>Ga0102934_1001288_pt1 | contig 17486 bp, 17 predicted proteins | sample SalPonR2_A_D1_MG_FD_78175 | JGI IMG/M metagenome (GOLD analysis project Ga0102934, IMG submission 78175) | Salt pond soil microbial communities from South San Francisco under conditions of wetland restoration - Salt Pond MetaG R2_A_D1_MG | ecosystem: Environmental > Aquatic > Marine > Intertidal... | reverse complement strand
GCAATTAAAAAATGAGGACTTAATTTACATTTTAAAATTTTAATAAAAGAATGCTTAATTACTTCAAATAAAAGAGTTGATGTGAATAATAAACCAAAAAATCCAATTATACTAAGCGGGAATCTATAATTTTTTATATTAAACAATTGATTCAATGCTTCATCTTTTACCATTGGAAAAATATTACGAATATAATTTAAAATAATTTCTGAACTTTCTATAGAATTAATTTCATAAATATTTTGTAAATACTCAAAAGTATATCCCATCAAAGAACCAAGTAAAATAATAAAAGGAATTGAAGATAGGAGGAAATTGAATGAAATAGATCCAGCAAGTATTGTCCCTTCATCTTTAATAAAATCTCTAATAGATTTAATAATTATTCTAAAAATCAAATAAACCCCATTCCAAACTTTTTAATTATTCAATAATTTCATGAAAATTTCAATCTCTTTAATAATATTTTTATTTTGCACCTTTAAAATTACTTCTAAATTGTTTGTTACATCAAATTCAATTTTATCTTTATAATACTCAACAATTTTAACCAGATAATCTGTTTCCATTTCTTCTGTAAAAACCAAATATAATCTGTTAGCTTTTTTTTCTATAGAAAGAATTTTATTTTTTTTCATTAACAACTTTATTCTTGCAAAATCAAATAGATCTTCAACCTCATCAGGTAAAGGTCCATACCTATCTTCCATTTCATATTTAATTTTTTCAAGCCGGGATTCATCTTTAGCATCATATATTCTCTTGTAAAATTCAATTTTTATACTTCCTTTTTTGATGTAAAAATCGGGAATTAATCCCTCATAACCAATATCAATGTTAACAGAAATTTCTTCTTCAATTTTTTCACCTTTTAGTTCTGCTACAGTCTGTTTTAATAATTTTGTATATAATTCATAACCTATCATATTCATATATCCACTTTGTTCCTGTCCAATAAGATTCCCTGCTCCTCTAATTTCTAAATCCCTCATAGATATTTCATATCCTGCACCAAGATGTTCAAAATTTAACAATGCATTTATTCTCTGTTTTGCAATTCTATTTGTGACAGGAGGAACTATTAAATAAGAATATGCCTGAACTTCTCTTCTACCCACCCGTCCCCTTAATTGATAAAGTTGAGATAATCCAAAATGATGCGCATTGTTTACAATAATTGTATTAACATTTGAAATATCAATCCCATTTTCAATAATAGTAGTTGATACAAGGAGATCAATCTTTCCATGCATAAAATTCAATATTCTACTTTCAATTCTATTAGGATTCATCTGACCATGTACATATTCAATACTTACCCGTTCATCCGTAATCTCTTCTAAGTGCTCCGTAATAGATCTAATATCTTTAACTCTATTGTGTATAAAATAAATCTGCCCTTCTCTTTTTAATTCCCTAAATATTATCTCTCTAATTAATTCCTCATCGAATTTTATTGATTTAGTTTTTATAGGATGTCTGTTTTTGGGAGGTGTCTCCAAACGGCTTAAGTCCATAATTCCAACAAGCGACATATATAAAGTTCTTGGAATTGGTGTTGCTGTTAAAGTTAGCATATCTACATTTTTCTTTTTATCTTTTAACTTTTCTTTTTGCATTACGCCAAATCTCTGTTCTTCATCAATAATTAATAATCCCAAATCATCATATAATATTTTTTCATTTAAAACTTTATGAGTTCCAATGATTATATCAACAGTACCTTCTTTAATACCTTTTACAATCTTTTTCTCTCTACTTTTTTTTACAAGTCTTGATAACATTTCAATTTTAATTGGATACTCAATCATTCTATCTTTAAAAGTTTTAAAATGCTGTATCGCAAGGACTGTAGTTGGTGCTAATAAAACAACCTGTTTCCCATCCTGTACCGCTTTAAAAGCAGCTCTCATGGCAACTTCAGTTTTTCCAAATCCTACATCCCCACAAAGCAATCTCTCCATTACTTTACTTGATTCCATATCATTTTTTATTTCCTGAATAGCTCTAATCTGATCAGGTGTTTCTTCATGAATAAAACTTTCTTCAAAATTTTTCTGCCATTCTGTATCCTCAGAATAGGAATATCCTTCTTTTAATTTTCTTTCTGCCTGAAGTTTTAATAAATCAACAGCAAAATCCCTAACTTTATTTTTAACTTTCTTTTTAGTTTTACGCCATAAATTATCTCCCAATGAATTAATTCTAACATTTTTTTTATTTCCAATATATTTCTCAACCTTATCTAAATTATCAACAGGAACATAAATTTTTGATTCTTTTTTATATTCAATTAATACATAATCCCCTTTTTTACCCGCAATTGTATCATTTATAACTCCGCGATATATTCCAATACCATAATCAATATGGACAATTAAATCCCCTTTATTTAATTGTCCAATTATATTTTCTTTGCTTTTATATCCCTTGGCATATTCTATATTCCTGTCCTCTACTATTCTACCAAGAACCTCATTCTCCGATATAAATATTTCCTTGCTTTTCTTATCAATATAACTTCCAGAAAAATAATCTATTTTATAATTTGCTGAATCTAAATTTTCATTTTTATAAATATTGTTTTTAAAGTAATTCAACTTTGCCTGATTATCAAAATAAATTGTAATGTTATAATTTTTATTTATCCATAAATCAAGATTTTGGATTAATTTTTTTTCGGTAATATTTAATTCTAATTTTTCATATCTTTCTGTTTTATCAATAATTTCAAAATTACTAAAATCTTGTAAATTATCTTTATTCCAAAAAAATGATTTCAATCTACTAATGTTATTATCCAGTTTATTTAATTTCTCTATATTTCTATGAAAAATGTCAAATCTTTTATTACCCTTTTCAACAAAAATATTATAATTTTTAGGAATTAAATTACTGATTCTGTTATACCTTTCATAAATCAATGGAAAATCCTTTTCAATTCCTGTATAAGTTTCATTTTCCATAAACTCCAAAACAGGCAAATCATAATCCATTAAACGATCAAAATTAATTTCTTTATCAAAAACAATCTCTTTTAATGGGGTCAGTAATAAAGAATTGAGTTCTTCAACAGATAATTGGGTTTCAGGATTGAAACTTTTAATTTTTTCTACTTCCATATCATCAAATATAATTCTTGTTGGAAGGTCATGGGATGGTTCATAAATATCTATTATTTCGCCTCTAACAGAAAATTGTCCCGGATACCTAACTTCATACTGCCTCTCATATCCCATCCTTATTAATTTCTCAATAAATTTTTCTCTATTTTCAATAATTATATTGTTTTTTACTTCGATAAAATATTTTTTATAAAGATGCATGTCTCCAATTTTTTGATATAGAGATAAAATAGAAGTTGCTATATTTTTTGTTTTTTTATTAATTAATTTATTTATAACATGAAATCTTGAAGATGTTTTTTCGATATCATTAAAATAAGGTTCAAAAGGAAGTAATTCCCATGGATAATATATATCAGTATCACCTAAAAGATCCGAAAATTCAATAGCATTATCAAAGTTTTCAAAAAATATAATACATGGATTCTTTTTTGATTCTAAATAATTTTTAAAATGTCCTAAGGAAGTAAATTGATTCATCAACTGAAATTACATATATTTAATAACTTCATCCGACCACTCCGAATCATCAGTTCCGGGTTCCGGCATTCCATCTGGAGTCATATTCTCAGGCACATGGTCCATTCCTAAATCTTCAGCTATTTTTTTTATTGTACACTGTGAATAATTACCATTACAAAATCTCTTATAAAAACCTTCTAACAACACTTTATTATTACTGTTTTCGTATCCTTTCACAAATTTACAATTATCACTTAGTGGACAATCGGCCATAATTCCTCCTTAATTTTCAAGATTTATACTGTTTTTTTCTTTTCAGTGAATAAATATCTTTTTATTTTTCTTGTTGAAGTTTTAGGAAATTCTTCACTTCTTATTTTTATCTTTCTTATTCTTTTATATTTTGCCATAGTTTTGTTAATACTGTTAATTTCTTTTTTTAAAAGTTTATAAATAGTATCTTCTGTTATATTTTCAACTTTTTCTTCTTCGGCCCAGCTGTCAACCTGCTCATAATTTGGAAATATAATAGCAACAGGTTCCCCGGTACCTACTACTATAACTTCTTCAATATAATCACTTTTTAATAAGTTTTCCTCGATTTCTTCAGGATATATATTCTTTCCTCCTTTAGAAACAATAACATTTTTTAATCTTCCTTTTATATAGAGTTTATTATTTTCCATGTATCCGAAATCACCGGTATAAAACCAGCCCCTTTTTAAAACCTCATCTGTTTTCTTCTTTTCTTTGTAGTATCCCTGCATTATATTCGGCCCTCTTGCAACTATTTCCCCAATTCCATTTTCACCGGGATTGTATATTCTTATTTTCACACTTTCCAGAGGCTCCCCTACTGAATAAAAATCAATGTCCTCCGGGCTAACACATGATAAGACTGGAGATGTCTCGGTTAAACCATAACCCTGTAAAATAGGGACTCCCAATAAATAGAAAAATCTGGATATATAAGAAGGCAGTGCTGCTCCACCAGAGACAAAAAAATCAATATTAGTAAATCCAGTTTGCTTTAATAAAATATTAAAAATAGGTTTAGTTCCATTTAATGAGTGATCAAATTTTCTTTTTATTCTTCCTAATAAAAATAATAAATTGATGAAAAATTTCTTTAATTTAGGTAATTTTTTTAATTTTCTCTTAATACTGTTGTATATTTTTTCAAAAATTAAAGGCACACCAATCATTTTAGTAATTTTTGCTTCTTTCATTGTATTTATGATATCTCTGCTTGTTAAAGAAGGGCAGTAAACTATGGTAGCTCCACTATATACTATTGTAAAAAAGCCTGCAGTTAATTCATATGCATGGTTTACAGGCAGAAAAGACAAAAAATTATCCCCGGGAAAAATATTTAATCTTTTTTCTATATCTGTAATATTTGCAATAAAATTCTTATGTGTGAGAACGACACCTTTGGTTTGTCCTGTAGTACCGGAAGTATATAAGAAAACAGCTTCATCTGTTTTATTAATGTTTTCCATTTCAAAATCGTTCTTATTAGATTCAATTAATGAATATATATTATTTTTACTTTCTTTTGTTAAAATAAAAATTTTCTCCAGCCCTTCAACTTCATCTTTAATATCTTCAAGCATTGATTCATATTTTTTATCTGTAAAAATAACTTTCAATCCGGAATCATTTATTATATGTTTAACCTCATTTTTGCTCAAAAATCTATCTATAGGTATGGATACAAAACCATGAATCTGTGTAGCAAAAAAAGCAATACTCCACTCAGGAGAATTCTTTCCAATGATGCCTATTTTATCACCTTTATTATATCCTAATCCCTTTAAATAATTTGATAGTTTTCTGCTTAGTTCATAAAATCTTCCATATTTGATGGTTTCATATCTATTGCTACCATCACGTTTAACTTTCAAAGCAACATTATTCTTATATTTTTCGGAGGAGTTTTTTAAAATGTCTCGTAAAGCTTCCATCATTTTAATTTCCTACATCCTTCCCTACTTGTATCAAATATCTTAAAAATTTTATTAAACCCGGCTAGATTCAATATTTTTTTAATGTTTTTGTCTGTAACCACCAATCCCAAATCTCCATTATGTTTATCTAAAATTGACCTTGCTGTTAAAAAAATACCCAATCCTGAACTATCAATATACTGAAGATTATTTAAATCAAATAATACAAACTGTTTATTTTCAGGTACAAGTCGATTCTTAACAATTTGTAAAATCTTATCTTTATTATTAATATCAATACTTCCCGAAAATATTACAACAGCCACTCCGCTTTTTTTATCAATATTTATATTATAATCTAAATTTGTCATAATATTTCTTTCCTCATATGTAATTCTGTTCCATCACTTGAAAAATTATAATTAACCTTATCCATGAAATTTTTCATTATAAATATCCCCCTGCCATTTTTATTGGTTAAATTTTTACCCTTTGTGGGATCTTTAAGGTCCTTCAAATTAAATCCTTTACCCTTGTCTTTTATAATAATATTTAAATATTTTTTTTCAAGAAATAAAAAAAAAGAAACATCCTGTTTTAAATCATTATTATTTCCATGTTTTATTGCATTTACAACCCCTTCTACAATTGCAAGTAAAATCTCATCAGCTTTAATCTTTTGTAATAACTTGTTTATTTTTAAAAATTCCCAGAAAACATCTTCTATTATTTTCAAATATATAAAATCACTTGGAATTATTATTTTAATACTATCTTTCTGAATATTTTTTCTTAAATTCATCAACTTCTCCTTCTAAAACTCAAAAAAGTCATATCATCATGCTGTTTTTTGTTAGAAAAATTATTTATACACTCAAAAATTTTGTTTTCTAATCCAAAATAACCTTTTTTTATTAATTTCTTTATATCTTCTTCTAATTTATCTTCACCATACAAATTATTTTTTTCATCCATTGCTTCTATTAGTCCATCTGTAAACATAAGAACCTTATCTCCTTTATTTACATCAATAGAATTTATAGAAAAATCATAATTTTTAAAAACTCCAATAGGAATATCATTACTTTTTACTTCTTTAATAATATTTTCAGAACTTAAAACTAAAGGAAACAGGTGTCCTGCATTAATGAATTTAAAAATATGTTTCTTGATATCCAAAATTCCAACTATCATTGTTATAAATCTTTTTATATCAGTATCCTTATATATATTTGAATTAATAAAATTTATACATTCTTTCAAGCTCAAATTAAAGTGAACAAAAGTCTTTAAATATGATCTTAAAGAGGACATAATCATTGATGTAGGAACACCTTTACCGCTTACATCAGCTATTGTAAAAAGGAATTTATCTTTTCCATAGGGTATTATATCATAATAATCCCCACCAACTGACTTACATGCTTTATATTTATAAATATAATCATATTCTTCAATATTTATATTATGATCACCTATAAGTTTTTTCTGTATTTTTTCAGCAACTCGTAATTCACTCTCATATCGTTCTTTTTCTATGGCCTTATTGTGCCAGATCGCATTCTTTAAATTTAGAGAGGCTAAATCAGCAAATATCTCTAACACCTCAAGATCTTTTTCTTTAAAATTTCCTCCATCCTTTTTATTTAAAACTTCAATTAATCCAATTACTTCTCCTTCTACATATACAGGAGTTCCAATAATTGATTTTGTAATAAATTCAGATTTTTCATCTACTTTATTATAAAAACGACCATCTTTTTTTACATCTTTGACAAGAATTGATTCTTTATTTTTTATTATCCAGCCAGCTATACCTTTATCTGAAGGAATTCGTATCTCTTTAACAATTTCTTTTTTTTCTCCTGTAGCGACATCAAAATAAAGTTCATTATTTTCTTTATCTAAAAACATTAAAGAACTTGCCTCCGCATTAAATATTTTCTTGGCCTGTTCAATAATAACATTTTTTATTTCAGCGAAATTCAGTGAAGAGTTTAATAATTTTACAACTTTAATTAAATCATCATATTGTTTTAAATTAATTCTCATCGCTACCCTCCTTTAAAATATCTTTTAGTTTTTCAAGATATTTTTTTATTTTTTCTTTTGTGGCAAGGTAATTGTTGAGTTTCTGTTGCTTGTGTTTTACAACTCTTTCTGGGGCTTTTTCTAAAAAATCAAAATCCATTAACCTTAATTTTTGTTTTTTTATTCTATTATTTAAATCATCTAAATCACTGTTAAATTTATTTATTAAATTTCTAACATTGCTTAAATCATAAATTGGTATAAAAATTGTAAAATCTTTTAAATTCATTTGTAATCTTGTTGTAGATAATTCTTTTTCATCATATTCTTTTATATCACTTAAATCCAAATAATTTTTTAAATATTTTTTATTTGTAAAAATTTTTTCAACTAATATATTGTCATCACTCTTTATCCATAGCGGGATTTTTTTATCATATTGAAGATTTAATATATTTTCTCCCTCCTTTACTTTTAATATAAATTTTTTAATAAAATTATTTTTCTCTATTTCTTCCTCAAAATAATAATCTTCTCTGTAAGATGGAAATTTTCCTTGAAATTTATTTTTTTGAATTAATAATGGTGAAATAAACAGCAGCATGTTATCAAAATAATACTTAGCAGTCTTGAATGCTAATTTATCATCTTCAAATTTAATATTTTTTAGGTATGGATATACAAAATAATTAATTTCTTCAATTGCATTAATAATATTTTCAATATAGGAATAAAGACAACCATTTTTAATACTTTTGTTTTGTTTTTTAATAAAACTATGCAGATTAGTTGTGATTAATTTTTCAATGTAAAAATCTGTTCTTACTTTCATATTATTTAATTCTTCTAAAATTTCACCGGGGAAAAATCCTTTCCACTTAAGATAAAACATCCCAATGACAGAAGATTTTTCAATAGAAAAAATATCATTGAGATTACTTCTTTCTAAATCACCGAGGTACTTTAGCTTATTGAAACTTTTTTTTTGTTCTAAATTATTATAGGGATTGGGTCTTTTTAACTCTACTTTTTTATTAATTGTTATTGCCCTATTAATATTTTCATTTAACATTTTAATAACATCACAGAAAACAGACATCTCTTTATTAAAAGAAACAAGGTATTCTATATTTTTTTCTATAACATAAGGTAATAAATATTTAATAATATTGTAATTAAGATCAAATGTATTCTTTATATAATCGTTACCGCATTCTTCACAAATATCAGCTTTTTTAAATTTAAGATTACCACATACCTGACATTGATAATAACTTATATTTTTTAGATCATTATTATTTTCATTTTTTTCATTATAGTTAAATGAAAAAATAAAATTTGTGTTCTCTATATTCATTTCCTGATCAAGTTCTCCCATATTAATATAAAAACTTTCAGATAATATTTTTTCCAGTACAGAATCACAAATTTTACATTTATAGTTTTTATAACTCATTTTACTTTTATTCTCATAAACCCCATAAGATATTAAATCTTTTTCAAGTTTTTTTGGTTTCTGTTCATAATTGTTAATTAAGGCTGCATATTTCTTGTTCTGTTTGCTATCGTTTTCTTTTTGTTTATTAATTTTGAATAATTTGGTAAATAATACAGGCCTTTCTATATTATCAACATTGTATATTGGTATTTTTTTTCCTAAAATAGGGAGGATAGCTTTTTCTCCAGCAAACTCAGTCCCTTTAATTCCTATAGCTTCAGATTTTAAAATATTAATCAATCTGTTTACTTTTACAGAAATAGACTTAACCCTTCTTTCTACATGAATATTAACAGTATGTACTGTTTTCTCCTCCTGTTCAGTTTTTATATTACAAAAATCCACTATTTGTTCACACTTTGAACAATAATATTTTCGAATCATTCCTTTTTGGAGCAATCTATTTTTTTTAACATTGATTAGAATTTTATATAATAAATTTCTTATTTTAGGTCCAATAGCAACTTTATCATCAAATTCCAGCGAAAATCTCTCCATAAAATCTTTATAATAACTAATATTATCACTATTTTTTAAATATAACAAATTGTAAAAATCTATTTCTTTTTTTGATGATTTTTCCTTTTTTAAAATTTTATTAAGAATATCAGAATATAAAACTGCATAATTTGAATAAATATTATAATTATTATCAAATATCGGAAAATAATACAATAAATCTTTTTTATTTTTTACCATCAATCAACATTCAACTCTCTTTCATCAAAAACTTCAGCACTAAACTTGTAAATCTCAACAGTTTCATCTTTATAGCAATCTGATTGCAAACCTGCTTTTTTACATGTATTTTGAAGGAATTCAATTTGATTCCAATTATATTCTGTTGCTACCTGAGGTAATAGAACACCTGAATAAAAATTTTTTCTAATAAGCAGACCATCCTTCCCTATTTTAATATCTTTTTTATCATTCACTTCTTTTAACTTGGAAAGTACAGATATTTCAATATTCAGATCATCTACTTCATTTTTTTTGATTGAAGAAAATCTTGGATCATGAAAGGCAGCCTGCTTGGTCATTCTTTTAACTGATTCCCAGATAGTATCAACAGCTTTAATATATCCTATACAGCCTCTTAAACTGCCCTTATTATTTATTGTTACAAAGACACCTCTTTTCTCATCAAACTTCTCATTTTTTGAAGGAAGTTTTTCATTATCAATACCAAGTTCTTTTTTTAAAACAACTCTTGACAATTTCAATAATTTTTTCTTTTCATCCTTTTCCAGTTTCATCAGATCCTCCTTTATTAAAAAGTTTAATCCTTGCTAAATACAATAAAACTAAAAACATTAATATGATTATTATAATATAAGATATAATTCCCAACAACACAAAGATTCTTATATTATAATAATCTTTAAATATATTTTCAATTTTTTTTATTTTCGTTTTATCCAATTCTTTAATTTTATCTACATTATATCCTGATACTTTGATTCTATCTTTATCAAAAACATAAACTGCATTTTTGTTTCTGTATATAGAACTGCTCTTACTAAATTTTTTATCTGACTCATAAATTTTCTTTACAGTAAAATCAAAAATGTAAAATCTTCTGTAAATTGTATTCTTTTCACGGGCAAGAAAAAAAAGTTTATTGTTATAATAGCCTATATCTGAAATTTCTAATTTTCTTGCTACTTTATTTTTCAAAGTCTTTATTTCTTTTTTGTTATAAAATCCTTTTATCTTCTTTGTTTTTTTGTTTAAAAAATAATATTCTTCATTTCTTTTATATATAAAATCTATTTTTTTTTCAACACTAAAACTATCAACTAAATTTAGTTCTTTATTATATATTAATATTTTTTTGTCTGTAAGTATATAAAATTTATTTTCATAATAGAATACTTTATTAATAGTTTTTATTTTAAAAATTTTCTCTTTTGTAAAATTCTTATAAACGGTAATTTTTTCTTTTTTTCTGCTGAAAATATATAAACTATTCTTATCAGTAAGAACAAGATAATTGTAATCTCTAATTGATAATATTTTTTTATTTTTATTTTTGAGAGAATAATAATTTAATTTTTCAGAATCAAGAAAAAAAATACCATCTTTAGATATTTCAATATCCTCTATCTTTCTATATGAATCAATTTTATTTTTGACAAATAGATTTAAAAAAAGTGTTAAGATTAAAAGAATAATAATATAAGGTAAATATTTTTTAATCCTGATCTTCTCCCACATCAAAGACCTCATTTAAAAAATTTTCCATCAATTCATCATTTTCAACAGTATCAAGGTTGTTTCCAACTTTAGATGGTTTTTTATGACTTTTCTTTATCTTGTTAAGAACTTCATTATGTTGTTTTAATAATTTTTTTGTTATTTTTTCTTTATACGTTTCAGTTTTACCATCAAAAATAAGTTTCTTTTTCTTGCTTCCTACAATAGCGCCCTTGTCAAAAATTAGGGTTAATATTACTTTTTTACTTGCTATGAATTCTGTTTGTATGTGTATTTCTCGATTCTCATACATAAGGTTACTATTTTTTCCTGGAATCATTTATATACCCCTCCTATTATAATAAGATGATACTACTTTCAAATTATTTTTCAAGACTTAAAGACATTAAAAAGGCATCATCATCATTTTTATAAAATTTTTTTAATTTTTTTCTTATATCATAGTTATATTTTTTATATAAATTAATAGCTTTTCTATTTTTTGTCCTTACTTCTAAATAAATTGTTGAAATATTTTTAAATTTTAATAACATGTGTGTCATTTTTAATATGTTTTTCCCATATCCCAATCCCTGATATTTTTTTCTCACTGCAAAATTAATTATATGTGCATATCCCATGTATTGAAATATATGAATCATTATAAATCCTATTAAAAAATCCCTATCCATCAAACCATAAGAAAAACAATTTGGAGAATTTATCTGTTTTTCTAAAAAATTGTAATTCCAGGGTTCATTATAAACTTCCTGTTCTATTTCATAAATTTGCTCAAGTAAATTAATATCAACTTTTTTTATTTTCATAATTAATTTCTGCATCAGACTTTCTATAATATGCAGGTTCAAACTCTATAAGGTTTTCGAAATTATTTTTTTTATATCTTTTAAAAGCAAGTTTACCAATTACTGATGGAGTGTATATATAAGTATTAAAATCAATTATTTGATAATTTTTTGAATATTCAAGAATTTTACTTTTAAAACAATCGCTGGCTGCTTCTCCAATAAAGATTTTTCCATACTCTTGCTCTTTCAAAATTCTTAGAAAATTTTCTAATTTATATGCCCCTGTTTTTACAATTTCTCTTATTTTCCCTTTTTCCTTAATATAAGCTGAAGCAAAGATCTCATTTCTTCTTGCATCAATTAATGGAACAATCAAATTATTATCAAATAAATATGGATAAGTCATAGCTTTTAGTGAATTAACTCCAATAATTGGAATATTTTTTACATAGGATATTGTCTTAGCAACTGAAAATCCAATTCTTAACCCGGTAAAAGAACCCGGACCTTCAGAAATAGCAACTAAATCAATATTTTTAATTGATTTAATTTTTGAATTTTTCAATAAAAAATCTATATTATACAATAATTTTTCAGAATATGTTGCTTTTACATTAAAAATATAAGAATCAATCACCCTATCATTTTCCAGTAAAGCAATTCCGCCCATGTATCTTGAACTTTCTATACTTAAAATATACATAAACCCCTATACTCCTATTATCTTTCGCTTGTTTTTACCTTTTATTAATATTTTAACTTTATATATATCTACGGGTAATATATCTTCAATTTTTTCCGCCCATTCAATTATTGTAATTCCTCCAGAATTTGAAAAATCTTCATATCCTAGATAATATATTTCTTCAAGATCTCCTATCCTGTATAAATCAAGATGATATATCTTCATATTTCCATCATAAATATTTAAAATTGTATATGTAGGTGATTTTACCTTTCTCTCATTAATATTATAATAAGAAGCCAATCCTTTTACAAAAACACTTTTTCCAGCCCCAAGTTCTCCATACAAGGCAATAATATCATTTCCTTTTATATGCTTTTTTGCAAAGTTTTTGGCTATTTTTTTAGTTTGTTCTGCCGATTTAGATATTTTAAATTCCTTATTCAATTATATCAAGTCCTTTATCTGTTGTAACAAATATTTTCCCATCAAAAATAAATACTTTTTTTACAATATTTGAGGATAACCCTTCAAATTCATCATATGATTTTACTATCTCTTCTTTAAAATTGTATAAATATAAACCCCTGTTACTCCCTACATATATATATTCTCCATTTATAAAAATATCATTAATAAAACCATCAAAGGATTTAATGTTTTCAATTGTTTGGTCAGAGATATTATATTTAGATAAAGCTGAATTACCTCCTACATATACAATATTATTTTTTATAAAAACATCTGTAATAACATCATTGTATAAATCAACTGCCGATATTTCGACTGCTGATTCTTTTTTCATATTGTAAATAATGACCTTATCCTTTTTGTGCATGGCTAAATAATTATTTTCATAAGAAATATTATTTAAATTATAATATTTAAAATCTTTCAGATTTTTTTTATTACCATTATATTTATTAATTATTGTCACTCCATATCTTGATAGAGATATTAAATATCCATTTTCATTTAAAACTTTTTTAATATTATTGCTTAGTAACCCATCTCTCTTCATATATGCTCTTTTTAAACTATTATCCCATAAATATATACCATTTGATTTAGTGGCAATATAAAAACTGTTATTATCATTAGTTGCTATATCATTAATATTGCCCTCAAGTTCATCAATTTTTAGAGAATTAAATTTATTATCTTTATAGATATTTACATATTCTCCTAAAAAATATACTGCATTTTTAGAAGAAAATACATTAACTATTTTCCTATCAAAGATACTCCCATGATTGATTTGATATTGTCCTCTCATTCTATCATAAATTAATAAAAATCCTTTTTTAGTAGCAACTATATACTTATAGTTATTAATTTTTTCAGATTCAAACACATCAACTCTATCATTAATTTTGTATGAATTTTTCGGAAATTTATAATTTACATGATGAATATCTTTAAATTCGATATCCATTGAAAAATTATTTCTTTCCTGATGAAAATTACCCCTCTTAAATATATATGTGTCACCCTGAGTATTTTTAAAATATGTCTGATCTTCCATTAAATAGTATCTATTAACTTTACCAATACTCTTATAAATTTTATCCCAGTAACTACTGAGATGTTTTAAATAAACCCCTTCATCAGAAAAAAGAAAAAGTTCATCACTGTTTTGATTATAAATTATTGAATAAATATTTTGACCTGCAAGATTGCTTTTTTTATCGGTAAAAAATTCAAAATTTTCCTTACTTTTACTATAAAATATAATTCCATTATTTGTAGCACAATAAATTTTGTTTCTATCACTTTCAAGATCATTCACCTGTGTGTAATTAATAAAACTTTTGATATCTATACCATAAATATTAAAAATTATAATAAATATAATTAAAACTAAAAATATTTTCTTCATTTAACAAACACCACCTGACAAATGTTCTATAAGAACTTTAACCCCAATTAAAATTAATACTATCCCTCCAAAAACATCAAGTTTTAAATTCAATATATTCCCAATAGTCTTACCAATATATACCCCAGTAAATACAAATAAAAATGTAATTATACCTATTAAAAATAAAGAAAGCGGAATATTACAGCTTAAAAGGGACAGGGTTAACCCTATTGAAAATGCATCAATACTTGTAGCTACTGCTAAAAAAAACAAAATCTTATAATTAAAAACTTTTAAATTAAAAACTTTTTCATCAACCCAAATTGAATCATAAATCATTTTAAATCCTATAATTAATAAAATCCCAAAAACAACCCAGTGATCAAAACTCAATATATATTTTTTTATTGAATTGGTTAAAAGTATTCCAAAGATAGGCATTAAAACCTGGAATCCTGAAAAAAACAGAGCAATAATAAAAAAATGTTTTATTGTTAATTTTTTTAACTCAACACCATAAGCAATAGATACAATAAATGCATCAAGTGCCACTGACACAGCAATAGCTATAATATACATTAACCCCATAATTTAATCCAATTTCTTTTGTCTTAAAAATGCTTCCATGAATTGATCTAAGTTTCCATTTAATACAGAATCGACATTTCCAATATCAACATTAGTTCTGTGATCTTTAATTTTTTGATAAGGATGCAATACATAAGACCTAATCTGACTTCCCCATGCATTATCCATTTTATTATTTTCAAGCTTTTTCCTTTCCTCTTCCTTTTTTTCCAGTTCTTTTTGATATAATCTTGCTTTTAAGATTTTCATAGCCTGTTTTTTGTTTTGCATCTGTGATCTTTCATTTTGGCATTGAACTACTATTTTCGTAGGTTGATGTGTGATTCTTACTGCTGAATCTGTCACATTTACATGCTGACCGCCAGCCCCAGACGCCCGATAGGTATCAATTCTTAAATCTTTTTCATTAATATCTACATCAATATCTTTTTCAATTTCAGGATAAACAAAAACGGAAGCAAAAGAAGTATGCCTTCTTTTATTTGCATCAAAGGGACTAATTCTTACCAATCTATGAACACCATTCTCTGATTTTAAATACCCATAGGCATATTTTCCAATAACCTTAATAGTCACACTTTTAATACCGGCTTCATCCCCTGCCTGGTAATCTACAACCTCCATTTTATAATCATTATTATCCACCCATTTTTTATACATTCTATAAAGAATTGAAGCCCAATCATGAGATTCTGTTCCTCCTGCACCTGGATGAATTTCAAGATAAGCATTATTATCATCGTTTTCTCCAGTTAATAAACTTTTTATTTCTACTTTATCTACTTTCTTTTTTAATAATTTAACCTTTTTTTCAGCTTCCTCTTTTAATTCAAGTTCTTCATCTTCTTCATATAACTCCAAAATAACTGATATTTCGTTATATACTTCTTCTAGATTCTCATAAATTTCAATAAAATCTTTCAACCTGCTGCTTTCCTTACCAAGCTTTTTTACTTTATCCTGGTCTGACCATATTTCTCTTTTGGTCATCATCTTTTTTATTTCTTCAACTCTTTTTTTAGCACTTTCTATGTCAAAGATACTCCTTTATTTTTAACATTCTATCATGATTTTCATCAAGCATCTTCGTAATTTCATATATTTCCATCTAAAAACACTCCTATTTCTTTTTTTTTATTTCATTAAGTTTTCTTTGCATGCTGCTTAAAACTGCAGAATATCTTTTATTTTGAGAAAATTCTACGGCCATTGATACATGCTTAATACCTTCTTCATATTTTTTTTCATTAAACAGTATAGTTCCATATACAAATGACGCTGTAGAATTTTTATTATTTAGTTGAACTGCTTTCTTGAGATGTTCTTTTGCCTTATCAATATCTCCCTCTTTTTTGGCTTTCAAACCTTTTTCTGTCTCTTCAAGTGAATCAACATAACTTTTTCTCCATTCTTTATTAAAAACCCTTTTTTTCCTTTTTTTCAAAAAATAATTAAATGGTTCAATCTCTAAAGCTTTATCAATAACTTTTTCTGCTTTTTCCCATTTTCTTTCCCTTAAATATATTTCTGATAACGTTGAATAGGTAACAACATTTTCATTATTTAAATCAATGGATTTTTCAAAATATTTTTTGGCCTTTTCTAAATTACCAAACTGAAAGTATATTGATCCTAAATTATGATAAATCATATAATTAACAAACCCCATCTTCTCCAATTTTTCATAATAATCTTTAGCTCTTTTAATATCTCCCTTTTGTAAAAGTTTGTTAGCTTTTTTTGTATAATATTTTGCTTTTAAGTACTTTGGTAATATTTTTAATTTATCAAGAAATTTCATACTATTTCGTTCACACACCTTTCATAATTATAAATTATAACAACAAAATTTATTAATATTTATTTCTTTAATTATAAAATTTGGAAATTATTTAAAAGTTCCAAAAGAATCACTAATACACACCTTTCTTTCACTTGATATTAATACAAAAAACTAAATTTATCAAGATTTATTAAAAGATAAAAACTAAATACTTTATTATAATATAATTGATACAAACATTATAATATTAGCTAGTGTTAAGTTATACCTTAATATGTTAAAATACAGTGTTTTTTTGTGCTTATAACTTAATTTTTTAATAAATAGATTGACAAGATCGAATTATTAATATAATCTAATAACTGTAATAATAAATAATTTAGAAAGGAGTAGGTGTATGGTTAATTTTAGTGTAATGATTGGGTTTTTTATTTATCTTGCAGGTATGCTTTTTTTAGGTATTTATCTTGCAAAATTTAATAAGACCAATGAAGATTTC
>Ga0102934_1001283_pt1 | contig 17520 bp, 18 predicted proteins | sample SalPonR2_A_D1_MG_FD_78175 | JGI IMG/M metagenome (GOLD analysis project Ga0102934, IMG submission 78175) | Salt pond soil microbial communities from South San Francisco under conditions of wetland restoration - Salt Pond MetaG R2_A_D1_MG | ecosystem: Environmental > Aquatic > Marine > Intertidal... | reverse complement strand
GTCGGGGAGGGAGGAGACGTACAGGTCCTCCATGTCCTGCCCGGCCTCGCGCGAGGGGGCGGTGGGCAAAGGAGGGGAAGCATCGAGAAGGGGGGGCTGCGAAGAGCCAGTTTGGTGGCTGCCGCTGGTGTTGCGCCTCTCTATGCTCCTCTCGGCGGCTCCCTGTGAAGAGGAAGCAGGCTGGAGGGAGCTTGCCCGCTGCAAGGAGACGGAGCGGGGAATGAGAACGGATGCCTCACTGGTACGACACAGGGGGAATAAATGGCGAGGCGGATCGTCTGGGAGGGCCACACATGGAAGTCGGGCGAGGAGGCGTTCGATTGAAAGCCGTCAGGACGGACAGGGCCTGTGGCCTCTGCTCCCACAGGAAGGGGTCGAGCTCCCTCTCACGCATTCTTCACACCAGTACCTGAAGGACTGCTACCTTCTCGTACTCTCCTCGCCCTAAGACCCCCCTTGCCGGCCTTCCGCCCTCTCCCTCTTGTGCCCCTAGCCTCACCACTTCAGCAGCCAAAGCCGCAACCAATCGATCCTCCAGCGTCTCCTCTCCCTCCTCTTCATCCTTCCCTTCGACCCCTTGCCCGACCAATCCCCCCTCCTCCTCCCCCTCCAGATTGAGCATCCATCCGGGGCGATCCTCCCTCTGCCCCTGGGCTCTGAGAAAGACAGGCGTGCAAGGAAAGGCAGGAATGAGGCAGTGCAACAGCCGATTTCCACAAAGAATGAAGAGATCCGAGACAGCCTTCCTGACCCCTGCCCCCTCTCCTTCCCTGCCCTCCTTCTCGACTCCCATCCCCGCTACGCACATGTCCGCACGCAAGCGGCTCAAGAGGTCGACCTTTCGCCCCGACAAGGGCAGTCCGCGACGGCGGAGGGCCTGGGGCGGGGACCGAGGTGCGGGCGAAGAGAGAGGGGAAGATGAGACACTTTGTCGCGTGGTCAGCACTGAACTCTCGGTTCAAAAGGGCGTAGTGTATCAGATCAGTAGTAGTCCGTCGGTCCTACGGCCTAATCCACCACTCAATTTTCGTGTGTCCGGCTATCTCCAAGCAATGCTGACTGCCCCGACATGCCTTCTCAGGACTGCATTCCATTCCCACACCTCTTTCCGCCTCCCTCTCTCCTTCGTGGGCATCCACTTACGTCCTTGAGCTGGTCCACGGTCAAACCGTCCAAGTCGTGCACCCGCAGCGAGAGAGAGAGCGACACAGCCGTCCGAATCCACGCCGTACGGGCAGGACGGACCTCAGAGTGCCACTGAGGCGAGTTTGGACGGGCTGGTAGGGGGCAAGAAAGAGGAAGGGAGAGATGGGTCGTTACATGCAATATGAGTCAGGGGTTTGGGTCTCCTTGCCTCAGGTAGAGGGCCTACCTCGTCGTCGGTAAACCGCGGGATGTAAGAAGGCGCTGCCCCTCGTCAATCTTGTCGCGGCTGACGCTGCCAATGCAGCCACCAACAGCAAAAGGACGAGATACGATGCCATTCCTAGTCGCAGGCACGAGCGAAGATGAAATCAGTGTGGAAGACAGAAATGTAAGTAGTTGAAGAGACGGACACTGTTCTTCCTCGCTTGAGGTATGATGAATGGTCTAATCAAACTGCCACCCTCGTCCCGCAAGACATGCCACGCTCGCCAACCACGAAAGATTTTCAAGGACTACTGCCTGCACTTAATTCATATGCACCGAATGCATCGGTCGGCATGTCGGTGGACGGTAAACACTCATCACACTGCAAGGCCGACACATCTAAGGCATGTGGCCTTCCGGGTAGCTTTGCTGGGAAATGAAAAGGGCATCGAAATACGGCGCTGCCTTTATCGAACACCCTACATAAGAGAGACAATCATTAGTATACAGGCTCAAGAATTTCTTTTACTTTTCATGAAGATTATCTTGTTTTAGCCTTCTGGCCTAGTTGAACTGCCACGGCCTGGCTCTGGGTCAGGCAGACCCTTGGAAAGCACTTTGCGTAGTGCCAAAGAAGAGCTGAGAAAATCACACACATGCAGATGCATGCACATCTACATAGTTGGTGACAACCTCATCTATTATTTAATCTGAGTGGTTTCACTTGTTGCAGCAAAATATTGAATTCCAAGGATGCGGAACTTTTAACGTGACGCGCCAAACTACTCTACGAGCATCACATCAAGTGTGGACTTGGGTTCAAAGGACGCACATGAATTTTTATTCTTTCTGTAACATGGTAGTCGTTTCAATGCTAATATGCTTTACTTTCAGTTCCATTTTCACGGACAGGCTACCGCAAGCGAGAACTTACCATTCAACCGCGTATTATCACCCAAATAAGGGGGGACCTATATCAGTTTGTCCGACTTTTTAATGCGCATATTCACAAAGTCCTGGCTACCATCCTGCCGTCGACTGTCACTCTTACATGCGATGTGTACGCGAGCCTATTACGGCACACGTGCACGCGTAGCCTTTTTTCAATGACACGCAGGGTGGTGCTAACATGGATTTTTGGCCACCTGTCATCCCTGCTCCTGTCCATCATAAAAAGCCTCCTCTCTACCTTTTTCCACCCTTCTCCCTTAAAAAATGTCGTCAACTTTTTCTTCTCGATTCAACGGGCTGTTCTTCGAGCCCTGACTGTAAAAGCCATTCGTGCACGAGGCGCCCGCGCTATGTGCCCGGTGCTCGGCTAAGGCTTGCGATGCCGAATTGGAGCGTGGTCGCTGTGGGGCATTTTGGGCTTCCTCGAGGTCTGTCGTAAAGGGTATGTATCCTTTGTGAGGGTTTCACCTGAGGCAGCACGTAAAGAGCTTCTCCGACCATCCTGGGTAGGCTCGAACCGACAAGCGAGCACAAAGAGGGTTGAACAGGGTAAAAGTATGCACGACAGCCACTTACTCAGATCCTCAAGAACGGCCCAGAAGACATCCTCCACCTCCAGCTGCACCAAGGGCAGACCTCCCACGTCGTCCAGAAGGTCGTAGGCCTCCAGGGACTTGACCACGCGCGTGGACGCCGAGGCGATGAAGACCTCCACCTAGGGGTTCAGGAAATATCACGTTGATACAGATAATAAGGCGCTCATTTTCAATCTTCACGCTAAAGACTCGTCTTTCCTAGACGCTGTGGTTTCTGCTTGAATTCCTTAGGTTCACAGACTAATTTTACGGAACTACGCTCCGAACAACAGACATGGATGGAGCGAGAACCAAGCTATACCCTGATCCTCACCCTCCCATTTCCCAACACCACCAGGTCGAATTCTCTCAATTACCTGCTGCTTCTGCATTTCGTTCACCAGCTCATCTATTACAGCCAGGGCGCTCAAATCCATCTCCACGACTCCAGACGCGTCGATGATGACCGCCTACACAGGTGCGAATCAGGAGGAAATTAAACATTACAACCAATGTAAGAGGTCAGAAGGATCAAGGAGAGACGCAGGAAGGGAGAGAGAAAGAGAGAGAGAGTGGGGAAGCAGGACTGTACCTTTATTGCGCTGCCAACTTCCACCAAGGAGGCGTAGAATTCATCACGGAACATGGAGACATTACTGATCATGGGCAGGTTTTATGGTGTATATAATCAGATCGAGAGACGAGACAACAGCGATGCATTATCGGTCAAAAGGGACGCAGAGAAGGAGTGAAGGAGACGTGAGCCTCTCCCCCCCTACTTGCATGACTTCTTCTCCTCTCTCTTCTCGTCTATTCCTACCCAAAAAAGAGATTTGCCCGCAATCGCAGGACTTTGATAGATGGATGCTGCCGCGCGGAGGGGTAGTTGTCAAGAGGACGAAACTGGGTCCCTGTGAAGGGAAGATACATGGGGCTGTGGAGTGAGTACGCTCGATGGCGGGTTTGCTCGGGTGGGAGCGACTGGCAAGGAATGCTGGATGCTCCGAGTATCCCAGCCTCCACGTTGGATAATGATAGACACAAAACACACATTTCAAACAGAATTAGGAAGACGGGTGAAATTAACGGGAAACGTGGTGGAAAACATATAGCAAATAAACTTCAATGAACAGGGCAGTAACGAGCAAACGAATGCGGGAAAATGATGGGAAAAGAGTGGAGGGAGTAGAAAAAGCTGTCTACCTGCTTTCGGATCAACGAGCATCTCCACTTCGTCATCTGCGACGCGTAGCTGGCCGATCGAGTCCATGTCCAGCTTTGAGAGCTGGAGCAGGAGGATGACTACCGAAGCGATGATACCGTACTCGAGGCCCTGAGGGTAGTAGGAGGACAAAATGAGGTTCCGATGGTTTCGGAGGCGTGCGATAAATTTAAAGGTCAAAATATATCAGAGAAGGGACATATCCGGCCGCATATTCTAAAGAAAGGTAGAAGGGAGTAGCACAGGGGCGTCACGGACCCGCTCCACGTTGTAGAGGACAGTCACGAGGAAGGTGAAAATCATGACCAGGAAATCCACGGGTGCTACCCACAACGCCCTATTACAGTACCAAGAGGAGAAGACAGTGAGGAAGACATGGAATGTGGGATACATGAACAATACATGGCATTTTTATATGTCAAATCCCTCCCAGTCCTGCCCTCTTGTCCTCACTTACCGCCACATGTCGTGGAAATCGAAGAGGGACATGATGCAGGTGCAGATAATCGCACCCAGGACGGCCTTAGGAACAAATTCCAGAAGGGATGTGGCTGCGACGAGGACCATCTGGGAAACGAGGGCGACAAAGAGAGAAAGCACCGAAAAACAAGGCATGCGTGTGAGTCACACGATAGTAGAACATCGATATCTCCATCTCGAGAGCTAGACAAGTAGTAATTCTCACAAATGATTCTCGTTGGAGAAAGGACAGGGACAGATCTTCGATTTGATTCGTTGTCATGAAAGAAAAGAAAAAAAAAACGAAAGGGAAGAGGAAAGGAGACGCATGAAGTTCGTGCCCGCCCCAGCGGACTTACTGTGACGAAGAGGGAGGTGACCACATTGGCCAGAGGGGTCTTGACACCAACCTCGTGCTGAAGGGCAGTTCGAGAGAAAGAGCCTCCAGGGGGGTAGGCTTTGAAGAAAGAGGCAAAAAGGCAGCCGAAGCCCAATGCCCAGAGCTCTTGTGTCATGTCTGTGAGAGGGGAAGAGGAGAGAGGATGAGGCGGCAGATCAAGGGTATCGTCATTAACGAGGTCTGCAATAAGCTCTATACGAGGAAAAAAACTTAGACTGAAACGCCAGGCATCACTCAATCCTCAACATGCGGCAAAGAAATCCCTCCGCCCTCAGTCTTCTTTTGCGACAACACGTACCGAGGGCATATTTGTTGTAGAGGGCGTACTTCCTCGCCACTGAGACAGACTCGAGATAGGTAAGAAGTGCTATAGGAAGGGCGCAGATCATGACCTTGCCGAAGGGGATACCCTGACGTGGACGAGAGGAAAAGAAAAGACTCCGCGTTATAGCGAGGTTGCAGGTATAGCAAATGCCCGTGTCTATCAGCCAGCCAACCAGCAGCAGCCTGCCATCGTGTCGATCCCGTGAAATGGAAAGGAAGAGATCACAATCGAGAACGCAAGGTTGAAAACCTACCTCTCCATAAAAATCGTTGTTCAGCGCGGGGTATTCGAACTTATTGAAGCCGGCGGGGACTTTGCCTATAATTTCTGCGTCATAAAGATGAGGAAGCAAAGGTGGGTGGAAATGGAAAGTGGAAAAAAGAAGTGAGAAAATCATAGCGAAAGTGAGGCCCATATTGGTCTCGTATGCACACACTCTTTAGCTTCAGCCATTCATCTTGAGGTCCTCTTCGCATCCTTCCATTTCACCTTTCCCCTCGCTTTCATACCAAGTTCCATTCCGTTTTGGATGAGGTAATAGGAGACGGCTGTCGCGACAATGATGACGAGGAGGGTGGTGGAGGAGAGGAGAATGGCCAGGAAGTTCGCGAGCCAGGGCTTGCGCGTGCGGATGCGGCTGATGTGAGGTCTAGAGGACTACACAGTGTGGGGGGGAGGGGAGAAAGGGACAGAGAGCGAAAGCACGAGTAGTGAGTAGGCAGGCAGAGGGAGCACGACGATCTTGCCTATGCAACTGGGGCTCACAGAAAGTCTGCCGGGGGGAACGCTTTTTCTTTCCCTACCTTTAACCCTCCCTCCCTTTCTTGCTTCTCTACTCTCTCCCCATCTTCTTCCCTCCCCTTTTCCCTCACCCGTCGCAGTGTGTTCAGGAACCAGAGGGCGAAGAAAGAGGTAAGGCCCATGGCCATGGCTGTACTGTTGCTTTCCGTGCGGATGTGCGTGATCAAATATCTGTACTCGTTGATCTGCACCGTGTCCCGGGGGATCTGCAGGAGGAAATGAAAATGAGGAAATGAGAAAAATGGGGCAAGAGCGTGTGGAAAGTGGGGGGGGGGGGCGAGAAAGGGTAACGACCGTGCAAGACGCAAAGTGAAGGAGTGCGGGACACCGATTGCCTGCAGAAGAAGAAAGAGCCCTACAAGGCAGGCAGGGGTTTGAGGCCGGCAGTGGTTTGAAGCTTTGCACGCCTCCTTTCTCTATTCCCTCCGTGGAATTGTGCACTTACCTTGAAGCCCCAGATATATTTGCTTTGGGAGATGAAAATGTAGACGGCACTGTGACATGAGGAGGGAGATCGATATGAAAATCACCGTGGTCAGAGGAATCGAAGGGGGGGAAACGAGGACTGATCACCCATCCCAATGCGAGAAAGAAATTTGTGGGACAAAGTGCGCGCGGTGTGTGTGAAAACGTCGTTTGCCTCCTCCAATTAATAAGATATTATCACGTAACGACACCAATAGGAAAAGGGTCCTGCGAGCGCGATAAGGACGCTGGCATCGAGAAGACCATGACCTGAAAAGGAGAAAAAAACAGTGCCCTCACCTGCCTGTGACGAATCCCGTCAAAACGGAGGGGCTGACGAACTTCATGAGAGAGCCTACCCGGAAGAGCGCCATGCCGCAGAGCAAGACGGCGGCGCCGAAGGAGACCACTGCCGCCATCTGCCCGCGCACGAACGTGTGGTACTGGGCCTCAGCGTTCAGAATAGGGTCCTGAAGGAAAGGGAAAAAACGAGGGAGGGGTGGAAGTAGGGATGAGGTATTGTACGGAGGACAGGTGCACGTCCTGGAACTCGAATCTTCTGCATTCCCAAGGCCCTAAAACCACCTGGCTTCCATCCGTGAGGATCATCTCGCACGTCCTCTACGCCCCGTATCTGTCCCAGCCTTTCTCCATTTCTTCCTCCCTCCTCTGGTAGATTTTCCATCGCTTTACAGCGCCTTGTTTCTCCCTAGATCGACCGATTTCGCCGTCCTGTTCTCCATCCCTCCTTTCATCCCTCCGCCCCGCCTCCACCTACCTTGTCCTTCTCCGTCAGTGGTATGCCAAGACTGGTGAAGGTCTCGGACATGAAGAGGGACACGAGAGCCACGGGGCCAAGGGTCAGCTGTCCCGACGTCCCGAAGAAGGTGTAAACGTAACTGAAAGAAAGGAAGGGGGGGGGGGCAAAGGCGGGAACGAGCCACGAAGAGGGGCGGGGGCCGAGGGCGGATGATCCATGTAAGGGGGTAGGAAGTAGCAGGAGAGGCAAGGTGAGCTAGAGCACAGAAACCGGGCGCCGAACTCCCCCCAAACCCTCCATATCCCCCCTTCGTCTGCTCTCCCTCCAACCCCTGAACGAAGCTCGCGGTGTCTCACCCGGCAATAGTGGAAGCATAGAGTCCGTAAATCGGCGGTAGGTTTGACAGGGCAGCGTAGGCCATACCTGGAGTGAAGAAGCAGGGATATGCAGAGAAAGCGATGAGGGACATCGGAGATTGATAGTTGAGTCTACAAATTTACGAAATATTCCCGCTCTCCGGTCTCCTTTCTGGGACTGCTTACCTTGTGGCACGAGCATGATACCAACTGTCAAGCCACCCTGAACCCCAATAAGGAGCGAGCAAAGTAAAGGGGAGGAAAAAGCAGAGGAAAAGAAAGGAAGAGAGAATGAAAGAAGGGAGAAAAGGACAGGCGAGAAGCGATCCAAACTGACAGGACGGCGTAATGAGTTTGTCACGAGATTCATGCGCCACCCTCCGCTGGAAGCCCTTTCGTTCAATCAATCACGTACCATTATGTCTGCAGGAGCATGCTTTCCGTACTTCCGCCACTCGAAGGAAACCCAGGGCAGGTAGGGGAAGGAGAGAAGGGAGATGAATTTCCGGCCCATGGACTCGATGGGCGGCATCTGCAAGCCTTTACGTCGGATATGCGGTGGGACAAAGCCTGTTCACAGAAAAATAAAAGTGTAGAGGGTGACCTCTGAGCATGGCGGCCAGGAGAGAGACTTTTGAATCGAGAGCCTGGCCTCGTCCACGCGGAGCGCACGGGCGGCAACGGGAATATTTGTCGTCTCTTCCAACAGAGCTTTGCCCTTCTCAACCATCCTCTCCATGAGTCTACAGATTCACACGTGAGTGGATCACGCACCGAGAAAATAGTCACGGAGATAACTCCGCATGCGCTCATCGAGGCCAATCCTGTCCGTCTCGTCTGATGTGGGGGGAGCTCCATCTCTTCTGCTGCTGGCGAGAGTCCCTTGCGCGATGAAGGGTGCTACGTCCACGACGATAGCATTTTCTTTTTTCTTGGCTGGTTCTCCACTGTCTATCGAAGCCATAGGGCGTCCTAAGAAGGTACCGATGTTGGGAAGTGTGGGTTTAAGATAAGCTCTCGATCATGTGATGTGAAATAGAAGCTATCACAGATTGCAGCAGGTGGTGCACAGTTCAGAGTCCCCTGCCGTGTGTCAATGCGTAAAGCTCGTATACCAAGTCGATGCTTTTTGTGCCACGATTGAGTCAATTCTGTAGCGTGCACAGGGTGCGGTGGACGACAGGCAGGACGTCATCGCCGACCCAGTCTGTGTGGCTGCGGGCAGGAAAAAGCGAGGAAGACGGGCACATACAGGACTGCACCCGTCTGCGCTGTGAACTCGTGAGGTGGGCACAAGCGCGCAGACACTTGGTTTAAAATCATCGTATTGATCATATAAAGGACTGAACATCCTGTAGTTACATTTGTCCTGGGCAAATTAGAAGTTATCACAGACAGAATTCCAGGAGCATAAGAGGGGCCTGAGCACAGGGAGACTTGCGGGAGTGGGGTGTAGAGGGGTGCCAGCACCCACAAAGCTTTGTCCCAGTCTATATTTCCTCTTATCAATGCCGTCAGTCTGCTTGTATGTATAAATCTAGTCTATTGATATAAATGGACTTTAAGTGTGTTTTCCCTGCAATTTATGTCGTCCACCTTGTAAAACATGCAACCTCCCCCCGTAAGACATTTCGAGGTCTCATCTCCTCTGTCAATTTCTCTACCCTCGAAACCGCATACCGTCATGCTACTTTGAATAATACTGCTCTCGAGAAGTACTATGTAACTTTTGCAGTGGACTGATTACAGGAACCCAACAACTACTGAGTGCAAAAAGGTTTGGGAAAGAGTGGAATGAGATGTCGCACTGGCAACGTGTTGATGCCAGACCCCTTTACGGAAAGCTTGAATAGGGAAGAATAGACTGTACTGATCCCGTTTTTTCCGAGTCATGGACATTCTTTCAATTCAAACGATCTGACAAGTTTCACTCTTTAGCCGCACGGGTTGAAGTCAGCAGCCTCAAAACCTTCCTACACGTCTATATATGATTCCGCAATCCCGATTTTACCCCCGTCCACCTTACGCACCTTTACTTCTGTCCCTATTCTCAGCCTTCGTCGTCTGCTACTTTACTGATCTTTCCGCTTCTTTCCAGCACCCAGTGGAAGGAATAAGCCTCCTCCTTGACACAATCATCTGTGGAAAGTCCTACGGCATACAGTATGATTAGGAGGAAGCTTCATTAGTCAGCCATACGGCTGTGCATCCATCGTAAAACGGGAACAAGATTCTATTTATTGTCGTTCATTCTGATATGTGGAGTGGTGTCACCGAAAGCCTTGCACGCGTTCATATATACGTTGCGTCCCCAGTAGCCATGTTGGCACGCGCACACGACAGTTCATTGCATATTTTGTGGCCGGATGTATGGCATGCTGCATTCTTCAAGGATAGAAAAAGAAAAGGAAAATATATAGCTTGGGTCTCATTCTCACGTAATGCACATTGCTCTGAGATTCTTTTGCTTCCCAAAAAAAATATTTACTTTCTTTGCCCCAAAGTTTTCCAATCCTACGTCCTCGTAATAATCAGCCTTGCCCATCTGCAGAAAATAATACACCAGCCTCGTAGAGCTCTGCAGGCCAGGCAGTAATCGTAGGGGCGTTCATCGACATCAGTCGACACGGACTGGAGAAGCCTCGAATGAGCCCACCCGCTACACCAGCGAAGCCAACACACGCTCTAGGGCCTCCTCGGAGCCCAAGATCCCTGGCCTAGTCACTGTTTCAACGCGAGGGTCTGCATTCACGTAGGCTTGCACGGATGGGTGCGTGATCGAGACAGCGATCCTCCTCCCGGACGCACAGACATCGGCCATACCCAGGTCGTTGTCGTCGTCAAACAAGACTACACACTGGGAAGGGTGCAGAAAAAGGCGAGGGAGCAGTCGGCTAAGGGCAGTCGCCTTGCCGGACGTACGAGGGTAGATGTCGGCTTTCCCCAGGTTGAAGGAGGAGGAGAGACCTAGAGCAGGAAGCCTGCCGCAGTGTGGAACAAGGCGAGAGAGGGCAATCGAACGGTGAGGTTGGCGAATACAAGTGCCTGCTTGAAGCACACCACTCCCCTTAAATGCTGTTGAAAAGTATATTCTCTATCCTTGCCTACCCCTAAGAAGATAAATCAAATCTTCCTTGTTCCACTCCCTCGACTCCTCCTCCCCTCCTCCACTTCCCGCGCCACCTCACCGACTCTTGACGCCCTCCCACTGCTCCCCCATCTTGCCCCTCGTATCTACCCGAAAACTCGTGTAATAGTCACGCCCGTCCACGCCCCACCCTTCTCCTTTCAGCTCCTCGTAGAGTCCCCAGAGCCCCTGGAGGGGCCCGACGGCCTCCTTCCACGTGCGGTCCCAGCCCTCATGCCCCTCGCTGTGTGCGTCCGACGCCAGGTCCAGGCGGGCGTTAGGGTCGTGAATGAGTCTGCCTCCGCCCTCGATACATTCGTAGTCTACCACTGGCAGGCCTGTGCGCCGACGCATCAGGTAAGTGCTGCTGCGCGCCCCGGTGAGCAGGACGAAGAGGCAGCCCTCCCGCCGGATCGCCTGCACCAGCTCCAAGGTCCGGACGGAGATATAGCCAGGGCCTGACGATAGGGAAGGGAGCTCGATGCAGGTGCGAGTTGTGCCGTCGGGCTGGTATCTCAGGGTCACGTATCGAGGGGCAGGGGCTGACGAACCCGTACGGCCTACACAAGGTGGGGCCGGCGGGGAAGAGGAAGCGGGTGGGGAAGGAACCTGGGAATCCGCGGAAAGCTCGGAGGAGGAGTGTAAGCACGTAGCTTGAGAAGGGGGTGCCGAGCCCCACAGGGGACCGAGGGAGACGGCGGCGTGCTCTTCCTCGTGCTGGGTGCTCGGTTGACCTGCCATCTCTCGCCGACCAATGTCCTTGAAAATGGACAGTGCTTCTTTTTCGGCGCCATCAAACGGAAGAATTTCATAGCTTTCTTTCAATAAATTGCCACCAAAGTGTAATAGCGTACCATCAAGGTCGCTGAAGACGCAACGAGGGGGAAAAGAGCCCTGGTGCGTACCCTCCTCCTGCTGCTGCTGCTCCTTCTCCCGCTTTTCATGCTGACGATGGAGACAAAGAAGGCGAACTGCCATACAGTGTGCAAGATGCTTAAGTTCAGCTATGTGAGCACCGGCGTCAATACTAGAATCATGAGGGGATGTCTCAACCATGAGACAACACAGGAAGGCGAGCACAAGACTGCCGAGGAAATGTTTGCTGGAAGATTCCAGCATGCAGCAGAACCCCAGCACCCTGTGCAAGTTGTGCAGGCGTGAAGAAAAATGCAGCATTGCCGGGTGGAAAAGAAGTTGTACAAAGCACGCAATGAGAAAAGCTTTCTCTTACTTCAATGGGTGTGCACGTAAGCGTTGGTAGGCTCCACCCTGAAGATACGTAGTCAGCTCTAGCCTAATATTTTGAGATGGCATGAAGCTTTCGACTGTACGAAGGACGAAAGCAGAGATCATAAATACTAAACAAAAAAGCAAGCTAACAAGTATCCTTTTCCTCATCAATTGCCACTAAGGAGACGAGGGGTTTTCTGTTCGCCGTCGACGGCGCTGACACTTCTACAGTCCTCATTTAACCTCCCAATCAAGTTTGAGTATAAACTTGAGTCGAGGGGTTCGATATTCATCTATTTGCTAGGGAAGGTAGACTAGATTTCTTGGTATTCAAAATGTTTGAGCATCTGTCCTGGGCTTGTTAAAGCCAGAAGGGTCAATTCCGGGTAGGATTGTGTGTGGAATGCCAACAGCAGATGCGCGGCTTACTAGAGAAATGATAGTCTCTTTTACATTTGCAATATATGGCGCATATTATTTCGATTGTCGATAAGTCGGATGTGTACCTCCTCAAAGACACAACCTCCATATTTCATGATCAACACAAGCAATCCAAAATTCTGTCGACAAATCGGCAACGCTTGGATCGCTGCTACTCTCGTTAATTTTCTCCTCCTTACCTTCCATTTATATCAAAATCATTCACTCTCACGCACGATTCTCGTGGAGCAACTCAATAATAAGAAGATTACATGAACCAACATATGGCTCCAAAATGTCTGAGAAGGAGAGATATAGAACGAGCAAGAACACAGGACTAAGGTAGGACAGGTCTATCCACTAGAGTTTTTCCGATGCTAGATTTCTTCTCTTCCCCCTCTGGGCATGCGTATGGACGTTAATATTCTTAGTTAAACGATACGAATTTGGAAGACCACTCCTAAATCAGTCCTTCAACATAAGATAATCATCAGCGTGTAGGCCGTCAAAATACTTGCCGGATATACGATTTCGGGCGGTCCATCTCAAGCAGGAAAAAAAAATGATATCTTAATCTGCCTGACTCGATCTTCTTACTCTCCCTGTGGCTACTACACCCCCTTTTCAACTCGCTCACGTACGACATACAGAGCGTGTCAGTTCTCTTTGCAGCGCTGGCACAAAAGCGGCTAGGTAGGGACACGTTGGACTGGGTCGGTTGATGCTGGCGGGGGAGGAAATGGGGTTGGTCAAGGCTCTAGACAAAACAAAGTGTGCTAGCGGAGATGGATGTGGACGTGGTCATGGCTCAAGCAGATGCTCGGGTATTTAGGGCAGAGGCTCGGGCAGCCAAGGCGAAGCTGGAAACCGCGACTGATCGACTAAAGGTCAAGAATCTAATAACATTCAGGTTGGCACACGGCATCGATCTTCGCCGCGCCATTGTTGAGGGCATCGAGGGGATGGCTAGAGGGCGCGCGTGTCCACACGTCGATGAAAAAAAAAGGCTCGACGTGTGGACTTGCACGCCCTCTAGCCATCCCCTCGATACACTTCCAATGGCGCGGCGAAGATTGATACCGTGTGTCAACCTAAATATTCTTAGATTCTTGGCCTTGAGTCGATCAGTCTCTGTTCATAGCTCCGTATTGGCCATCCGAGTCTCTGCCCGACGCACGCAAGCGTCTGCCCAAGCATCGCGTTCGTTTGCCTGAGCCTTGAACACCTTCAACTCCTCCTGTGCTGGTAGTCTCTTCTTCTCCTCTAGAGCCTTGACTACCTTCATTTCGTTCACAACTCATTTGAATCTGGAGTGAAATTAAATAATTTTTATAAATGGGGTTCAAAAGAAACAGAGAAAAAATTGAAAGATCAGGATTCATCAAAGCGTTGACGTGCAGTCTATTGTGCAAAGCCATGGGAACAGATTTTGTGGAAAATTCAATGTCCATACCTGCTTGATCAATCGTTCTGGCCAGCACTTTATAGAAGGTTTACCTGGCTTGCATGCCAATTCGAAGGGGTATGCAGATTTTTATGGTCTTGAAGAACAATGATCGCACTATAGAGGTTCTGCATATAAACAGAATTATACAAAAGCTTCCGCTGTTTATATTTTTGGGCTCAAAACTTCCACGATTTGGTGTCTTTTAAAGGTTCTCTTCTTGCGATCTTTCTCGATTTTACTCCCCTTACAAGCAGTGAAAGCATGATTTTAAGAAAAAAACCGAGTTATATGAGCTTTAAAAAGAGACAGAATCCAGAGAGTACTCTAAAAGCAAGAAAGTTAAAAAAAATGCCTGAAGCACCTCGCACACAAGATATGACCCTCGTTTGCCTCTTTACTTTCAATTTTCAAATGGTAGCTTGATGTAAGAATACTAGTGAACTTACAGAACAGGAAACAAAGCTACATGTGAAGATTGATTGCGTTTATGTGACGGTAAAGGCCCGGAAAAGAGACGAGAAGAAAGGGGAACGAGGCACTTCAGGAAATTCGAGCGGCATGAATGCATGAGCTTTCATCGATCCAAACTTCGCAATTCTTGTGAACAGAAGAAAGCATTTAGATGTGAATGGTGTAGTCTTGAATACTGTCCTCGCAGCATTGCTGAAAAAATAAGTCCTGCTCAGTTTCCTTTATTACTCCTTGACATCAGTTTTTTTTTTTTTAAGTAAAGTATCTAGAAAAAAGCTAGAATGTTGGTGGTGTCAGCGAAACCTTACAGAAGGATGACACTTACAGAGTTGAATTCAAAAGAAGGAATGAATGTGGGTCTCTTCCAGATTTATTCAGAGTGGGAGGGAAGAAAGAGACAACTGCCGAATCCAAATATTCATATTATCTATATTGTACCACAATAGGGCGCTACACAGCCTACCGCTGATGTAGAAGTAGCCTAGATTAGTCTTATAGAGCAATACACGATAGAGAATAAGAAAACAAGCCGCATAATCCTTTCCAGGCACGACCATATGCCCGAACCTGCAAACTCTCTTCGTCATAAAAAGTCTCGATCGCTTGAATTTATCGTGTTAGAGATTCATCGCTTTTCCAGGACGTTGAAGCTTAGCATGATACAAAATAATAAAATTTTCCTTCTCTCAGGCACTGCTACTTACCTTAAAATCTTGCAACTCGAAATCAGAGGAATTCTTTCACATATAGTTTTCCCGAGATTCGCCGAGGCTCCAGGCGTTGAATCGAATGCAGATTCATTAAAATTTCGGAATTCCCCCGAACTGCAAGCATGTAAGGGGTCCAGTTGTTCTACCAACCACAGTGCACTTTAATGGCTATTAAAACCCTTCTCATAGAAAGAGACAAGATCATAATTCAATTATGGAAGGTTTAGCAAGCATTCTAGACGTTTTTTACGTTTCAATTTAGGTGTACCTAATTGCCGCAAATACAGCTCAAAACTGAATCAGAGAAATATGAAGGACTGCGTGAAGGTGCCTGTGTAGCTAGAGGCAAAATGGACGTGGTATATATCATCATTACTATACGTACATCTAGCTAGTGAAGTGCGGCTTTAAAGCTTGGTTTGCTCTTAGGTTTGTTGTCGACAGAACATGGGATCAGAATACATGATCACCACTCCATTCGGGAATTCACATATCATAGGGAACGAGCGCACATTACCTTACACAGGAATTCACAGATCAATCAAACAAGACACCATCATACAAGCTGTTGTGTAGATTCTCCTGAAGAATACTCTTGACCCTCTGAACGTGTTTATCAAATGGAAAGCTAACTTTCTGGTATTAGAATACTCCATAATTATTCACTGAGCAAAGATTTATCTTGTCCCCATACATCTCGTTTCTTGCAGAAACACACAGGCACTTGATCATGCATCTCCCATTGAATAACTGGTTTTTCTTCCTACTGGGAGTCTACAACATCCTGAGTGCAGCTTCCCAAGAATGTCCACGCCTCTCGATGAAAGCCAAGATTCGCCCGAATACAAGACGTGGGATCTTGGCCGGCTCAGAGAATGTGAGGATCTCCATAGTACTACGCGCCAAGTATCCTGTGAATGGTTTGGACTTCAAGTTGCTGCTACCGAAGGGGATGACCGCCAAACGCACAACGACTCGCCCGCGCTTGAATCCCTACACAGCACCCAATATCGTCGAGAATCTAGATGGAACGACAGCTATTTATTGGCTCCAACTTAATCTGAGTAGATCAAGAAAGCGTCGCCTTATGACAAAGGTCAAGCTTGATAAGTGTGCTCCTGAGACTCTGGCCGTAGACGCGATTGCCTATCTTGTAAATGCAACAGGCGTCTCCTGTACGATGTCCCTACCGAACCCAGAACTCATAAGCGTGCGTCAACCAAAAATTACGAGGTCAGGCACTTGTGCTTCAACACAAGCTCCCTCTTTAAACCCTGCGAAGCCGTTTGTTCTGTTTGCCCGTGGGCAGAGATTCTCGCAAAATGACCGGCTAGCGCCATTTGATGATCGTCGACTCTCCCCGCACTCACACCTGAAGAAGGATGTCGGATTCATTCCGTCCTTCAAAGTTGAACAACGCCAGCTTCAAGCAATCACAACGCCAGAGGACTGTTTTGAATATTGTTCAGTGAACGGGGTGCAAAGTCTGCCCATCTTATTTAACTGGAACAGCAATGCCCGCGAGTGCTATTGTTGTTTAGGTACATGCACTCCTTTGGTGTTTGATCCTGCATTTAACACGTACGAAGTGCTTGTCCCTGCAACCCAGGCACCTACCGGAGAACTATCAAGTCCTGTGGTGTCCCCGACGTCCAGGCCGAGCGCATCTCCTACCACAACTCCCCCTACCATGACTCCTACCGCTCATCCAAGCCCTGATGCATCTCAAACACCATCCAGTACACAACCGTCTGTGGCCCCAAATCTGACATTTACCGTGCAGCCTACCGCAGCTCCCATCATAACACCCACCTTACTGCCTACTAACGCTCCCTTTGCAGCTCCTTCAGCAGAGCCAACTGCCGCTCCCTTTGCGACCCCTTCCGCAGCTCCTTCCCCAGAGCCTACTGACGCTCCCTTTGCAACCCCTTCAACAGAGCCTACTGGAGCCCCTTTTGGGCCCCCTTCTGCAGCCCCTTCAACAGGGCCTACTGAAGCCCCTCTTGGGGCCCCTTCCGCAACTCCTTTCACAGAGTCTACTGATGCTCCCTTTGCAGCCCCCTCAATCGCTCCTTTCCCAGAGTCTACTGCATCACCCACTCTCATTCCTGAGGGCCTTCTAACTCCCAGTCCCTCTCAGGGCTCCAATTCTACATGGCAGGATCCTAGCCTCCATTATAACGAGACGATGGCCACGAACATGGTCTACTATGCTGCAGCCGCCTACTATTGTAGAACATCCGCCTGCGAGACATGGGCATGCGGGTAATTATCGACTTGTCAGGTCTCGGTTATCAAAGGGCTCCATTGTCGAGAAGGACACATTGTCCTACTTGTCACGTCTACTATCTTATCTAAACACCGTGCTCCCGGGCTTTCCTTCCCACTCAGATCCTGTGCGCGGTTCCCAAACATGACAGTGCGTCGTGTCTCTGCGGGATTCGGCAATGG
>Ga0102934_1001282_pt1 | contig 17526 bp, 9 predicted proteins | sample SalPonR2_A_D1_MG_FD_78175 | JGI IMG/M metagenome (GOLD analysis project Ga0102934, IMG submission 78175) | Salt pond soil microbial communities from South San Francisco under conditions of wetland restoration - Salt Pond MetaG R2_A_D1_MG | ecosystem: Environmental > Aquatic > Marine > Intertidal... | reverse complement strand
TTTATGTCTCCATATACTTCCTTATTATCCTGTTCAACCAGAGTAGCTCTTTTATTCTTTTGGAGTACTTCTTTTATTAAGGCGGGTAATTTTCTATACTGATCAGTTCCCACAGCAAAGTCAAGTGCATCTATATTTTTTAGTAATTTATCCCCTATCCTTTGTGCTACACATCCCAGCAAACCAATTACAGGTAAGTTATCAGAATCTTTGCGACCACCCTCCTGGGTAATTCTACCGATAACCCTATCTTCTGCATGCTGGCGTACAGTGCAGCTATTGAACAAGACAATATCTGCTTTTTCGATATTCTCTACTTTTTCAAAACCTGACTCTGCCAGTATAGCGCTAACCAGCTCGCTATCATTAACATTCATCTGACAGCCGTAAGTTCGGATAAAAAATTTTTTATTCATTAGTTTTTACATTCATTCTCTTAATTTCAATATCTGTAAAATAGTGTTTTAAAATTTCTTCAGCAGAATATTTTTGATGAGCCATTTCAATAGCTCCCATCTGGCACATCCCTACCCCATGACCGGAGCCTTTCCCAATAAACATAATTTTATCATCTACTTCGATAAGAAAAAATGTGGACCTTAAGCCCCCCAAGATTTGTCGGATTTGCAATCTGTCATCCAAAATTAATTCTTGTTTTGTTCCCTCAATTTTTATTTCTGATATTCTGCCTGAATTCCCTCTCTTTGCCACTTCTATATCAATAAAATTGCCAAATTCAAATCTTTTGTTCAACAGCTCCTCAAATTCCGAAATCGTATATTCTTTTGCCCATCTATAAGTTTTACTTCTCCAACCCTTTTGTCCTGTTGTATTACAAAAGACCTCGGAATTTTTGCGCAACCAATTCCTGGCTTTATCTTCATCATCCAAATTTATACTTTCCTGGTATCTAGCATCATAGCGAGGTTGAAGATAGGGAATCTCCGGACCATCCCAGGCAGCGGCTGAATTTACCGTGATACCACCACAATTTGTTGAATACACGGCATTAATTATTTTATCATCATATTCAGCTACTTGATAAGAGGTGGAGTTGACGGCTCGTTTAACCGGTTCAGAGAGATCGGATATTCCGGAATAAACCTGGCAGTGAATACTGGCGCACAAGTCAAATCCATCATCTTTGTGAACTCCGTGAATTACTTTGTATAAAGCTTCTGAACGGGCAGCGATCGCTTGTGCTTGTAAGGCTTGCATCGGCACATTTTTACCTATCTCATTTGGCACAACACCGGCTACATATTTTTCCAATTCCACCTCGGAAATCAAATTTAATTTCCCAATCTTACTTAGTTCCACCAGCATATTTTCGTAATAAGTTCGTGTAAGATAGGTTTGCGGATTCCAAAAGTTTGCCTTTGGCACGTCAAATACAGAAATATGAGCACTGCTGGTTAGTCGAATAGGCGCTCCGATATAATAATCTTCGCCTGTAGTTTGGTCATAAATATAAATTTCATTAGCATCAAATTCAATATCTTCTTCGATCCAATTATCAATATCCGAATCGCTTTTTGCCGCTTCGTAAGATTGATATGACTTTCGCTTGTATATCGAATAAATTTTTTCTTGATAAATTTGGTTACCATCAATCTTAACCTGGTTTTTTTCAATAAAATTTGTTTCGGGAAAATTTTTGATAAATTTACGGGCTTCTGCAAGGGTTTTAGCTCTTTTGATCCCAATTTTCCATATAGCATCAGCCTTTATTTTCTTGTACAGTTCTATAACCAGATTCGGATTATCAAATTTAATTTGGAAGGGTGAGTCAATCTCCTGAATAGTTAGTTCACCAGGTGTTTTTAGACGCAATGATTCAGCGTTAGGAATTATTTCTACTTCAAGGTATAAATTATCGTTTTTTATCTCTGCAGCTTGTAGAAAGCATATAGAATTAAAAAAAACCAAGAATATCAATAAAGATTTATTAAACATTAGTTTGGCAAATTAATGAATTTCTGCACCTTGTTCAATATCTTTATCGGGAATAAGAAGAGAGATATCTTCTTCATTCTCTCCTGCCAAAATCATACCCTGGGATTCTTCACCCATAAGCTTGATAGGTTCCAAATTGACCAGCAAGGTAACTTTTTTACCTACAAGCTCCTCGGGTTTATAATATTTTGCCAAACCAGCTACAACTTGTCTTACTTCTCCGCCGATATCCGCTTTGATTTTTATCAATTTGTTTGATTTTTCTATCTTTTCTGCTTCAATAACTTTAGCAATCCTTATCTCTAGCTTACTAAATTGTTCAAATGGTATTTCTTCCTTGTGCTCCATTTTTTCCTCATCACCTTTATACATTTTTTCTAATAATTCTTGTTGTTGTTCAATCCTCTCATCGCTTATTTTATTTATTAAAGGTTTCACATTAGAGATATGGAAAATCTCTAAATTTTCTGAAAAAATATTTGCCCATTTGGGTTCTTTTTTTAGACTCATCATACTACGAAGTTCACGATTTTTTTGGGGCATAATGGGATAGAACACTATAGAAATTATACGTAGTATTTCCAGACAAATATAGATTGTTTTTTCGGTTAATGCGCTATCATTTTTAATTGTTTTCCAGGGCTCTGTTTCATCAAAATACTTATTTCCCAGTCTGGCAATGTCAATACAAAATTTAGTAGCTTTTCTGACTCTGTAATCCTGGTATGAATCTCTAATTTTGCCCACAATTTCAAATACTTGCTTTAATACATCTTCCGATTTTCTATTAAAATTTTTGGGTTGTTTAATTAATCCTTTAAAATTACTTTTAGCAAAGGAAAATACTCTGTTTGCCAGATTGCCATATACATTTGCCAGATCATTATTTACTTTGTTCTGAAAGTCCTGCCATGTGAAATTACTATCTTTGGTCTCAGGTGCATTTGCAGATAAAACATAGCGTAAGAATTCGCCCTCGAAATATTCAAGATAATCACTCACCCATATAGCAAGATTCCTGCTGGTAGATATTTTTTCTCCCTTGATATTCAGGTATTCGTTGGCAGGTACATCATAAGGCAGGTTATAGGTTTCGTCTTGTTCCATCAGCATTGATGGCCAGATTATAGTATGAAATGGTATATTATCCTTACCCAGAAAATGAATTATTTTTGTATGGGGATTTTGCCAGTATTCTTTCCATTTTTCCGGTTGTCCAATCTTTTTAGCCCACTCTTTTGTAGAAGAAATATATCCTATAGGCGCATCAAACCAAACGTATAGAACTTTGTCTTTTGCCTCTTCCAAAGGAACAGGAACACCCCAGTCAAGGTCCCGTGTGATATCTCTTTCCCTTAGTCCCTGCTTGATCCATCCCATAATAAAGTTGAGCACATTTTCTTTCCAGTAATTTTTATTCTCTAACCAATTTTTAAGCTTGTTTTCAAATTTTGGTAAATCCAGATACCAGTGGGTTGTTTTCTTCACAATTGGAGTGGAACCGCAAATTTTACAAACAGGTTCCTCTAATTCAAGAGTCTCTACCAGAGTACCACAAGTATCGCATTGATCACCTCGAGCGCCAGCGGCACCACAATTTGGGCAGATACCTTCTACATATCTATCTGAAAGAAAACGACCGCAGTCTTCACAATAGAACTGTTTTGAATTCTTTTTACGGATGTATCCTTTTTTATAAAGATTAAGAAAGAATTTTTGTGAAAGCTCTGTATTTGTTTTTGTAGCAGTGCCAGAAAAATTATCAAAATCTATACCAAGACCTTTAAATCCTTTTTCGATTATCTTATGATATTTATCCACTATCTGGCGTGGCTTCCTATTTTCTGCTTCTGCTTTTATTGAAATTGGCGCTCCGTGTTCATCTGTTCCGCAAATATAGATTACCTCTTTATCGAGTAATCTCAAAAATCGTACGAATACATCTGCAGGTAAGTAAGCACCTGCGATTTGTCCAATATGGAGATCACCGTTAGCATAGGGTAATGCACTGGTTACAAGATACTTTTTATTTTCTTTTTTTGTCATATTCTGTTCCCGTAAATAATTCTTTATAAGTCTATTCTCAGACCGATTCTGTTTGTAGCACCTAATTCCGTATTATTAATAAATGCATAATCCAGCATATAATTTTTGAATTTTAGACCTAAACCTGCAGTGAACTGTTCATCGTCGATTCCGGATCGTACTGAGATTATGTCATTATAGGTAAATTCTGCTCCCAAATGTCTTTTGAAGTCATACATCTCTCCCCAATCAAATGAAACAATGCAATTTGAATTAATAAAATCAAGCTGTTGGTCTACTGCCAAACCATACCTAACTCCAGTTATCACCTCATCTGAGTGTTTGGAAGATGTATCCCAGCTGATAGCTGTTCCGGCAATATCCTGAATATTGGTTCCGAATTTAATTTTTCCCAGCCATTCAACATCGGTCAGCAGAGCAAAATCAGTTGACATCATAAAGGATAAATCAAAGCCTGTTCCGGTACCGATATGGTCATACAGATTTCTCTTTATATATTTAAAAACTGCTCCACCATAGTATTCTATAGGCAATTCGAACAAGTCCCAACCCAGATTAATAACTTGAGTTATATTTTTGGCAAAAACAAATTTAAAAACTTGATCTCTGCTGGTAAAATACCCATCGGGGTCACCTGTAAGTTGCAGATCAACATCAGAAGACCGGACATCAACATTATAGACAAGCCATTTTTCGTCATAAATCGGAATTTTATCAATGGATAGCTGCGTATAACTCATTCCAATTGTAGTTTTAGCTGGAAGTGGGATAGAAAAAGTAACGAAATCATACGCTGCTAGGTTCTCATAGAGAAATGCACGCATAACCTCCAGGTTAGGACGTTGCATCTGAGCAATACCTGAGGCATTCCAGAAAGCGGCACTACCATCATCAGCTACAGCTGTAAAAGCACTGCCCATACCTACAGCTCTTACGCCGGGACCAATCAGCATAAAATCACCAGCATATCTGCCAGCATATGCAATAGAAGTAAAAGTGAATATTATTAAAACCGTTATAAATATTTTTTTGATATTTTTCATCTTAAGATAGCCATTTTTTCAATTTTTTCGATTGTCTTACTGCCTCTTTTGGCAATTACTTTATAAAAATAAACGCCATTTGCTAATTTACGATCATCAAAGTCCACACAATTCCAACCTTTTGTTGCTCGAGGATATTCGTGATATCCACATGCAGTTGATAAATCTTTGAGTTCATTTACCAATCTGCCCGAAACTGTAAATATTTTTATTCTCACATCATCGGCTGCTGTAGTTAAAGTATAAGTAAAACGAGTTCTCCCTTCATTATCCGGATCACTTGTCTTAGAAGAAACCGGATTGGGATAGTTGCCAATATTAATTATTTTAAATTCTTCCTGAACGGAAAAATTAACTACCTCTTCCTTATAATTTCCATTATTATCTGTAGCAGATACTAAAAATGTATGTGAACCCTGTTGTACATCAATTTGATATTGGAGAGGAATTGCATTAATATCTTCTGTAGCCAAAGTATAATCATCCACATGCTCACCATCTAAGAGCAATTCAATTGATGCCGGATTAACTCCATTTCTATCTTGAACGATTAAGGAAAATGTGGCTTGTTTATCCACGAATTCGCCCTTGGTAAACTCCTGCCCTTCAACATTGGCATCTATAGCCGGGGACAATTTATCCTTATTGTAAAAGATTGAGTAAATGCCCAATTTATTAATGAATGGATAAGAAACCGTTGCCTCATCCAGATCAATCAAACCCCCTACCTGTATCCACTGAGAATATTCAGAATTATATCTATAAATATACAGATCTCCGTTTTCAGCTGCGGTTTGGGCTATCGTGTCTGTGGGTAAGTAATTAAACTTGAATTCAACATCTTTGAATAATTTATTGTCATTTGCTAATCCGGAAGAATCATAAACTCCAAGTTCATAGTTAATGAATTCGCCGCTTTCAAGTGGTATTTGTTCGAGGTCGGGTTGATTGGTTTCGATTAAACTGTCGATATTATTAAAATAGAAATATGTATCTTCATTTACGGTTCCAGCGGGAATTTTCACTAAACCGTTTAGATCGATTGTGGAAAATTCAGTGGCTGTATCATAAGTTACCAGATGATTATTTATATCAAAATCTTCGGTTAACATGTTGTTAGAATAATAATCTTCCAGATAGGTTGTATCAGAATTAGCAATAACTGTGAGTGTATAATTTCCACTTGAAAGATTATTGGACAAATAAAAATCAGCAGTTTCAGTAACACCTATTTCTTTATTAGTTAATATTGAAGATACTTCTTCAGCTCCATTATAGATAGAAATTTTGTATGCAGACTTATTATTACTTTCCGGGGGAAAATCTACTTCTCCTGTATTTCTAATATCAATTTTAAAGGCGGGCGTCTTTTCATTTATAGATTGATGAAATCCAATTACCTGTAGATCTGGACTCTGTAATGTGAATCGATACTCTTCTGATTCATGCATCTCACCGCCCGTTTCCCACCATTGTACTTTGTAATTTATTGTTTTGGTATCTTCGAAGCCATCAATTTTTTTCTCTGTTTGATAATCAAAATCCTGTGTGTGTTGTAAATCGAGATAATGCATATCTTCTTCAACTAGCCACCAGGCAACTCTGGCGGAATCTACTCCATCTTTACTACAGATCTTTGCATGGACTCTAATTGAATCTCCCAGTAACGGATTTTCCGGTTTTGTATGAATATCAAACAGCATGGCATTACCAACCATAAATTTTGTATGCCCCATATAATCGGCTGTATCGTTATAGGCATAAGTATGGATTATTTGCTCGTATTCATCACCTGCATATGTAGTATCAATATAATATTTATAGCCTTCGGGTCTGTACATGTCCTGTTGTATATTATAAAGTTCTACTTGCTGCATTTCTTCCGGAGCTTGAGGAGACGGGATTAACCTTTCTTCATCTGCCACATAGTAAGCAACTCGATCCAAATTATCTTCGGGATTATTTACATAAAATTTGGCGGTATCACCCTCTACAAATTGGTGACTATTCATATTTGTCTGTAATTTGTTTGTAGGGAAAGGCATCTTTATAGCAGGGTCACCCAGATAATTAAAAGCTCTTACAAAAGTTTTTGTATCATAACCAAAACCATTATTCAAATAATATTCTATTTTCGCAATATTATTAACAAGAGCAAAATTCCTCATGCCTCTATTAGTGAGATTATTAAGCACAAATTCTTCAAAATCTTCATCCTGAGCCAGGAACCCTTTGCCGGCTCCTCCAAAGAAACCAATTGCTCCTTTTTCCGGTTCAATTATAAATTTTTGGCCCAAACAACTAACTTTTGGTTCTGCACTAACAAAATTTGAAGTGTAACAGGTAAGACTGGTAATTACCGGATAATTATCATTGAATAATGTAGAAATGTCTGCCAGGTCCATAATATTTAAATCAGACCAAATATGTCCACCGCCGTGACCCATAAATTGTATAAATGCTGTGCCATCATCTATATGATCTTTTAGAATCGTAGTACTGCCCCAATAAGGATCAGAGGAGGAAAGCGAAGGATAAACCCGGGAAACACGATAATCATCAGTAATATACTTTTTGAGCAATCTTTCGTTCTGATTTATAAATTGATTGCCACCAGCAATTAATACAACATGATTACGCCAGGCATCATTATAATTGGGGTTCTGGTGGTATTGTATGGTTTTCTGCAAGGTAGGAGCTAGCTGCTCTTTTTGCCAGATTGGAATTCTACTTAACACCAGATCAGGCAACTCATCATCACCCACGATACAGGCATAGAAATTGTCATCAACTGTAGCACCAACATCATAAGACCAGCTATATTTTACCGGAATTATACTGAATTCTTCTGAATATGCAGCTGTTTTCTCGTCCTGACAACCCTCACCTATAAGCAGAACATATTTTACACTGGGAGTCTGCCAATTGTTGTAGGCATATTTAAGAAAATCTCTTATTGCATAAGCGGATCTAATACCACCATTAAATTCATCAAATATTGCCTCCATAGAGACAGGTTTAACATTCAATCCAGCCTTCAGATACCAGTTATTGGTAAATTCCGAAATTATATCCTCTTGCAGAAAATTTCTTTTGGAGATAACTATATAATCTGCCTGATTTTGAGGATTCTTAAGATTACTTGGATATCTTGGGACAACCCTTTCTGGCTGTAATTTTTCGTCATCTGTAATAGCAATATATTTAGTATTGGGGTCATAAACTTGGTCTTGAAATGTAAGAATAAAAGGAGGTCCACCTTCCGGTAAAGAAGATTCTATGCTGAGATTCTCAAATTTACTAATTCCGGGTTTATACACATCAATTCTAGTGGTATCGAATTGTGTAATTCTAAACTGAAATAACCCAGGCTCATGTATTTTAGGTTTATGAAATTCGAGATAATTCTTATAAGCGATAAACTCACGCCAATATTCTACTTCTACATAATCCAACAGCACTTTATCTACATCTGCCCCCAGATCATCAGGCATGGAAATATACAAAGAATTTTCTCCATGCTTTAAAGTCTGGTTGGAAATGTCACTATTTACTATCTCAGCTTCATTCTGACCGCTCCAAATACTGGAGCCCAGCTGCGCATCATTGATAAAAGCCTGCACATGATGCCTACCGTTATTTACATTACCACCACTTTCATAATAAGTTTGTCCCATTAAATTGACCAGAACTGAGGCTCTTCTCGCATTTGTATCAAGTGGATGTTTTAAATTTAGAGCAAATTCACTCATACTTGGTGCTTTTCTCTCAGCCCAGAACCAGTAATCTTCTCTCTTTTTTTCGTGTTTGCTAAGATATTTAAACTTTAACTGCTCTTCAAAATGGACTTTGAAATCATAATAATAGGGTTCTGTATATTCACGTGGATCTGTTTCATATATACCTCCATCTTCTACAGCTAGTCGCGCCCCCTTTTTATCTGACAATTTTTTTAACACAAAACAATTCTCCAAAGAATAATGGTCATAAAATGAATTTCTGCCGTGGTTGATATCAGCGTAGAATTCAAAATAATCTCCTTCATCAAAAGAGCCGTCATCTTCGCCATAAAAATAGATTGGAACATCTTCACCCTTGTGAAACAATCCAAGATTTTTGGGATTCAATTCATCAACATCAAAATCTATTATGTAATCTTGTGAAAGAGAGTCTTGCCAATATGACAGGGTATCATTTAGATAAGAATAAGTAACCTTGTAAATACCCTTTTCAGCAATATACATTTTGAAACTTGATATCTCATTTTTATCTTTCCATTTTGTGAATTCAGCAGTTTGTTCTCGTTCTTTCCGCCAATATTTAGAATAGTCGTTATTGACGACCAGCTTTGGTGCAACCTCATCAATGTAACTTTTTGTCGAAATTAATTTATTCGGTTCAGTCTTACCGTGTATTCTTACACTTAACGATATTTTATCATAAACCGTAAGAACATGGGTTTCGGAATTATACTGCAAGGGGAAAATTTTTACAGATGCAAAGCGTCTATTTCCAACAAAGCCCAAAATTTCTTTCTCTATCAACTCACCAGGATGTTTTCCTTTAATTGTACTCATTTCCGGCATTCTACTGTAATCAGGCACCAGCATGCCATTGTCATCCTTTAATTTGGGATTATAAAGAATACTTTTATCTTTCAATTGATAATTATGAGAAGAGGTAACATTAACCGAAATGTAACCCTCGGGTGGAACACCTATCATCTTTGGAATCACAGGCAATTGAAACTCCTCTTCGTCCTTTATAGAAGAATGTTCTAATCCTGGCAACTGAGGAATTTGGTAATCTATATTATTAACTTTTTTGTCCTCGAATTTCACAGAATCAATATTAATTTCAATTGTTATACGAGAGTTAGTTATATTTTTTATATCAATACTGTTCGCAGCAAAAGAGAAAGAGCTGATAAGTAGAAATAGTAATACTAATAATTTTATTTTTTGATATTTTTTCTTCATAGCTTTTCAAAATAAAGTTGATAATTTTTACAGAAAATGAGAGAGGTCGGATTTAAGGTCAATAATTTTAGAACCACACTCCCCCGCGTCTTATTATAAAATGTGTAAATCAGGTGGCTTAGTTAACAAATACTGCCCTACAAACTCCTTTATTAATTTTAAAATTTACAGTCTTAGCTGCACACCAAGGCTATAGGAACTAACAGTTTCGTTACTTCCTTTGATCTCTCCGTCATCATTCTTGTCAATGTAATGTTCACGGTACTCCCAGATAAGCAGAGAATTAGAAGAAAGATTGTAACCAACCTGGGCGTCTATCGAGGCATTGGGAGATTTCCATTTTTGTATTTCCTCTACATTAACCTGTGAATACTTGGCATAAGCATAAGCAATCTGAGGAATAAGGGTCTTATTCAATCTTACACCCGCCATAATTGACTTGCCAACCGGATAGTTATCTCCGGTGATATCTTCGTATTCCATGGAAACAGTAACAAAATCAAGAATGTTAGCTGCAAGCATACCACGCCAGCCCTGAGATTTGCTTAAACCGTTTAATTTACTGGCTTTGGTAACAAGCATCGTATCGTTTTCAACCCGAGCTCTTTCATCATCATAAAGTCGATTGAAATAATTTGCCTGAAACTCCTCGCCGAAGAGGCGATAATCTAGCTGTGCATTAAAAATTAAAAATTCAGCTCCAAAACCGGGAAAGACGAAACCATGTCCGTAATCCAATATCTTGGCATATTCTCCATAATTATATAAGCTAAATGCTTTTGTATTAATCAAAGGCAAAGTATAATCCAAACCAAGTTCCGTCACTTGCTTCTCCTCATCAAGATTTTCGGGATAATCGTGTATATGTAAACTATCTTCATGTTCCTCATACCAGTTATTAAATCCTGTAGAATCTCCATTAATTAATTCCCACACATAAAGCCAATCATCTTCATCCATATCTTCTGCTTTGTCCGGAAAATAATCTTCTTTGCGAGCGCGTATTGTAGAGAATTGATCGCGATCCGTAACAGCCGTAGCTCCAACTTTCATATTTTCTATCAAAGGTATATTGGAAAATTGAAAAGGATTAAGAGTAATTCTGCCAGCCAGTAAATCATTTCGTTCCAGATTGGAAGAGAAAACATCAAAGCCAAGTCCATAAAGATTGGTATTAACCGCAACTTCTGCACCTAATTGTTTTACATCGGGATAATTTAACATATTCGTATAATCGTTCATTATCAATCCGTGGCCAAATTTTAGATCAGAGAATCCACCCAGACGGAAATAAAAAGGATCTTGCCTTTGAGCAAATTGCAAATAGAGAATTTTATTTAAATAATCTTCAAAATCATCCCAGTCTTTCTCTCTAATTTTCCCGTTACTGTCCATTAATATGTCAAAATCAAGTCCCAGGCGAAACTTCCAGAATCTGAATTCCGGTAACAAACGGATGCGTGTATACATCTGATCCCCTATAGTTACAGCTCCTATACCTACTGAAGTGGGAAAGGGCAAAAGACCTTTTTCTGCTGATTTCTGGGAAGTCTCCTCATCATCAGAATTAGCACCTTCTTCAAGTGCATTAAGATTACCCACTGTAATAAAAGCCGTTATAAAAACAGCTAAAACTAATATTGCTATAACAATTTTTGATTTTTGCATTTATCTCACCTCATAATAAAAAAATTATTCTTGACATTAAATCAAATGGTTGTTGAAAAGAATTAAACAAAGTATTTTTTGTCAAGTAATAAAAGAATTGTGGAATAATATTAACTAGAATCAGGAGGAAAGATGATGCCAAAAATTTTTGTAATTTCCATTGGAAACGAAATTTTACTGGGGAAAACAGTCAATACAAATTTAGCTGACATAGGTGATACACTTTTTAAAAACGGATATGAAATTTCTGCATCCACTACTATCCAAGATAATCCCGAAACTATAAAAAATACCTTAAAGAGAGCCTGGTCAGAATATGATATTCTTATTTCCACAGGTGGGCTGGGTCCTACCAAAGACGACCGGACCAGGGACAGTATAGCCAGTGTCTTTGGCAAATCACTTAAATTGAACAAAGAATTTTGGCACAAGCTAAAAGAACAAAGGCAACAGAATTTTCAAAAGCCTTTGGCAGCACAAAAATCTCTGGCAAAAGTACCAGAGGATTTTGTTCAACTAAAAAACAAAGTTGGTACAGCTCCCGGTTTGCAATATTCCGCAAACGGCAAACACTTTTTTGCAATGCCCGGTGTCCCGGCTGAGATGAAATTTATCCTGGAGGATAGTGTTATACCCTTCTTGAAAAAAAATGTACCGGGCAAACAAAGATTTGTAAAGACTATAAGAACAGCATGCATGCGCGAAATTGACTTACATGAAGAATTGAGTAATATTGAGGATACAGAAGAATCTAAAATTGCCTTCCTGCCTAAACCCGGACTGGTGGATATCAGAATTGTTAGCTCAAATAAAGAGGAACTTAAGAATCTGATAAACAGAATTCAAGAAAAAGTAGGGCAATACATCTATGGTTATGATGATGAAACTCTCCAACATATTTGTCATAAAAAACTTATTGAAAATAAAAAAACACTCTCTGTAGCAGAGTCTTGCACCGGAGGATTAATCCAAAACTGGTTTACTGATAATCCAGGCAGTTCAAATTATTTTCTGGGAGGTGTAGTTTCTTATAGTAATTTTGCCAAGAAAAAATTTTTGGATGTAAAACAGAAGACATTAGACAAGCATGGAGCAGTCAGCCACGAGACTGTAAAAGAAATGTTACAGGGAGCAAAAGACAAATTTGATGCCGACCTCTCCCTTGCAGTATCAGGAATTGCTGGACCTGCCGGGGGCACAAAAGAAAAACCAGTAGGGCTTGTTTATGTAGGAGTACTGGTTAATGACAAAGTGGATATAAAAAAATGCAATTTTAATGGTAACCGCTTGCAAATTAAGCAGCAAAGTGCCATCACCGCCCTCTATATGTTACATAAAAATCTTGAAAATTTACATAAGTGATATCGGGTCTATATCTATACTGCACCGAATATAATTGGGAACAATAACAGTATCCTCAAACCATTTTATAAAATTTGCAATACGATTTTGCGAGGAAGATTTAATAATTATATGGTAGCGATATCTTTTTTTTATTTTATTTAGAGGAGCAGCAACCGGTCCCATAACAATAAGTCTTTTTAAATTATTTTTCCTTAATCTACTCCTAATTCGTTTAGCAAATTCCTTTAGACTATCCTCTTTCTTAGCAGAAAATAAAATACGAGCCAGCTTAAAATTAGGGGGATAATTCAACTTATCTCTAAGTCGAGTTTCATAATTATAAAACCCCTCATAATCACGGTCTTTACCAAACAAGATACTATAATGCTCCGGATTATAGGTTTGAACTACTACCTCGCCCTTTTTTTTGCTTCTGCCGGTTCTACCCGCAACCTGTGTTACATGCTGAAAATTACGCTCTGCAGCTCTAAAATCCGGTAGATTGAGATTAACATCAGCCGAAACTATGCCCACTAAAGTAACATTTGGAAAATCAAGTCCTTTAATTATCATCTGCGTCCCTAACAATATATCTATCTTTCCGTTTTTCACCCGGTCATATATCAATTGATGACTATTCTTTCTCACGGTTGTATCTCTATCCATACGCGCAATAGTTGCCTGAGGAAAAATATATTCCAGACTTTTTTCAATCTTTTCCGTACCGGGAGAACCAAAATTAAAAATCACCCCGCCGCACTCAGGACATTTTCTGGGAGCGGGAGCTTTTTTGCCACAGTAATGGCAGACAATGCTATTATCCTTGTGATGATAGGTCTGACTGATATTGCAATCATTGCACTGAAACACATACCCACAATTTACACACTGCACATAAGAAGCATATCCTCGTCTGTTTTGAAATAAAATTACCTGTTCGTTTTTTTTCAGCCTTTGTTCGATTTCGTCTCTGAGCATAGGAGAAAATATCTCATGATTATCTTCCACCTCCCGCATATCAATTATATAAAACTCCGGCAATTTTTCATTTTTTACCTTCTTCTTCATCTCCAGCAAATTATATTTACCTGTTTCCACATTGTAATATGATTCCAGAGAAGGTGTGGCACTACCCAAAACTACGGTTGCTTCACTCAATTTTCCTCGTAGTACAGCCATATCTCTGCCGTTATACATTGGTTTCCTGCCTTGTTGTTTATACGAATTCTCATGCTCTTCGTCCACTATGAGCAAGCCAACATTTTTAAGAGGAGCAAATATGGCACTTCTGGGACCAATAACAATTTTCTTATTTCCCTTGCGAATTTCATTCCAGTTATTGTACCGGGTTCGGTCACTCTGCTTGCTATGTAGAACTGCAATGCTGTCCCCAAAATGGCTGTAAAATCTTTCTACCGTCTGTGGTGTGAGAGCAATTTCCGGAATCAGCAAGATTGCCGTTTTACCACTCTTTAGCGTCTCTTTCATACTCCTGATATAAACTTCTGTTTTACCACTGGCTGTAACTCCATGCAACAGATAAACTCCAAATAATTCTTTCTTAATATTTGACTTAATCTCATTGATAACATTTATCTGTTCTGTGGTTAAATCAAATTCTTCCGGCACTATTTTATTGGTGTTTATGGCAAACCTGTCTTCAACTATTTCTTTTTTTATAACCTCGCCCAGCCCCTTTTCTTCAATTTTTTTTATAAGACTATAGGAAAATTCATCTGAGATATCTTTGACTGCTACCAGTCTTTCCTCTTTCAAAAAATTATAAAGCTCTTGCTGGCGCCTGGTAAGGTCTACATCATCTTCATTTTCAGTAAGCTTGAGATAATTGAGGGTTTTTTTTCTTATCTTACGGCGATACTCTCTTTCGATCTCAATTATTCCCTCTTCTTCCATTTCCAGAATTTCCTTATAAGGGGAGGTGATATTCTTTGCCAGCAATTTTTTAAAATCCATCTCATTACCGCTGTTTTTGATAAGAGAGACTATTTTACCATGATCATTATTTTTTGCCTCTGCTTTTGTTAATTCGATTTTGCGTATTGTTCTAATATCACTACCTGCAGGTAACATTGCCTTAAATACCAGACCCAGAGGACATTGATAGTAATTTGATATCCAGATCGCCAGATTAAACAACTGTTCGTCAAAGATCGGTTTTTCTTCCAGAACTTCTTTGATTTTCTTTATCTTTTGGGCAGGCAAATCTGTTTTTTGCTTTAATTTTACTACCACCCCGGTTAGAGTCTGATATTGAAATGGGACAACAACCCGCGCTCCCTTGATAGGATTTAAATTAGGTGGAACTCTGTAAACAAAATTTTCTGGCTGATTTATAGGTAATGCGACCTGAGCATACATTAAACAACTCCCCTCAATTGCAAAGCAATTATGGAAATATTTGAATCAAATATATAATTATTCAATTAACTTTTACATATACTTTTCTGGTGCGAGGACCGTCGAATTCACAAAAAAATACTGCCTGCCATGTACCCAGGACTAGAGAGCCGTTTTCTACCATAATGTTTTCGGAAGCCCCAATAAGGCTGGATTTTATATGGGCAGCGGAGTTGCCTTCCATGTGAGAATAATTATCATGCAGAGGAATAATCTCATCCAGCTCCTTCTTGATATCTTCCACTACGCTTGGATCAGCACCCTCATTAATAGTGACGGCAGCAGTAGTATGAGGAACGAAAACTGTAATTATACCATCTGTAATATTTTCATCTTTTACAAATTTTTTGATTTTATCAGTGATTTTAATTAAGTCAAAACGAGACCCGGTTTTTACATTAAAACTATACATCTTACTCCTGAGTTTGAGTTATGGTTTGATTATATTTCAATTTAAGTAATTCTAGAATTGTTTTTTTATCCGGCGCATTAATAATTTTGTCTCGCAAGGAGTTATTACGGAAGAGCTGGCTGAGGTAAGACAACACAAAAAGGTGTTCTTTTTCTGATTTCATCAAAATAAGGAAGAATAGTGAAACAGGCATTTTATCGATGGAACGAAATTCTATTCCGGATTTGCAAATACCCAGCATAACTCCGGATTCTTTTATTTTTCGGGAGTGAATTTTTCTGGGATGCAAAAAGGCAATGCCATTTCCAACACCAGTGGAAAGTAATTTTTCCCGGCTGTGCAGCATATTAAAAAGCCAGCTTTGATTTCTGCAAATTTTTAGATCTTTGGCGAATTTAGACATTTTTGCCAGGACATCGAATCTGTGGATAGCCTTTAAATCGGTGATAATCCGATCCTTATTTATATACTGAAAAAATCTTTTCACAACATTATCCAGAGCATCCTGCTCTACATTCTTTTTCTTTTGGGATGATTTCCATTTCTTAAGTTCCTGTCTATCAAACCGCCACTGGTTACCAATTTTCTTGCCTCCGATCTCATCCTGAGAAACCAAATTAATAACTGTTTCTTGTGAGACCTTTAACAATTCTGCGGCTTCTTTTAAGGTAAGTATCTGATCTTTCTCCATTTATCCTCCAGCAAAAAATTAATTCAACGCTTATTTAAGTCAATCTTTTTATAAGATATCTGTTCTTAGCCTTATTATCAATTTAAGAATTTATTCAATAACCAATTTTCAGGTAAACTCGTATTACTTTGATGATTATTCTCAATTAAATTATTTGACAAACCAATTTTAAATATTTTAAATACGTAAACAACTAGAGGATATAAAAATGATAAAAGAGACGAGGTTTTTGCCGAAAATAAAAGGTATTCTATTTAGAATAATCTATCTCTTGTTTGCCCCCCCCCATTTATGCTCTAAGTTACTATTATACAGCCAATAATGAAGGATTTAATTTATTTATAAATAATGATAAAAATATTTCAGCAGTTTATTATGGAGGTAATAAGTTCATTTAATTAGCATCTCTTCTTTTATTGATTTAGAGGAAGAGGTTATATAAATGAAGGAAGTTTTCTCCAAAATCCCCGAGGAGTAAAAAAAGGGTAAAAAATTTAAAAGGGAGTTTAAATTATGAAAAAATTGTTTTTAACAATAGGATTACTTCTGTGGGCTTTCAGCTTACCTGCAGCTATAATTACGGTGGATGTAAACGGTCAGGGAGATTATACAACCATGCAGGATGGTATAGATGCTGCAGCTGACGGAGATACAGTAATGGTTTCTGATGGTACATATACTGGGCAATTTAACAGAAACCTAACCTGGAATGGCAATGAGAAGCATATTACAGTTATGTCTGTAAACGGGCCGAATAATTGTATTATTGATGGTGAAGATTATGGCAATTCTTGTTTTGAGTTTGATTCAAAGAATATTACTGCAGAAGACGTAATTAATGGTTTTACAATTAAGGATTTTGATGGTAGTGCTATTACTAGTAATGATGGTTGTCCAATAATTGTTAACAATAAAATAGTCAACTGTAGAGAATATAATATAGAAGGTGCTGCCATAAATATAGATTGT
>Ga0102934_1001280_pt1 | contig 17547 bp, 13 predicted proteins | sample SalPonR2_A_D1_MG_FD_78175 | JGI IMG/M metagenome (GOLD analysis project Ga0102934, IMG submission 78175) | Salt pond soil microbial communities from South San Francisco under conditions of wetland restoration - Salt Pond MetaG R2_A_D1_MG | ecosystem: Environmental > Aquatic > Marine > Intertidal... | reverse complement strand
GCAGAAGTCGGAAAGAAATTCAGGGCCCAGGGACTCGACATCTTTCTGCGCGAAATCATCGACGACATCGTCGAGAAGCGGGTCGGCCGCGACACTTCGCATCTGGCCGACCCGACCCTGCTCTACGGCGTCAATGTCCTGACTGCGCGCGCCGAGCGCGGCAAATCACCCATGGTGTATGCCAATCAGCCCTCTGTCGCCAACCTGTTCGGCACCATCGATCCGGCCTGGCTCAGCGGCAATCGGGCGGTCAGCTCCTTTCGCGGGATTCGCACCGGCGCACTGCTCGAGGCAGACGGCGGCTTCCTGATTCTCGATGCCGCCGACCTGTTGGCCGAGCGCGGTTGCTGGCGCATGCTGATGCGCACGCTCAGGACCGGCCTGAGCGAAGTGGTCCCGCCCGAGCTGGGCTGGCCCTATTCGGCCCAATCCCTCAAGCCCGAGCCGATTCCGATCGACGTGCGGGTCGTATTGATCGGCAATCGCGCGACTTTCGATCAGCTCGCCCGGGAGGATCGCGATTTTCCCGAACTGTTCCAGATGCTGGTCGATTTCGACGACAGCCTGGCCCGCGACAAGATCGGACAGAGTCACTACGTGCGCTTTCTCGGCGGCCTGGTACGGCACGAAGAGCTCCCGCACTTCGACCGTTCGGCCATCCTTTCGATCATCGAGTTCGGTGCCAGATCGCCGATTTCCCCGAAGCGCGCCGTCAGTCGTCCAGGCTCGGGAGAGCGACGGGCACCGAAGCAGCGGCGGTTTCTCGCAGCGACGAGGCCAGCGAGGTCAATGAGGAACACGTCGAGCGGGCGCTGACACAGAGAGAGCAGCGTCATGGCGCGGCAATGCGCCAGGCCCTGCGCGCGCTCGATCAGGGCCATTCACCGATCCGCCTGCACGGACGCGGCGAGGGGGTGGTTCCCGGCGTCGCCTGCCAGATCCTGGGAAAGATCATCACGGCACTGCCGGTGATGGTCAGTGCGGGCGCAACCGCCAGTCCTGACCTTCATATGGCTGGCAGCGGCGAGACCGCTTCGACTCGTTTTGCCATCGCCCTGGCCCGCCTGCTGAAACTGGATTCACGGCCCGGCCTGCTGTCTTCCTTTCACATCCTCAAGCCGGACTCCGGCTTCCCCTGCGAGGACGATACCGGACTCGATCTGGCCAGGATGACCGCCCTGCTCGGTACGCTTGCATCGGCCACGCTTCGTCAGGACGTGGCCCTGGTCGGCGGCATCGGTCTGCAGGGTCAGGTTCTTCCAGTGGACAACATCAACGAGCGCATCGAGTCCTGGTTCGAATTCTGTCGCAAGACTGGCCTGACCGGGCAGCAGTCGATCGTCATTCCGCGCGTCAATCGCATCGAGTTGATGCTCAAACGTGAGGTCGTCAAGGCCTGCACCAACGATATGTTCCGCGTGTACGCCGTGGACAGTGTCGTCCAGGCCGCCGAACTGTGTACCGGCGTGCGCGCTGGCAGCTTCAAGTCCGGGGCGTTTGCCGATGACTCCCTGCTTGGCCGGGCCAGGTCGGGGCTGAGAGCCTGATAGGCTTCACAGATCGAGCGCGGCCGGCTCGACCCTGACACCCAGTCGACGAAAGGAGCGCTGAAGTCGCCTGATCATCGGCCGCGGGTCGACGGGACGCCGGGCCAGCCGCGCCCGGTCGAAATCGATCAGATACCAGCGCCCTTGCTGATCACGCAGAATGTTTCTGGCGTTGAGGTCGGGGTGACGCAAGCCGGCTTCGAAGAAGGAACTGAGCGTCATGCGAAGCTCAGACCATTGCTCGGACGAGAGCTGATCGGCCAGATCAGCCAGGGTCTGACCCCCGACAATCTCGCTCATGATCAACGCCGAGCGATAGGTCAATCCGGACTGGTCGCACAGGGCAGCCATCGGCTCGGGAACGGGCAATCCCCGCTCGAACAGCGTCTGCAGGAGGTCGAACTCCCGAAAGGCGCGGCTGCGCTCCTGGCCCAGAAAAAGGTAGCGATCGCTGACCCAGCGGGCCACCCAGCCGCCGCGCAAAAAACGACGCAGGACCAGCGGCCCGGCTGGCGTCTCGACGGCCAGCGCCTGACCGCGACCTTCGAATCGCTGTCGCACCAGGTGGCGCATGGACCAGAACCGGGGGTCGAACCACTCGAGGCTGATCGTGGTCAATTGCGTCGGGTTGTATAGAATACGACGTCCGCCCCACTGGACCAGACTTCGAGTCGATGGCGGGTCACGCTGTTCCATACCGTTCCAGTCTTCGAATCAAGGGAATTCATGCCCCACTCGCCCGAATCGCCGCAACGCATTTGCCTGTTCCGACTCTCGGCACTGGGCGATGTGTGCAATTGCGTGCCCATGGTGAGGGCCATTCAGACCCGCTGGCCGTCGGCTCGGATCACCTGGATCATCGGTGCCCTGGAGCACCGGCTCGTGTCCAGCCTGCCGGGGGTCGAGTTTATCCCATTCGACAAACGCTCGGGGATGGCGGGGCTGCTCGAATTCCGCCACCAGCTTCGGGCCAGATCTTTCGACATCCTCCTTCTCGCGCAGGTCTCGGCACGCGCCAATCTGATGTCTCGCTGGGTCCGGGCGCGGCGCCGTATCGGGTTCGACCAGGAGCGCAGCCGTGAGGGCCATGGCTGGGCGATCAACGAGCGAATCGATGCCGTGCCTTTTCAGCACCAGGCGCTGGCTTTTCTCGAATTCGCCAGGGCGCTCGATGCCGACTGCGACCGGGTCGATCGGCGCCTGCCCGTTTCTGATTCGGCACGCGATTTTGCCGTTCAGCACCAGCCCGTGGCCAAAACGACGGTTCTGATCAGCCCGGCTTCGAGCCACCCCACTCGCAACTGGCATGCCCGGGGCTATGCCCGGGTCGCCGACCATATTCAGAAGAACTGCGCTCGCCCGGTCATCCTGGTCGGCGGTCCGAGCCCGAAGGAACGCCAGCTCGGCGATGCCATCGTCGAGTGCATGCAGACCTCACCGACCGACCTGATCGGCAAGGACACGCTGCCCGAGCTCCTGGCCATGCTCGATCGTGCGGCCTGCCTGATCACGCCGGATTCCGGACCCGCCCACTTCGCCGCAGCCCTCGGCACCCCGGTGGTTGGACTGTATGCCGCGACCTGGGCCCGTCGTTCGGGCCCCCTGGGCAGTCTCGAGCACTGCGTCGACGAATACCCAACCGCCGCAAGACGGTTAATGAACACCGAGCCGGAGCGGCTGCGTTGGGGCAGACGGATCGAACGACCCGGGGTGATGGACCTGATCAGCGTCGATCAGGTCATCTCCAGGCTCAGCACGTTGCTCTGATCGTCAGTCGATTCAGTCCGTTGGAAAGCAGTTCTGTACGCCCGCTCCCTGCGGATCGGTTCGAGTGATTTCGACTCGCGCCGATGAGGTCGCCCCCGATGGATCGGCGATGGTGTACTCGAAAACATTGTTTCCGTTGCACAGGCTGCCGATCTCGAAGCTGACGGTTCCGTCTCCATTGATCACGAAGCTGGCCGTAGCGACCGTCAGTTTGACGACCTTGATCACGGAGAGCGGATCGCCGTCCGGATCAGAATCGTTGGCCAGGACATCGACGATGATTTCCTCACCGGCCGGTCCGCTGGCGAAATCAGGATTGGCAACGGGGGGGCGATTCTCCCCGGTCACAGTAACGCTGACCTGGCCTGTGGCCTCACCACCCCGGCCGTCGGAGACGATGTAGGTGAAGGAGTCAGCGCCGGTGAAACCGTCATTCGGCGTATAGACCAGGACATTGCCATCCCGGGTCACGCTGCCGTTGGCCGCCTGGCTGAAGGAGGCCACGTTCAAAGCGTCGCCGTCGCCGTCGGAGTCGTTGGCCAGCACATCGATGGTGACTGGCTGCCCGGCGACCGTCGACGCACTGTCATCGCCCGCCACCGGAGCCTGGTTCGGGTCGGAGATCGCCACGCTGACATTCGCCTGCGCCTGACCGCCAAAGCCGTCTTCGACCGTGTAGCTGAACGAGTCCGAACCCGAGAAGCCGGAGGCTGGTGTGAAGACCAGCACATTGCCCGAAATCTCGACCTGGCCATTGGCCGGTGTCCCGACAGCGACCAGAGTGAGCGCATCGCCGTCGATATCGCTGTCGTTGGCCAGAACATCGAGCACGTTGTCGACGGAATTGACCTGCACAGCGAACTGGTCATCGGCAGCCTCCGGCGCCGTGTTGTCGAACACGATTTCACCCTCGGTCAGCGTTTCCGTGACTTCCTGGTAACGGTAGTAATCGACGATGCGCTTGTGCTGCACAGGATTACGCAGGGCCCTGCGAATCCACGGCGCTTCGACCGGCACCTCGACCTGACGGATTTCGGTGACCGGACCCTCGGGTGTCACGCGGATCCGTTCGGTCCGGGATTGTTCTGTGACGAAGCTGATTTCGACCCGGCGATTGCGTGCCCGGCCTTCCTCGCTGTCGTTCGAGAATCGCGGCTCGAGCTCGCCGTATCCTCGGGCGACGATCTGATCGGGCTCGACGCCTCGAGACACCAGATAATCAACCACGGACTGGGCGCGCCGCTCGCTCAGGCCCTGATTGTAGCGCTCGGTGCCGATGTTGCATGTGTGTCCGGCGACCTGGATGGCACCCACCAGGCGACCCTCGAGGATCGCCGAGAGCACCTCATCAAGGGTTTCTTCGGCGCCGGTGCGCAGGCGAGCGCTGTCGAAATCGAAGGTGGCCCGATCCGAAAGCGTGACTTCCGAGGCGATGGCGCGTTCTTCGAAGCGGGGCTCGGGCTGAATCTGAACTTCTTCCTGACGGAAGGCGGTTCTCGGTTGATACCTCTGCCCGAAGCTGTAGCTGTAGACCAGACTCGCCCGAAGATCGTTTCGATCGTCCTCGAAATCACCGCGCTTGCGGGCAAAGCCGGCGCGCAGGGACAGGCCGTGCGGCGTATAGGCAAAGAACCTGTCCAGGTTGACAGAGGCGGTCAGTTGTGACGCGCCGAAATCCCCATCCTCGTAGTCCAGACCACCCCGCAGCCGCAGCAGCCCATTGTCGAAGTAGTGCCCGGCCCGCAGGCCAGCACCCCATTCATAGGGTGCTTCGAAAAGATCGGTGACGCGCTCAAGGGAGTCGAGGCGGGTGAACCCTCGCCCGTCGAGCACGCCCTCGACGAGAATATCTTCGAACTCGACAAACTGATTGACCCGGCGCTCATCGGTCAGCGCTCTCATGCCGTAGGCGCTGAAGAACCAGTCCTGATACTCGTAGCCGCCGCCGAAGGTCAGCTTGCGATCATCGCGCTGATTTTCATCGGCGGCAATGAAGAGCTTGGCGACGCGACCGTCGGTGTAGACCTCTCCGTCGGGACCTTCCACGCTGTCACCGTTGAACAGCCAGTGGTAGTTCAGCTTGACCCCACCGGCCCCCTTGCGCCCGAGCCAGCCCTCGGCGAGCCAGGCAGAGCGGGCGTTTTCGGTCAGGGTCAGCAGAAATTCACCGAAGAAATCGAACTCCGTATCGATTCCGACACCCACCCGGTATCGATCGCCGGCGAAGTTCATGGTCGGCGATTGGGACGCGGACATCACTTCCCGCCCATCGCCGGTCGGGTCGCTGGGAGACGATGGTTGGGTCTGCGCCTGCGCCTGACCCGCTCCGATAAAGAGCAAGACCAGAATCGAGCCGTAGCTGCTGAGTGTCTTCATTGCTGATTTCCGTATTCCTGATGACCGCGATAGTCCTGATAGGATTTTTCTTCGACGATGGCTGACCCGAGGGCCAGGTTGATCTGCTTTTTCAGATCGGCACGCCTGTCATTGGTGATATAGACCGAACGCGCCAGCTCGATGAAGCGATCGCCGAAGTTGCCATCATTCTCGCACAAACGAATGTCGTCTTCGATGACCCAGAGCATCTCGTTGACCTGCTTCAGATCAGAGCGCAAGGCCTGAACCGTCTCCGAGTCCTGAGCCGCCTGCCTCCAGACCGCCTCCAGCAGCTCGAGTTCATGGCGGATGTTGATCAGCTTTGCGGGGTCCTGGATTCGCTCGGACTTGATTTCGAGAATGGTCAGCTTGTCCAGCAGTTCGCCGGGCGAGACCGGGGTCATCAGATTCATCATCAAACTCGTCTTCTGCTCACATATCCTGAATAGGCAGGATAAACCATTCCCCCATCATCGAAAGCCCCTCGCCGGCCATCGCGAGCGTTTCTGCGGACAAAAAAAACGGCCCCCCGATGACCGGGGGACCGTTCGATCCTTCACCAGGAAGGGCTTAGCTAGAGGCGTCCGAACTCTCGTTCAGCGCCTTCATGCTGAGGCGAATCCGGCCCTGCTTGTCGACTTCCAGTACCTTGACCTTGACCTTGTCGCCCTCGGCCAGCTCGTCGGTCACGTTCTCCACCCGCTTGTCGGATATCTGGGAGATATGCACCAGACCATCCTTCCCGGGCAGGATCGTGACGAACGCGCCGAAGTTCATGATCTTGGTCACCGTGCCTTCGTAGATCGTGCCCACTTCGACATCAGCAGTGATCTGCTCGATGCGCGTGCGGGCCGCGTCGGCCGCGGCCTGGTTGACCGATGCGATCGTGACCGTGCCGTCGTCCTGGATGTCGATGGTGGTGCCGGTTTCCTCGGTGATGGCGCGAATGGTTGCCCCACCCTTACCGATCACGTCGCGAATCTTGTCCGGGTGCACCTTCATGGTGAACAGGCGCGGCGCGTACTCGCTCATTTCTTCGCGCGGGGTGCTGATCACTTCATTCATCTGCGCCAGAATGTGCTGACGGGCATCGGTGGCCTGATTCAGCGCCACCCGCATGATTTCCTCGGTGATGCCGTCGATCTTGATGTCCATCTGCAGCGCGGTCACGCCGTCCTGCGAACCGGCCACCTTGAAGTCCATGTCGCCGAGATGATCCTCGTCTCCCAGGATGTCGGTCAGAACGGCAAAGCGATCGCCGTCCTTGATCAGACCCATGGCAATACCGGCCACCGGGGTCTTGATCGGCACACCGGCGTCCATCAGGGCCAGCGAACCACCACAGACCGAGGCCATCGAGCTGGAACCGTTGGATTCGGTGATTTCCGAGACCAGGCGCAGCACGTAGGGGAATTCTTCGCCCTTGGGCACGACCGCGTTCAGTGCGCGCTTGGCCAGGCGGCCGTGGCCGATCTCGCGGCGTTTGGGGCCCAGCATGAAGCTGGTCTCGCCAACGCAGTACGGCGGGAAGTTGTAGTGCAGCATGAACTGCTCTTTCGATTCACCTGACGGCGCGTCGATGATCTGCGCGTCGCGCCCGGTACCCAGGGTCGTGACGACCAGGGCCTGAGTTTCGCCGCGGGTGAACATGGCCGAACCATGGGTGCGGGGAAAGACGCCGAGACGCATATCCAGCGGCCGTACCGTGGTCAGATCGCGGCCGTCGATGCGCGGCTGGCCGGACAGGATCCGATCGCGAACGAAATCCTTCTCCAGGGCGCCGAACGCGTCCTTGACCTCATCGACGGGAAGGGCGTTGTCGTCTCCCTCGGCACACAGCTTTTCGATCAGTGCATCGCGCACCTTGCCGATCGCTTCGCGTCGAGCCGCCTTTTCGGTGTGGCTGTAGGCTTCGGCAAGAGCGCTCCTGGCTTCGGCCTCGACCTTCTCGGCCACGCCTTCGGGCTTGGCCGGCGCTTCCCAGTCCCATTTCGGCTTGCCGGCCTTGCTGGCCAGCTCTTCGATTGCCTGAATGGCGGTCTGCATCTGCTGATGACCGAAAGTGACGGCACCCAGCATTTCATCCTCGGTCAGCAGATCGGCTTCCGATTCGACCATCAGAACGGCTTTCGAGGTGCCGGCCACGACCAGATCGAGACGCGAGCTTTCCAGCTGTGTGGTGGTCGGATTGAGCACGTACTGTCCGTCGACAAAACCGATCCGGGCCGCACCGATCGGGCCGTCGAAGGGCACGCCAGCAATCGCCAGCGCAGCCGAGGCGCCGATCAGCGACGGGATGTCGGCATCGATTTCCGGATTGGCCGACATGACCGTGGCGATGACCTGCACTTCGTTCATGAAGCCTTTCGGGAACAGCGGGCGCAGCGGACGATCGATCAGGCGCGAGGTCAGGGTTTCCTTTTCGGTCGGACGCCCCTCGCGCTTGAAGAACCCACCGGGGATACGACCGGCGGCGTAGAATTTTTCCTGATAGTTGCAGGTCAGGGGGAAAAAGGCCTGGCCCGGCTTGACTTCCTTGCGGGCAACGGCGGTGACCAGCACCACGGTGTCGGCCATGGTCACCATCACGGCGCCATCGGCCTGGCGGGCCACGTGTCCGGTTTCGAGCAGTACTTCGTGCTCTCCGAACTGGAAGGATTCACTGAATTTGTTCAACACGCTAATTCACTCCAAAAGTTTGCTGTATTGCCTGAATTCCAAATAACGAACACCCCGGATCAGCGATTGCTGCCGGGGTGCCCTTGGTCGTCTTGATCCGAGCGCGTCTTAACGACGCAGGCCCAGCTTCTGAATCAGATCGCGGTAGCGCTGGACGTCCTTGTTCTTGACGTAGGCCAGCAGCGAGCGGCGCTGATTGACCAGCTTCAACAGGCCACGACGGGAGTGGTGATCCTTTTTGTGATCCGCGAAGTGTCCGGTCAGATGCTGAATCCGTGCGGTCAGCAGGGCAACCTGAACTTCGGGAGAACCCGTATCGCCTTCGGTGAGCTGGTGCTCTTTGACAACTTGCGCTTTCTGTTCTGCGGTCAATGACATGACTGCTCGTAACTCCGTATTCAGTTAAGTTTTGGCGTCCGGGCTTTTCCAGAAAACCCCCTGAGCACTTCCAGGATAGGCTTTGTGCAAAAGCCTCGACCGCCGTTATAGATCAAGCCCAACAGTATAACCGCCCCGATCACCCTGGGGCAACTAGTTTACGGTCCCTCGCCTAGCATCGACCAGCAGGATAACTCTCCTTGGCCGCAATCAATCCAACATCCGTATTCCCTGCGATTATTGCAAGCGCAGAAAACGGCGACAGGCCGCTGGGACAACCAGCATATTGAGCAGCGTCGACGAAAGCAGCCCACAGAGGATCACCACTGCCATTGGCGCCTGAATCTCGCTGCCCGGCTCCCCCGCCGCCATGGCCAGGGGCACGAGAGCAAGAGCCGTGGCCAGCGCGGTCATGAGAATCGGCACCAGACGCTCTTCCGCACCCTGTCGAATGGCCGTGTCGAGCGCAAGCCCCTCACCGTAAAGCCGGCCGATATGGTCAACCAGAATCACGCCGTTGCGCGTCGCGATGCCAAAGAGAGTAATGAATCCGATCACCGCGGCAATGGTCATCACTCCCCCGGTCAGCCAGACACCGGCCACGCCGCCGATCAGCGCCAGCGGTAGATTCAGCATGACGATCAGCGCCGGGCGCGCGCTGCCGAAGGCTCCGACCAGCAGCAGAAAGATACCAGCGATGACCACGATGCCAAGGAACAGCAATCGGTTGCCGGCAGAGGCCGCGCTCTCGAACTGCCCGCCGTACTCGACGTGGTAGCCCGGGGGCAGACTCACCGACTCGGTGATGGCGGCGCGGATGTCTCCGACCACGCTGACCAGATCACGGCCGGCGACGTTGGCCATCACTATCATGCGCCGCTGGACGTTTTCGCGACCGATGGTGTTCGGTCCTCGGTCACGTCCGATATCCGCGATGGCGGCAAATGGAACACTGGCACCTGAGGGCAGCGTCAGCAGGGTCTGGCCGATGGTCTCCAGATTGCTGCGAACCGCTTCCGGAAAGCGGACGATCAGATCATGGCTGGCCTGTCCTTCAAGAATCCGACCGACGCGGGTCCCGGTCATCGCGGTCTCGAGCGCTTCGCTGGCCTGCAGCACGCTCAAGCCATAATTCGCGAGCGCCAGGCGGTCGAAGCGCACGCTGACAAAGGGAATGTCGCTTTGCTCCTCCATCGCAACGTCGACGGCACCGGGAATTTCTCCCACCCGGGATTCCACCTGCTGCCCCAGCCGACGGAGCTCGACCAGATCTTCGCCAAAGATCTTGATCGCAATGTTGGCGCGAGTGCCGGAAAGCATGTGATCGATCCGGTGCGAGATCGGCTGGCCGATGATCACATTCGTGCCCGGCAACGAGGAGAAGCGCGAGCGAAGGTCTGCAAGCAGCTGCGCCTTGCTCCGCACCCCCATGTTCAGCGTGACATCGATTTCCGATGCGAACACCTGCTGGGCGTGGGGATCGAGCTCGGCGCGACCCGTTCGCCGGGCGGTCGCGATCACTTCGGGCTGCTCGATCAGAATCTCTTCGACCTGCCGGCCGATCGCGTCGGACTGGTCTAGCGAGGTGCCGGGCAGCGTCACGACGCTCAGGGTCAGGCTGCCTTCGTTGAATTCGGGCAGAAATCCGCGGCCGGCGGTCGTCAGGGCAATGATCGCCGCAATCAGCATCGCCAGCGAGGCCGCAATGACCCATCGCCAATGGTCGAGCGTCAGGCCGAGGATGGGCCGATACATTCGTTTCAGGCCGGCGATCAGGCGAGTGTCGTGATCCTGATGCACGGCGCGACTTCCGGGCAGCCCGAGCAAGGCCAGCACCGGTGTCACGGTTACAGCGACCAGCAGCGAGGCGGCCAGAGAGACGACATAGGCCAGCCCCAGGGGCTGGAGCAGACGCCCCTCGACGCCGCTCAGGAAGAACAAAGGCAGAAAGACCAGGATAATGATGAGGGTCGCGAACACGATTGAGGCTTCGATCTCGCGCGTGGCATCGAAGACCACAGCCAGATGGCTACGACGCTCGGCTTCGGGGCGCTGTGCGTTCTCACGCAAGCGGCGGACGATGTTCTCGACCACGATGATGGCGTCATCGACGAGCGCCCCCAGGGCGATGGCCATGCCGCCCAAGGTCATGGTGTTGATGCTGCCGCCGAGGAAGCGGATCGTCAGCACGGCCACCATCAGGGACAGGGGAATGGCCAGCAGCGCGATGCCCGTGGCGCGCCAGCTGAACAGGAAGGCGAACATGATGATCACAACCAGCAGCGCGCCGTCCCGCACCGCCTCGACCAGATTATCGATCGCTACTTCGATGAAATCGGCCTGGCGGAAGGCATCGGTTTCGATCTGCATGCCTTCGGGCAGGGAGGCCTCGAGTTCTTCGATCACTCGATCCAGGCCTTCGGTCAACTCGAGCGTATTCACATCGGGCTGTTTCTGGATACCGAGGACCACCGCCGAGCGCGCCCGGTAGGCAGCCGAACCGCGTCGGGGCGCGGGGCCGATTTCGACCGAGGCCAGGTCCTGGACCAGCACCGGCACGCCTTGGCGATGGACGACCACGGCCTGGCGGATATCGTCCAGGCCACGAGCACGTCCGATGCCTCGAATCAGGAATTCCTGGCCGTTCTCGGTCATGAAGCCGGCCGAGGCATTGGCGCTGGAAGCCCTCACCGCCTCCTTGAGCTGATCGAGCGTAATGCCATACGCAGCCAGACGCTCCGGATCGGCGACGACCTGGTACTGGCGCGTCAGCCCCCCGGTGGGAATCACTTCGGCCACCCCGGGAACGGCGAGCAGACGGCGACGGACGGTCCAGTCGGCAGCGGTCTTCAGGGCCATTTCATCATGCTGATCCGAGACCAGGGCGATGAACATCACCTCGCCCATGATCGAGGTCACCGGCGCGAGCTGCGGTGGCGGCAGATCGCTGGGCAGAGCGCTGCGCGCGCCCTGCAGCTTTTCGGAAACGATCTGTCGGGCGCGATAAATATCCGTCCCCCAGTCGAATTCGACGGTGACGACGCTGATCCCGATGCCGCTGTTGGAGCGAACCCGGCGCACGCCGCTGGCGCCATTCATGGCGGTTTCGATCGGGAAGGTCACCAGGCGTTCGACATCCTCCGGCGGCATGCCGTGGGCTTCGGCTACCACCGTCACCGAGGGAGCCGTCAGGTCAGGAAAAACGTCCATCGGCGAGCGCAGGGCCGCCCAGGTGCCCCAGGCCAGCAGGAACACGGCCGCAGCCAGCACCAGCAGGCGGTTGTTCAGCGATGCATTTATGATCCGGTCGATCATGGTCATGCCCCCGGACTCAGTGCGCGTGGCCGTGGCCGATCTCGGTACCGCCGGCAGCCGCCAGACGAACCAAATAGGCCTCCTGCGATACCACGCGCTCACCGGACTGCAAACCGTAGCTCACCTCGACGTAGTCACCATCGACGATGCCCAATTCGACGGGTCGTCGCATGAACGTCTCCCCGCCGGTCTGCACGTAGACCACGTCGCGACCGGCGTCTTCGATGATGGCCGCACGCGGTACCGCCAGGCGGAGTTCCGGATCGGCGACAAAGACGTGCACCGGGATGCGCGCCCCGATCAGTTCCGGACCGCGAGCCGATGGGTAGTCGAGGGTCACTCCAACGGTCCGGGTCACCGGGTCCACCGCTGCCTCGGTCTGGACCACCCGCGCATCACTGGCCTCATCGAGCACGATCGTCTGGTCATCACCCCAGCTCAGCCAGGCACCCGAGACCTGCCGTGTCGATGCAGCAAAACGCTCCGGGAGGCGGATTTCGAGCCAGCGCCGATCCGGCGAGGCCACTCGAAAGATCCGGTCGCCGGCGCGCACGAAGGCACCCGGGCGCGCGGAGGCCTCGATGATCTCGCCTGCGACCGGTGATCGGAGCGCAATGCCGGCATCGCCATCGCTCTGCTCGTATTGATGCAACCTGGCGCGGGCAGCATCGAATTCCGCCTGAGCCACTTCGACGCGCTCACGCGCTTCGAGCAGTCGGCGCTCCGGCACCGCGCCCTGCTCGAACAAGGGGGCCAGACGCGCCACATCGCGCTCGGCCAATGACAGCGAAGACCGGGTCTGTTCGAGCTCGACGCGCAGACGACCGAAGTCTGTATCTGCACCCAGGCGCGGCACGACAAAACCGAGCAGGTCGCCGGAAGCAACCTGATCGCCAGCGCGAGCCAGGCTTCGCTGGGCCAGATAACCATCGGCGGGCGCGCGTAGTTCGGCGCCGGCATCGGCCGGAGCGGCTACAGTCGCAAAGCCCAGCACGGAGGGACGCAGCGAGCGCTCGCGGGCCGGTTCGCTCGCGAACCGACTGCTCCACTGCTGTTCCTTCAGGTAGGTAATGTCGCCTTCCGGCGCCGGCGTTCGTACGCGAGCCGTCTGCGCCGATTCGTGGACCTGAAACTCGCCAAGATCGTGGACAAGGTTCAGTCCCTCGCCCTCGAACAGGACGACGAGCTGGAAGCGGCCAGCGGCGCGGGGCGTCAAGGTCGGCGTAAACAGTCCGTCGCGAGCCGCCTCATCGACCCGAAAACGGGCGACGGTCCGCCCGGCCTGGCGCAGCTCCACGTCCATGCGCCCGGAACGCAGCGGCTGGAAATCGTCGAGGCGGGTCAGATGCGCTGCCATACGGGACGCCCGGCCGACGGCCAATGGAGGGAACTCGATGAACAGTTCGGTCTGGTCGCTGTAGTGTGTGATGACCTCGCTTTCGATCTCAGCGTCGTGGGCGTGCTCGTCGTCGGCGGTTCCGGCACCGTGCTCGTGCGCGTGGCCGGGATCGCTCGGGTTGCAGGCCATCAGACTCAGCACCAGGGCCAGACTCAGGAGCGAGCAAGCCCAATTGATAGGCCGCCCGCCGCATCGGAGGCGATCAATGGTCATGCGGCTCCTCGCCATCGTGACTGTGCGGATCACCCGACTCGTCTTCGACCGCGTCTGCACCATGATGCTCAGCCTCTCCATGCATTCCTTCCTCATCATGGTGATCGGCCTGATGCGCAGCATCATGGTCATGCTCGCTGCCTTCCCGGCTCATCGCGTGGTGGTCGTCCTCGCCATGATGTCCGTCGTCGCCATGATGGTCGCTACCCTGGTCCTGCGCGGGCATCAACCTACCTTCTTCATCGCCGTACCAGGCCTCGGTCTCGGTGGCGTCATCCTCGTCGTGGGCATGATCGGCGTTGCCATCGTGGGCGTGACCGTGGCCTTCGGTATCCGTGTCCTGCGCGCTGTGCTCGTCGGTCATGCCATCGCCGTGCTCATGTCCATGATCGTCATGCCCGCAGGCCGTCAGGAGCAGCGCCAGCAAGGCTGCCGGGATCGTTGTTGCTATGGTTATCGGAAACGTCTTCATCATTCACCTTTCAACAGTCGGAGTTCAATTTTTGCGTACCGTGCCGCCAGAGCGCGGCGAATCTGGTCACGATGGGCGTTCAGTTCGGTACGGTGCGCATCGATCAGTTCGAGTACACCGATCTCCCCGGCGGCGTAGGCGCCTTCGGCCATTTCGGCCAGGGAGGCTTCACCGGCAATCTCAGCCAGTGCGAGGGCGGAGCGGCGGCTCGCGTCGAGTTGCTCTTCCAGACTCGCGATCTCCGAGTTCAGGCTCGAAAGCAGCAACTCGCGTTCGGCCTGCAGACGCCGAACCCGCGCCTGCTCTTCATTGCGGCGTCCGAGCGCCCGGTCGAAAATGGGAATCTCCAGTCCGACCATCACCAGATGCCCATTGGCCGAAAGCCCGGGCTCATCCAGTTCGCGGCGGCCCAGACCCAGCGTCAGCTCGGGCCAACGCTGGCGTCGGGCTGCACGCGCCGACAGCTCGGCAGCCTGGATCTGGGCATCCAGGGCCCGGAGTCGAGCGTGACTGGGCGCCCCGCCCTGCCCGCCCGAGGCATCAGAGGCCGATGGCAGCAGCGCTCCGACCAGATGAGCCGGCTCGTGATCGATCAGGCCGAACAGGGCATGGCGAGCTGCCGTCGCCTCGGCCCGGGCTTCGAGACGCTCGCCACCGAGCGCAGTCAGCTCATGGCGCAGCCGCAGCGCATCGAAGCGTGAAGCATCGCCGGCGCGGGCACGATCATCGACCTCGCGCACCAGTTGCTCGAAGCGCTCGTGCCAGACACTCAAGGCCTCGGCCCGACGGCTGGCACCCAGGGCTTGATAGAAATGCCGCCGGATCAGCGCTGCCTGCTCGGATCGATCGAGTTCCAGCTCGACGTTCCGGGCGGCCAGCTCGAAACTCGCCGAGCGCCGCTCCAGGCCCGGCACGCCAGCCAGGTTGAATCGCTGTCGAAGCCAGAACGATTGCTCGCTCGAAGAACCTGCCGCCAGGTCGACATCTTCCAGGCTGTATTCGATCTCGGGGTTGTGCCAGAGCCCGCTCTGCGCAACACGCGACTCGGCCTGCGCCCGTCCGGCATCGATCCAGTTGGCGAAGTCGGCCCGATCCAGTCCGATGCGAACGACATCCTCTTCGGACAGGCGAACCTGCCCCTGCGCGACCGAACACCCGAAATTCGACCCTGCAAGCACCAGTCCGGCCAAAATCATCGTCTTCAACATCTCAGCCACTCAGAATTCGGCTGAGAAAGGTCTCGACCGCATGGTGCTCGGCGGCCAGCGGCCAGGCGGTGCCGAGCAGCACAGCCAGCAGCGCCCATCCGGCCAATGAAGGCGGCCTCGAGTCGGTCGGTTCAGGGCCTTCGATCAGGCGTTCTATGCGCCTCGTGACGCCGGCGCCCGACACGGAGAGCCCACCAAAGGCAAGGCTCCGTTGCTGGCGCACGACCTTGATCAGCACCGAAGCCGTATCCAGGGTTCCGAACTGCCGAGCGACGCAGTCGTCGGCGCGCTCTTCGATGGCCTGATGCCAGAGGGCCCGCAGACGGGAAGCCGATGGCGGCCAGTGGAGCGCCAGCAACGTCTCGAACAGCGCCGTCTTGAACAGGTCCTTCTGGCGCAGATGAGCCGCCTCGTGGGCCAACACCACCCGACGCTCGCGTCGCCCCAGCCCGTCGAGCAGAGAGCGCGAAATCACCACTACGGGCTTGAACGGCCGTGCCACGAGGGCCAGCGGCTGGCCGAAGTCGATTCGGCGAATCAGGCCGCCACTCGGCAATAGACTGAGCAGAGAACGCAGGCGACGTCTACGCTGAAGGGCAGCGCCGATGCTGCGGGCAATAAGCGAGATCGGCACAAGCAGCAGCAGGCCAAGCAACACCACGACCAGCGGCGCGATCATCAAATCAGGAAAATGCTCGAAGCAAAGGTGGGCATGAACCCCGCCATGGCTCTGGCAGTGGTCGTCCAGCCAGCCCGCCGGTTTGCTCAACGCAATCAGGCCCAGCGCCGCCACCCAGGCAGCGGGCAACAAACAGGGCAGCGCGGCCGACACGGCCATCCAGCGCAGACGGGCCTGCGGTACGCCCAGGGTGGGAATGAGCAAGCGCTGGGCCGCAGTGCTGAGCAGAACGCCCACGCTCCAGGCGGCTACTGCAACGGTCAGAAACATCATGCAAAGCGCCCAGGCACCCGTCATTTGTTTTCACCTCGCTCTCTTCGCCGATGGAGTGCTGCTTCGAGGCGATCCAGGGTCGTCTCGTCGACATCTTCCGCAGATTCGACAAAAGCAGCGAGCGAAACCGCCGGGTCGCCGCCGAAGCGCTGCAGCATGTCCTTAAGGTAACCCGCCACCAGCGCTTCGCGACCGACTGCGGCGCGATAGCGGTAGGCATGGCTGCGCTTGCGTCGGCTGACCAGGCCTTTGCGATGAAGTCGCTCGAGGGTCGACTGGACGGTATTTAGGCTGATCCCGCGTTCGGACGCGAGCGCCTCGTGCAGCTGCTTGGCCGTGGCCTCCGAATCGATCCAGAGGGATTCCAATACAGCCACTTCCAGATCGCCAAGAACGGGCATTTGGTGCAGATCGGAGGTCATCGGGCAGGCCATGATTCGGGGAGGTTGGAGTGTAACCGGGCAAAAAACCGACCGTCAATCGGTTTTTTGCCGGGATCTATCCAAAAACCCGTACATGGTAGACAGGCAGCAGCGCTGCGGTCGCCATGGCCGCAGGACGACAAGCTACAATCGTGGGCTTTGACCGCCTGGAGCGCGCATGCCTCGCCTGGACAGCCACGTCATTCGAAAGGATTCCGATTTCCTCGAGCGCGAGCAACACCATCGCCAGCTCGCAGACCAGTTGCGCGAGACTCTGGCGCGTGCCGCTCTAGGCGGACCGGCCCGATCGCGCGACAAGCACGAATCCCGCGGCAAGCTCCTGCCCCGAGAGCGCGTCAGAACGCTACTCGACCCGGGGAGCCCGTTTCTCGAAATCTCTCCGCTGGCCGCCCACGAACTGTACGACGATGCCGCACCCGGAGCGGGCGTGATCGCGGGGATCGGCCGCGTTTCCGGCGTGGAATGCCTGGTCGTAGCCAATGATGCCACCGTCAAGGGCGGCACCTATTACCCGATGACGGTCAAGAAACACCTGCGTGCTCAGGAAATCGCGCTGGAGAATCATCTGCCCTGCCTGTACCTGGTCGATTCCGGCGGCGCTTTTCTGCCCCTACAGGACGAGGTCTTCCCTGACCGCGATCATTTCGGGCGGATCTTCTACAACCAGGCCCGGCTGTCGGCCCTCAATATTCCGCAGATTGCGGTCGTCATGGGCTCGTGCACGGCCGGCGGCGCCTATGTGCCGGCGATGTGCGACGAGGCCATTATCGTGCGTGAGCAGGGCACGATCTTTCTCGG
>Ga0102934_1001278_pt1 | contig 17552 bp, 13 predicted proteins | sample SalPonR2_A_D1_MG_FD_78175 | JGI IMG/M metagenome (GOLD analysis project Ga0102934, IMG submission 78175) | Salt pond soil microbial communities from South San Francisco under conditions of wetland restoration - Salt Pond MetaG R2_A_D1_MG | ecosystem: Environmental > Aquatic > Marine > Intertidal... | reverse complement strand
TTTACGGCATCGGCGGCGGCTCCATCATCGCCCCGTTCTTCGTAACCTTTTTCGGCCTGCCGGTCTATACCGTGGCCGGAGCCGCGCTTATGGGCACCTTTGTGACCTCTGTGGCTGGAGTCCTTTTTTACCAAAGCATTGCCCCGTTTTATCCAGCCATGTCCGTGGCACCAGACTGGGCGCTGGGTCTTTTGTTCGGATTGGGTGGAATGGCAGGCATGTACCTGGGTGCCCGGTGCCAGAAATATGTTCCAGCTGCAAAGATCAAGTGGATGCTGACAGGCATTATCACCTTTACCGCTCTCAAATATATGGCCGACTTTTTAGGGTATTAACCCATTCGGTATTATCAAACAGAAAAGATAGTAATCCTGGCCTTTGGTCCGCCGCATGGCACTACCACATATTGTATGCCTCATTTTGACAGGATAGCTGCCGGAGACTTTTTGAAGTCTTCAATCTTGGTAACAATTTACAAGTCAGGAAAGTTACCGACAGTGCGCTATTTTAAAAATTACTGCAATATCGTCGATTTGAAACATTCGGGCATTAATGGTTTGTTAAATAAACGTAAAGGAATAGGTAGGGTGTCCGTATGCCGTAATCGGCTGTTCTTCTTGCTGGTTGAAGTCCAGCAGGGGTAATTGTCCGTACGACCCTTTAGCACCGGGAAGCAGCCTCCGGGCAACCGGGGGTTGTAAGTTTCTCATGGGCAAAGATGCAGGCCGTAGCGAAAACGAACCTATATGTAGCCTCGTTAACCAAACTGGAGGTGCCGACCGTCTGGACACTAGGGGAAGGCCGTCGTGGCCGGGATAAGATAACGGAAGCGTTCCGGTGCCCTCCCGGGGTAGCAGGGATGGCATGTATCGGCAGAAGAACAGTGCAGTACGGAAGCCACATGCGGTGGCAGTTCAGGGCTATCAACTTGTGAATATAAGGCATGGCCGAAGTTTTACAGGGCCGTATACGGTCCACTGAGCGCATCAAGGCCAGGATAAAGGAGATCACTCACCGCCGCCGGACGCCTGTGCCGCTTCCGTTGCTTGTTATGGAGATGAACCAGGTAACGCGCGGGTGGTCCGGGTACTTCCACCATGGTCATAGCACGAAAGTCATGAGACGGGTAAAGTGGTTCACCGAAGAACGAGTGCGCAAGCACTTATGCGAACGTTACAAGGTTCGGACCCGTAGCAAAGGGTATAGCCGCTTTACAACGGAGTTTCTTTATCTCAAGCTCGGTCTTTTCAAAATCCCAACGAATGCGAAGTGGCGGCAAGCGAAAGCCCGGCAATGAAGAACATCGGAAAGCCGTGTACGGGAAAACCGTACGCACGGTTTGATGAGGGGGGCAGGCCAGCCTGTCCTCTACTCTACCCCGATTTGATCGTTGACGCTTTGCAAGACTTGGATTATAAGAATACGTTATTTACTGGATTCGCGAATAACCTGCCCCCGGGAGGTGAAAGAAACGCCCTGCTGCATTTGTGTGCCGATCATGACTGTCTCGACAATAGGCGGGTTTACGGGCTTTTTGCTTTGCCAGCGGACGAGGAAGTTGGCTCCGGAGCCTCCGCTGCTGTCATTTTGTGATATGACATAACGTATTGATTCCAAAGGCTGCAAGATGACGGGGTCATCAAGACAATCTTTCAGGAGCTTTCCTTTTGTTGCGTAATAACCCACTTTGGTGACCTGAATCGGATGTTTTGCATCGATGTTTCTTATGCTCAGGGTAGCGGTCAGCAAAAATGGTTTTTCCCTATTTCCACTATAAATGTGGGAATACGCAGGAACGTATATCGTCTGTCCACGTGATAATTCACCTCTTTCTTTAGCCAGCAAAGGTGATGCACCCCAATAAACAAAAAGGCACAAGAATAATAAGTATATACAACTCCGACGTATCTTCACAGGTTCTCCTCTTATTTATGGTTCATTTTAAACCTATGCCTGTCACTAATACTTTATAAAAATGATTTTGTTAAATGATATCAAAGGGCCAGATGTTAATCAAATCAACTCTGTTGAGTTAATAAGTCGATCCCGAAGTGTACCTTACGGCTATCAAGCCTCAGTTATGCGTTAGGCCTTGCCGTTACGCATAGTCAAACAGAATGCGGAAATTCCAATGCTTAGAAACGGTGCAATATATTGTGGCGGTTTACTTTTGGATTTTGATCATTGATGGGATTGAATTATCCGAGCCCTGCGCCAATCAAATTTCTGCTATGCGAATGCTGATGTCGCTTAGAATAAATCATGATCCAGAATCAGCGAGCGCATCGCAATCATTCCGATCAATTCCCTGTTTTCCTCAACCGGTGCCCGGCGGATACCGGCCCGGTGTAGAAGCCTTGCCGCGTAGCGGATATCCATATCCGCCGGAACCATGATTACCGGCTTGGTCATGATTTCATACACATGCACTTCTTTAAAAGAGCGGCCGGGGATGATCACCCCTTCAATCAGATCCTGAACCGCAATGAGGCCCCAGGCGTCATCTTTATGGCGTTTTTCTACAATAAGCGATGAGACTTGTTTGGCCCGCATTGTGTCGGCGGCCTCTTTTGCCGTGGCCATGCCGTTTATGGTAATCAATGTTTTTGACATGATATCTCTCACCCTGATGATTGGGGGGTTGGATGAAGCCATGGGATTTCTCCTTATTTGAAAAAATTAAAAATACTTGCTCTCAACCTCTTCTTTGAATTTTTGCATCTGGCTTTCCAGGCCGATGACATGGTCCACGGGCAACACAAAGGCAATGCCGGTCCCCGGCTTATTGAATTCACCGGCGCTGTTGATAGCCTCTAAAATCGTTTGGACAGCGTGCTCTTCAATTAAAAACATGATGATATCCGTCTGGGCTTCAAGGGTTAGCCCGAAAAATGATTTTGCCTCACGGATGCCTGTCCCTCTGGCGGGAATGACGGTGGCGCCGGTGGCCCCGGCAGCTTTTGCGGCATCCACTACCGTGTCGGTTTTTTCATTTTTTACGGCTGACAAAATAATTTTAAACCTCATATTTTTCCTCCTGGGCTGCTTTTTTTAGGTCGCTTGGCATACCACTGGGCTGCCTGGGCATATCCCATAACGGCAATGATTGGGAAAAGAACGGCGAAAGCGATGAGGCCAAAACCGTCCAAAGCCGGATTGCGGCCGGGAACCGTCTCGCTCAGGCCTAATCCGAGAGCGGCAACCAATGGTACGGTAACAGTGGAAGAGGTGACCCCGCCGGAGTCATAGGCCAGTGGCACTATATTTTTAGGGGCAAACACAGTCTGGATTAAAACGATGAGATAGCCGGCCATAATATACAAATAAAGGGGGGTGCCCGTGACAATCCGGAAAGTGCCCAGACAAACCCCGAAGGCAACGCCGATTGCCACCGTAATGCGCAAGCCCCATTGGTTGACAGTGCCTGAAGAGACTTCACTGGCCTTATACGCCACAGCAATCAGTGAAGGCTCTGCTATGGTGGTAGAAAATCCGAGCAGGGCGGCGAATGCATAGATCCAGCCGTATGCCGTCCAATCCGCGCTCGAGGCTGCATGGTTTGCACCGAATAAAAACTCCGGATCGGACAGTTGAGCGGCCATGATTTTGCCCAACGGAAACAGGGACAAATCAAGGCCTGCCAGGAACAGGGCAAGCCCGAGAACTACATAAACCCCGCCCACAATCACCCGCTTGAGGTGCGGTATGGGCTGCCGAAGCACAAATAACTGAAAAACGGTAATCAACAGAATAATCGGCAGCACATCCCGGGCTGTCGCAAGAAGAATACCGCTGAAATCACCTAAAAAATCCATTGTCCGATCAAGTCTCCGGGGGTTTCTAAAAAATCAACATGCCATAGCCCATGACAAAAATCATGGGCATCAGCGAAGCAAACGCAATGAGGCCAAAGCCGTCTATCAGCGGGTTGCGGCCCTTAATAATGGCGGCCAGGCCGACGCCGAGGGCGGCCACCAAAGGCACGGTAACAGTGGATGTGGTAACCCCGCCAGCGTCATACGCAATTCCGATAATTTCTTCAGGCGCAAATAGCGTCAATAACATAACGATGCCGTAACCACTCAGGATCAGGTAATGCAGGGGCCACCCCTTTAAGATACGCAATACGCCAAGAAGAATGGCAAACCCCACGGAAACGGCCACTGACAGTCGCAGCCCAAGTGCATAGCCCTTTTGCGAGGTCTGGCCCGATTCGAAAAGATTCGCTTGCGCGGCGATTTCAGCGGCTTCGTTGGCCACGGCGATAAGCGCCGGTTCGGCTACGGTGGTGGAAAAGCCGAGCGCAAATCCAAAGCATAGCAGCCAGAACAGGCTCCCCTTGCGTGCCAGGGAATGCGCCATGTTTTCACCGATGGGAAAAAGCCCCATTTCAAGGCCTTCCACAAAAAGGGCCAGGCCGACGACGACCAGAAGCCCGCCCAGAATCACGTCCCCTAAATCCGGCAGGGGTTGCCGGATCACAACGAGCTGGAAAAACGCGATGACAAGGATAATGGGAAGAAGATCAGCAAAGGCGGACCGAAGTTTTTTCAGGACTGCGAGAAAGGCTATAAAGATTATGGATGGGGCGTTTTTGTTAAGCATGGGAAATTTGTCAGTTTAACTGCAACCAATTTCTGAATCAATGGGCAGACAGATAGCCTTGACGATTGTATAGCGTTTTTCATCGGAAACAAGAAGATAAGCTTTTTATTAATATTTAACCTCTCAAAAGTCAATTAAGTCTCTCTTTCGGGGATGAGGGTTGGGTTTTACAGCACCTCATTGGCTGTCCAGGCGGTTGGCCAGAATTTCTTTCAGCAGCTTGGGATTGGCCTTTCCCTGGGAGGCTTTCATCGCCATGCCCATGAGAAATCCGAGCACCTTGGCGTTGCCTTTCTTGTAGTCCGCCACATCATCCGGATGCTCGGCCAAAATGGCGTCCACAACAGCTTCCAGTTTATCTGCATCAGAGACCTGCTCAAATCCGCCCTGGGCGACAATCTGCTGGGGCGGTCCGTCTTTGTCAAGCATTTGGGCCAACACTTCCCGGGCGGCACCTGCATTGATCTTTTCCTGGTCAAGCAAAAGAAGCAGGCCGGCAAACCGATCGGGGGTCAGCCGAGTATCTGACAGGCCCAGGCCGCGATCCTTAAGCGCCGGCAGCAGGTGACCGGAAATCCAGTTGGCGGCTTTTCGGGGGGGCACGGCCTGCTGGACCGCGGCTTCGAAAAATTCCGCGATATCCCGCTCCTGGCTCATGGCAAGGGCCTCGCCGGCCGGCAGGCTGTAGTCGGCAATGAATCGTTCCGATTTTTGGGCGGGCATTTCCGGAAGCCGCTTACGGATGGATGCAAGCCATGCCTCATCCATCCGGATGGCGGGCACGGAGGGGTCCGGCAAACAGGGGCCGGCAAATTTTTCCCGCATCGGCGTGGTAACGCGCTTATCCGGATCCCAAAGCCGGGTATGCAGGGTGATGGGCTCACCTCTTTCCAGGCATTCGGCCTGGCGATGGATCTCATGGCCGATGGCATCGCCCACGTGGTGGATAGAATTCATGTTTTTGACTTCCACCTTGGTGTTAAAGGTTTTGGCGCCGGCCGGGCGCAGTGAGATATTGGCGTCTGCCCGCATGGTCCCCTGCTCCATGCTGCACTCCGTGGAGCCGGTGTAGCGCAGCCTCGAGCGCAGGGCCTTTAAAAACTCCATCGCCTCGTAAGAACTCCGCATGTCGGGTTCGGTAACGATTTCGATAAGCGGTGCCCCCGCCCGGTTAAAATCTACCAGGCTGATAGGCGTTTTCCCCTCGGTTTCATGGACCAGCCGGGCGACGTCCTCTTCCATATGGATGTGATGGATGCCAAGCCGCCGGGGCGAGCCGTCTTCTCCGATAATGTCGATCCACCCGTTTACCGCCAGGGGCTTGTGGTGCTGGGACAGCTGGAACCCCTTGGGGAGATCGGGATAATAGTAGACCTTCTGGTCAAAGGCGCTTTCTTCGGAAATCGTACAGTTGGCCGCCAGGCAGGCCAGCACGGCTTTTTCCACTGCCTGTCGGCTGAGCCGGGGCAGGGCCCCCGGCAGCCAGAGGCAGACCGGACACGTGTTGCGGTTGGGCGCCTCCCCCGGCTGGTTGGGGCAGTCGCAGAACAGCTTGGTGGCGGCATTTAACTGGGCGTGGATTTCAAGGCCGATGACCGCTTCGTATTTGTTATTATCTGGCGTCATTTGCTGCCGACTCCTTTGATCCAGGCATTGATTGTTGATCCCGCAGCCAGAACCTGCGCATCTGCCATGTGCGGGCCCATAAGCTGGAGGCCGAGGTCTGTTTCGTCATTTTTGATGATCCCCGGCAGGCATAGGGCGGGCAGTCCGGCCAGGTTGGCCGGCAGGGTCAGCCCGAAGGCCGCATAGGTGTCTTCGATGGTATCCGCCCCGCACGGGTCTGCATGCGCCGCACGCGCGGGCAGGGCCAGCAGATGGACGGATTCGAAAACTTCATTCAGCCGGTTTATGAGTTTCTGTCTCAGGACGCAGGCATTTTCAAATGCGGGATAATTCTCAAATTGGAAGTAGGCGCCCTGGAACAAAAAACTTTTGATCCTGGTGCCAAATCCCCGGCCCCGGGATTGAATATACATGTCGTTCCAGTTCTGGGCTTCCTCTGCCCGGAATCCATAGCGCACCCCGTCGTATTTGCCGCAGGTAGATGAGGCTTCCGCAGCGGCAATGATCTGGTGGCAGGCGGCAAACTGGTCGAAACCGGGCAGATCGAGTTCAATAATCTCAAATCCGGCCCCGGCCGCATGTTCAAGGCCGGCGGAAAAAGCCGTCTGTGCGGATGCGGTTAGATGGTCTGTGATTTGGCGGGGAATGCCGATCCTGTTCGCCGCCTGCTCAGGCGGCGTCGATGGGTTTATTTCCGGGGTTTCCGGGGCCATTGAAAAATCATTTTCATCCGGACCGGCCAACGCTGACAGGGCTTTAGCAATATCGGCCGGCGATTGGGCCAGAAAACCGGTGCATTCCATGGACGGTATCAGACCGACCAGGCCGAAACGGGAAAGCAGCCCGTAAGATGGTTTATAGCCGAACCAGCCGGAAAGACAGGCGGTCATCCGGGCTTCGCCCAGAAGGTCAGTCACCAGGCCCAGGTCGCCATGCCCCGCACAGACGGCCTCTGCCATGGTGCTATCGTTTATGCCGAGTCCCAGTTCGGCCATGCGGGTGCTGCCAATAAGGCTGGCGCCGGCGGATTTTAACCGGACGATCGTGGTGGCATCCATGACTGCCTGGTAACCGGTTAATGCCTGGCAGCCGGCGTCTGTGAGCCAGCCCTGCACGGAAATATCCGGCTGGATCAGGATCTGCCGACCCGCCAGCAGGCCGTCCGTAGATTCCTGCAGGGGGGATTCGGGTTGATACGTGAAGATATCGGAATTCATAACTGTCCTCTTTTACTGTTCCAGAACCGGTGCAACTTTGAAATATCCGCCTTTAACCGCAGCCGCGTTTTTCAGTAAATCTTTGGCCTCTGCGAGCTCGCATACCGCGGCCGCTGTGCCGGAGCGAAACCGGTTGGCTGCCGGGATAACAGAAAACAAAGGCGCATCAGGCTTTTCCGCATCTTCCGCGGCTGCCCGGCTGACGTTTTCAGCCAAGCTTTCTGCCTGTTCAACGGCTGTTTGAATGGGTTCGCGTTCCGCGTCCGTGACACCGATGCGCGACACCCAGGATAAGGATTCAACAAGGTCCTTCTGCTCCCGGGTGCCTGGAAGCGTCGCCCCGCCCTTGATATCTAACAGTTCAAGCTCGGCCAGCTGCTCCTGGGAAACCGCTGCCGGCGCCTGGGTCAAGGGGCAGAAGGCGCTGCGGTTTTTGGGAAAGGCAATGACCTCCCGAATGGAGGGGGCAGACAGGATCATGGCGATGACCCGGTCCAGGCCCAGCGCCATGCCGCCGTGGGGCGGCGCCCCGTATTCCAGGGCCTGGAGGAAAAAGCCGAACTTTTCCGACACTTCCTCCCCGGAAAGGCCTAAGGCCTGAAAGATTTTGTCCTGCAGATTTCGGTCATTGATACGGATGCTGCCGCCGCCCAATTCTTCACCGTTGACCACCAGGTCATAGGCCCTGGATTTAAGGGCCAGCAGGGCAGTTTCATCCGCCGGGTCGAAGTCGGTGTGATCCGGCATGGTAAAGGGATGATGGCTTGAGGTAACGCCCGTGTCCGCGGGTTCAAACAGGGGAAAGTCCGTCACCCACAACGGCTTGTAGACGTCCCCCGGGATCAGGTCAAGCCGGCGAGCCAGGTGCAGCCGGAGCTGGCCCAGGGCGGTGCAAACCAGATACCAGGATGGATCGGCGATCATCAATATCACATCGCGGGTTTCAGCGCCGAACCGCTCCAGAATTTCTTCCTGCTCCGTTTGGCTGAAAAACTGGACGATGTTGCTTTCCAGCCCGCCTTTGGTTACCCGCATCCAGGTCATGCCCTTGGCGCCGAAACCGGGCACAATTTCCTTGGCATATTCGTTCTGCAGGATATTTTTGCTCAGGGCCCCGGACTGGCCCTTGACGTTGATGCCTTTGATGCAGCCGCCGCGATCCAGGATCTGTTTGAAAATGGCGTAGCTGGTGCCCGTGAAAATATCCGTGGCATCCACAAAGGTCATGCCGAAGCGAAGATCAGGCCGGTCAGAGCCCGCCGTATTCATGGCATCGATCCAGACCATGCGGGGAAACGGCCGGGGCAGATCAATGCCGCCCACCGCAAACATCCGCGACACCAGTTCCTCGAACACCCGGTAAATAAATTCCTCGTCAATAAATGCGGCCTCCAGGTCGAGCTGGGTGAATTCGGGCTGGCGGTTGGGGCGCAGGTCCTCGTCCCGAAAGCAGCGAACGATCTGGTAATAGCGCTCCACGCCGCCCACCATGAGCAGCTGTTTGAACAGCTGGGGGGACTGGGGCAGCGCATAAAAGGCGCGGGGATGATGGCGGCTGGGCACGATATAGTCTCTGGCCCCCTCAGGTGTGCTGCGGGTGAGCATGGGGGTTTCCACCTCGATAAATCCTTCTTCATCCAGAAAATTGCGGATGGTTCGGGAAATGGCATGCCGCTTGATTAGATGGTCCTGCATGGACGGCCGCCGCAGATCCAGGTATCGGTACTGGAGCCTTAAATCTTCCACAACGGATTGATCATGGCGAACCGGCACACCGGCAATCATGGATTTTTCCGAAATGGTAAACGGCGGGGTTTTTGACCGGCTTAAAATCTGTAAATCCGATGCGCTCACCTCCACATCGCCCGTGGCAATATGGGGGTTTTCCGTTCCTTCTGCCCGGCGCACAACCTGGCCGGTAATGCGCACGCAGAATTCATTTCTCAGTTGCTCGGCCTGCTTGCAGACGGTCTTATCCGTGGATTCGGGGCTGAATACCACCTGCACAATGCCACTCTGGTCGCGCAGGTGGATAAAAAGCACCTCGCCATGGTCCCTCAGGGCATCCACCCAGCCCGCCAGCATTATCTGCCGGCCGATATGGTCGGTGCCGATACGCCCGCACATGGATCGATCCGGGGATGTCATATTTATATGTTCCCTTTAATGAAAAAATGTTAAAAATACAGATTTGTTGTCCTATAAGCCCTTAGCGGATTTTAATGCGGGTTTAAAGAGATTTTTTCCTGGCCCTGGGCCAGTTTTAAAGGATGTATATGCCGTATACCAAAGGCCAAAAACGAAATCCCCGGCTATCACCGCGCCTGAAAGGGCTTCTCATGATGCTTGGCGGGGCATTCTGCTTTTCGCTGATCCCGATATGGGTCCGCTCCATTGAAGGCTACTCCTCCTTGAGCATCGCATTCTATCGGTCATTATTCGGTATGCTGTTTTTGTTTTTCTGGATCCTGCGCCGGCCCGGCGGCATTAATACACTCGATTTACGGGGGGTGAAGCGCAGACACCTGTTCGTGCTCCTATGTGTGGGGCTTTCCATGTGCATCACCCCGGTCACGTATTACCTGGCCATCATGAAGACCTCCGTTGCTAAGGCGGTGCTGCTTCATTACACGGCGCCGATCCATGTGGCGATTTTAAGTCCTTTTATACTCAAGGAAAAAAATACACCTTTGACCTGGTTTGCGGTGGGGGCGGGGCTGCTGGGAACGGCACTGATTACGGAGCCTGCGGGCATTTTTAAAGGGAGCACGGAAGAGATAGTGGGGATTGCGAGCGCCCTGGTATCGGGGATCGGCCTTGCCGGGGTATTTATGTTCGGCAGGTTTTTGGCCGGCCATCTTCCCTCCCAGACCCGGGCCCTATGGGGATGCGTCATTGTGACGGTCCTCCTGCTGCCGTTCGGGATTTTAATCCCCCCCGGCTATTTCTGGCACAATCTGCCGTTTCTGTTTCTGCTCGGCACGGTTTCTCTGGCGATACCCTATACCCTGTTTTTTAAGGGCGCCAATTATATCACCGCCCAGGCCGCCTCTATTGTGGCGTTGTTTGAACCGGTCTGCGGCATTTTAATCGGTCTGCTGTTTTTTGGCGAATGCCTGAGTCCGACCGGATTTGTCGGCGCCGGGATCGTATTGCTGAGCATTTATATCGCCGGCCGGAAATAATGCGCTCAAGGCGATAGCCGGCTCAGGTCTTTTGAATTTTATTGCACCAAACTGATGCATGGCCTATTTTGCATCAGATTATTCAATCTGTGAGAGAATTTTGATATTGTCGAGTGATGAGACACGTCTTTTTTTCGACTAAAAATAAGGTCGCTGCGCTATTATTGCTTTCCCTGGTTTGCCTGTTTTTGTTCGGCATGGGCGGCTATATGATCGTGGAAGAGCGATCTCCGGTTGAAGCCCTTTATCTGACCATCGGCACGCTCACCACCGTGGCGCCGTTCGAATTAAGCAATGGCGGTCGTATTTTCGCCATTTTGCTTATCATTTTCGGTTTCGGCTTAGTGGCGTCGACAGCTGCGCTGCTCGGCAATATGTTTTTGGATGGCAATACGCTCGAACTCTATCGGAGGCGAAAAGTGCGTAAAAAGCTGAAAAATTTTACGGATCATTATGTGGTTTGCGGGCATGGCCAGGTAGGCCAGATCGTTACGGCTGAATTACTGCAAAGTAGTTTGCCGCTGGTGGTTATTGATAATGATGAAAGCGCCATCCTCCAGTGCAAGGAACTAGGCGTTGCGCATCTCAGACGGGATGCCATGGAAGAGGATAGCCTTAAAGAAGCCGGGGTGGAAAGGGCCAAGGGGCTTATTTCTGTCGTAAACCGCGATGCGGATAATGTTTTTATCGTTTTGACGGCCCGGGCACTCAATCCGGATATGTCGATCTTCGCGCGCGCCAGCAGCAAGGGCGTTGAAAAAAAGCTTTTCCGGGCCGGGGCCAACTATGTGGTTTCGCCCTATGCCAGCGCGGCGCTGCGCATCACCCAGAATATCCTCCGCCCGACCATCACCGATTTTTTGGATTCAACGATTTCCGGAAAAGAGATCGAGCTGGCCATCGAAGAGCTGGAAATCCCTGAAACGGCCACATTTGTCGGCAAGTCAATGATGGACGCCAACATCCGAAACGAATTTGACTTAATCATTGTGGCGATAAAACGGGCAGACGGCACCCGGATCTACAACCCCTCTTCGTTGGAATTGATTCATGCGGGGGACACCCTCATTTTTGTCGGCCCGCAAACCAATATCGATCAATTCATTGAAAAAATTCATGGGAAGGGTTGGAATTCAAAGAACAAGACGATTGTGCCGCAATGCGAAAATTGACCGCGCGGCTTCGTTGACCAAAAAGAACGAAACGGTTTAAATGGCTTACCAATCCTCTGTCAGCACCGGATGGCCCAGCCTGGACGAAATTATCGACCAACTGAGAAGAGGCGATAACGTTGTCTGGCAGGTTGATGAAATAGACGATTATCAACGCCTGGTTATGCCCTTTGTCAAAAGCGCTGCGGAAAGGGGCGATCGGGTTATATACATGCGGTTTGCCCGCCATGCGCCGCTTTTTGAAGAAGGGAAAAATATAGCGGTATATCATCTGCCGCTTGAAAGCGGATTTGAAACGTTTTCCGCAGACGTCCACAGTATTATAACCCGCGAAGGGCGGGATGTCTGCTATGTTTTCGATTCCCTGTCCGAGCTGCTGCATGTGTGGGCAACGGATTTAATGATCGGCGACTTCTTTTTCGTCACCTGCCCCTATCTGTTTGAACTAAATACCATCGCCTATTTTGCCATCCGCCGCCACAGGCATTCCTTTAAGGCGATTGCCCGCATCCGGGAGATTACCCAGGTACTTATCGATGTCTATACGTATCAGGGGCAGATGTGTATTCATCCCATTAAGGCCAAGCATCGCTATTCTCCGACCATGTTTTTTCCCCACATCATTGAGGAAGAAAGCTTGGTACCGGTCATCAACAGTGCCGATGCCACCCGGATGCTCTCGGATCTGACAAGAAATGAGGCGGCTTCAGCGCAGCGGCATTTGGATTATTGGGACCGTCTGTTTATTGAGGCCACGGATTTGCTGGAGGCCGGGGCGCGGGCGGAAGAGAAAGCGGACATGGTGGAGCAGCTGAGCCGCCTCATGCTATCCCGCAACAAACGGATGCTATCCCTGATCAGGCGTTTTTTGTGCCTTCAAGATCTCGTCTGGTTCAAGGAGCGGCTTATCGGCACAGGGTTTGTCGGGGGTAAATCGTTGGGCATGCTGCTTTCACGCAAAATTTTGAGTCAGGATGATGCCTTTGACTGGCAGGAAATCCTTGAACCGCATGATTCCTTTTATATCGGCTCGGATGTGTTTTATTCCTATATTGTCCAAAACGGCTGGTGGAAGCTGTTTATGGCGCATAAAACCAGCGAGGGGTATTTTGCAAAGGCGGCAGAGCTTAAAAACAAGATGCTCGGCGGGGTTTTCGCCGAAGAAATAACCGAGAAATTTCAGCGGATGCTTGAGTATTTCGGCCAGTCGCCGATTATCGTGCGCTCCAGCAGTCTGCTGGAAGATGACTACGGCAATGCGTTTGCCGGCAAGTATGACAGTTTTTTCTGCGTCAATCAGGGCTCGCCCGAGAAACGATACGAAGATTTTATTGCCGCGGTGCGGCATGTGTATGCCAGTACCATGAGCCGGGATGCGCTGGCCTATAGGCGGCAAAGAGGCCTTGAGGAAAGCGATGAGCAAATGGCGCTGCTTGTCCAACGGGTGTCCGGGGCCTATCACAAGCATTACTTCTTTCCTGAACTCGCCGGCGTCGGGCTTTCCCACAATCCATTCATCTGGCAAAAGGGGATGGATGCAAAGGCAGGAATGGTCCGCCTCGTATTGGGCCTGGGCACGCGGGCGGTCAACCGGGTTGAAAACGATTATCCGCGGATCATTGCCCTGGACAACCCCTTGGTCAAACCCCTGGCCGGAATTATGGATATGCGGAAATATTCCCAGCACCTGGTGGATTTGATCAACCTTGAGGAAAACCGCCTGGAGACTCTCAGTCTTAGGGAGTTGATCAAAAACCAGCTGATTGCCCGCATGGATCTGGTGGGTATTCGGGATACGGAAGCCGCCGAGCAGATGCGGCGGATGGGCCGGCCTGCCGGGGAATACTGGATATTAACGTTTGATCCGTTTCTTGAAAAAACGCCTTTCAGCCGTTTAATGGGGGGTATCCTCAAAACGCTTGAGGCGGCCTATGGAAATCCCGTGGATATCGAATTTACAGTGAATTTCAACAGGTCAGGCGAGCTTCGCATCAATCTTTTGCAGTGCCGACCGTTTCAAACCGTCGGGGATGCCGATAAAACCGCGAGGCCCGGGAAAATTGGCGATGAACAGACGATCCTCCGGATTGAAGGCAATTTTATGGGGGGCAATCTCGTGCAGCCCATTTCAAAAATCATATTTGTCTCCCCGCAGGCATACGCCGAGCTTTTGCCGCCGGAGAAATTCGCCGTGGCCAGGCTGGTGGGAAAGCTGAATCAATCCCTGACAGCAAGAGATAAAACCCCCGCGCTGCTGATGGGCCCCGGCCGGTGGGGCACCCAAAGCCCGGAAATGGGGGTTCCGGTTAAATTTTCAGAAATCAACAATATTGCCGTAATTGCCGAAATCAGCCATCAGACAGGCAACATGATACCGGACTTGTCTTTTGGGACGCATTTTTTCCATGATCTTATTGAGAACGGCATCTTTTATATGGCGATTTATCCGGAAAGTTCCGGGGTGGTCTTTAAGACGGAGTGGTTTCAATCGCTTCCCAACCAACTCGAAAGCATCGTCCCTGCTGCCCGCCACTTGGGTCACGTCGTCACAATCGCTGATACGACCGAATATGGCTTTGAGCTCGCTTCGGATATTTCGAATCAGCAGGTGGTTTGTTACCTTACGAATTGATTATGGTTTCATAAAAGCGCTTATTTGCGTTGCACTTGTATTTTTTCATGCTCGTGCTCGACGGATACTTTTTTCGATGACGAGTACGAGTACCGTCCCGCTTGCGCGGGACTGAGTACGATTAAATACCTCGGTTGTGAGCGGGGGTAAACCCCGTAAGCGTTCAAATAAGGGGATCACAACGGTCTGGCCAATACAGTGTAGAAGGGGCGGGGTTTATCCCCGCCCACAAAAAGCTTTTCGGAATGACAAACGGCGGCTCTTTTAGAGTAAGAGTAAGATTAAGAGTAAGATTAAGACGGGAAAAGCCCTAAACCCTAAACCTTATACCCTTTTTTAATCAAACAACGCCATAGGCCAGCATGGTATTGGCGACCTTGATAAACCCGGCGATGTTGGCGCCCATTACATAATCGCCTTTCCGGCCGTAGGCCTCGGCCGCATCCAGGCAGGACTGGTGAATGCTTTTCATGATCAGGAGCAGCCGGCTGTCTACTTCTTCCCGTGTCCAGGATAGCTTCTGACTGTTCTGGCTCATCTCCAGGCCGGATGTGGCTACGCCCCCGGCATTTGCGGCTTTGCCGGGTCCGTAGAGCAGGTTGTTGTCCTGGAAAATTCTAACAGCTTCCGGTGAAGACGGCATGTTGGCGCCTTCGGCCACACAGATGCAGCCGTTTTTAACCAACGCCTCCGCATTCTCGGCATCTATTTCATTCTGGGTGGCACAGGGCAGGGCGATATCGACTTTTATTCCCTGCTCACGGATCACGTCCCATACGTTTTTACCTTCAAAACAAACGGTCTGGTATTTATCCGCATATTCATTGACTCGGCCGCGGTGGATATTTTTGAGTTCCATGAGGTAACAGCATTTGTCATCGTCGATCCCCTGTTCGTCGATGACCGTAGCCGATGAGTCGCAGGCGGAAATGGCCCGTCCACCCATCTGGTTGACCTTTTCGATGGCAAACTGGGCAACATTGCCCGCGCCGCTCACGGCCACGGTTTTACCCTTTAAATCCAACCCCCGGGTGGCCAGCATCTCAGCTGCAAAATAGACGGTGCCGTATCCGGTCGCCTCAGGCCGGATCAGACTTCCGCCATATTCCAGGCCTTTTCCGGTTAACACGCCGGTATGTTCATTTCTGATTTTTTTATAATAGCCGAACATATAGCCGACTTCGCGCGCGCCAACGCCGATGTCGCCGGCCGGTACATCTGTTTCCGGTCCGATATGGCGGTACAGCTCCCGCATGAATGCCTGACAGAACCGCATCATCTCCGAGTCAGATTTGCCCTTAGGGTCAAAATCCGATCCGCCTTTTCCCCCGCCCATGGGCAGCGTTGTCAGGGAATTCTTAAACACCTGTTCAAACCCCAGAAATTTAATAATACTTAAATTCACCGACGGGTGGAAGCGGATGCCGCCCTTAAACGGCCCGATGGCGTTGTTGAACTGCACCCGGAATCCCCGGTTGACCTGAACTTCCCCCTTATCATCCATCCATGGCACCCGGAAAAGGACCGCCCGCTCGGGTTCGACAATTCTTTCGTATATGCCGGCTTTAACAAATTCCGGATGTTTTTCCACAGTGGGGGCCAAGGTGTCCAGCACTTCGATAACCGCCTGGTGGAACTCATTCTGGTTGGGGTCTGTATGCTTAACTTTCCCAATAACCTCTTCAATAACAGACATTCATGCGCCTCCTTGATCGTTAACTATTTATTTAAATTAAGAATACAACAATCCTATAAGCAATGCTTTACTCGTCAGGGGATCGCCGGAAAATATCCTGCCGGCGGGCAGGCAGTGAAGGGGAGCGGGCTAATCTCTTACAATGTAGATCTGCCCTTTCCGAACTGTCCGGGTTTGCGGGCTATCCGGGTTTTTTTTGAAATAGTGGACGTCATACTGATGAACGCCGTCATAGCCGGAAAACTCGTCTATTAGCTCAGCCAGGCTGTCAAACCCGCTGCCAAAAAGCGGCAGTTTGGAAAAATAGGGGCGTTCATTGCGGAAATCGGTAAGCACCGCAAAATGAAGGGGGAACAAGGGGTCTCCCATAACCAGAAGATATTTTTCATCGGATTGCGTGATGTGGTAATCCCATGGCACGTCTTCGGCGCTTACCGGCGTAAAATGTTCCTTTAAGATGGCTGCGGCTTCCTGCGCGTCCACATCCTGGAAAGACATCAGGTCCGGGCTGTCAAAATAGCAGAGGGTATAGAGGGCGATGCTGAAGCTGCTGATCTGTTCATAAACCGGATCCTCCCTGTCACACATCATCATGATCTCTTTTATTCTTTCGCATATGCGAAGTCCTTCGTCGCTCATGTCAGACCCGTTTGCCATAAGTTCCCGGACCGCGAAGCCGGAAATCGATATATCACTTACCTGATCCCTAAACATGAGATAACCTCCTGTGTTAAATATAAATTGAAAAGTCAGTCAGCACCTGGCCTTCATTTGGCGGCAGCATAAAAAGCGGCTGGCCGGTATTTGACTGTCTACAATGCAGGGAGTGTGCCGTCAGTGATCGTATCCCTGCTTTTTTTATAACGCATTAAAATGAATAGAAAAATTTTTATTTCGGCAAGGCCGGCCAACAGGGCTGGAATTTGGCTCGTGGTTGGAATTTAGTCAGCAAAAACCTGAAGAAAGAAGAAGATGAACAGGGCATGCCCTGTTTAAGCGGGCAAAGGGTGATTTACATGGGTGTTTAAGGTTTGAACAGCAGCAATAAAATTTGATCAGGGCATATCATCAATCAATGGATGGATTGGGGTTTAGCTCCTGTTCGGTGTCAGGAGGGTGTTTATCGGATTGTCTTTTTAATCGATGCCTCAGTGTGTTGCGGCTGATGCCAAGCATTTTTGCGGCCTGAACCTGGTTGTTGTCGCATTCTTCGAGCGCTTTGGTGATCAGCGTCTCCTCCACCATTTCAATGATATTGGCATGCGCGTCCTGTACCGAAAGGCGAAGGATTTCCGGGACAATTTCTTCCAGCTTATTTTTAAGCCCGTCAAGAAGCTGCTCGTGCCGCGCGGCGGTGGCCGGGCAAGGGGGCGCTGCCTGGGGTATCATTAAATTGCCTTCCGCCACCACATCGCCCGT
>Ga0102934_1001277_pt1 | contig 17554 bp, 12 predicted proteins | sample SalPonR2_A_D1_MG_FD_78175 | JGI IMG/M metagenome (GOLD analysis project Ga0102934, IMG submission 78175) | Salt pond soil microbial communities from South San Francisco under conditions of wetland restoration - Salt Pond MetaG R2_A_D1_MG | ecosystem: Environmental > Aquatic > Marine > Intertidal... | reverse complement strand
TCTTCATCTTGGAGCCAACACGGCAAACGACTATTTTGATCATCTTTCGGGAAATGATATCGTAAACAGAGAATACGTAAGGCCTTTTACGGGTGGAAGCCGGCTTATCCAGAACAAGCTGATCTCGCCTGGGACGGTTCTTGTTACATCTCTTTCATTTATGGCAGCTGCGGTAACAGTCGGTATATTTCTTGCCGCCATGACCGGCACGGCAATAATTATATTTGGTATTACAGGGATTATAAGCGGCTGGTTCTACACGGCCCCCCCTTTCAGATTATCCCATAGAGGTTTTGGAGAATTCGTTATAGGGTTTGCCTTCGGAATGATAGGGATCGGGACTTACTATGTACAGACAGGCACAGTAACAACTCATTGTATTCTTCTGTCTCTTCCTCTGGCTTTTCTTATAACATCAATAATTGTCATCAATGAATTCCAGGACTCGAGGGCGGACTTGAGGGTAGGGAAAAAAACGATAGTCGTCAGGATGGGCAAAAAGAGAGCTGTCTGGCTTTTTTCCGCTCTTACGGCAGCTTCATGCCTTCCCGTGATTATCGGGACAACAGCGGGAATTATGCCTCCGCTGACGCTCATCTCTTTGTTGACTCTGCCGATAGGTTTAAAAGCGATCCGGACAGCCGCAAAACATTATAATACGTCCGTGGATCTTCTGCCGGCCAACAGGTCAGCTATAATCAACCATATTCTTACAGGAATAATACTGGCTATCGTTTACTTTTCAGCTTCATAAAACTATAAAAGCCCGAGATTCCTGCGAGTCTCTAACACCTTCTCTACTATCTCATCCTTTGATTCAGCGATATGAAGAAGCTCCAGATCTTCAGGTGAAATTCTCTTCTCGGCCACCATTCTGTTTTTTACCCATTCGATCAGGCCACCCCAGTATTCCTTCCCTAACATGAAGACCGGGAACGGCTCGATCTTATGAGTCTGGATCAGGGTGAGCGCTTCGAACAACTCATCCATTGTGCCGAAACCTCCCGGGAGTATCACAAAAGCCATTGAATATTTAATAAAGACGACCTTGCGGACGAAAAAGTATCTGAAGGAGATCAGCTTGTCTATGTAAGGGTTCGGTTCCTGCTCAAAGGGGAGTTCGATATTAAGCCCTATGGAAAGGCCTCCGCCTTCATGCGCTCCGCGGTTAGCGGCTTCCATAACACCAGGCCCACCACCTGTAATTATCGGACAATCATAAGAGGAAAGCTCTCGCGCTATATCCCTGGCATCGATGTAAACCGGATCTTTTTCATCAACTCTCGCGGAACCAAAAAATGTAACGCCCGGTTTTACATCCATCATACACTCGAAGCCGTCAACAAATTCGGCCAGTATTCTAAAGAGCCTCCAGGATTCACGGATATCAATTTTGTCTATGAGATATCTTTTTTCAATGCTCAATTAGACCCCCATCCATTTTCGATTTTAGATACCGGTAAATTACTTTTTTCAATTCATATCTGCTTAATCCACATGACAATTTAAGCTGATATTCCGCAATACATCAAGAGTTATTAATCCGGAGTTTTCCCAATTTCTGTTTATTTTCTATGATTCCGGTGCCCGGTGTTTCAGAACCCTCCGCAGAGGGGAGCGGAGATGGTTTTCTGCGCCTTAAGGGGCAGAAAGAGAGAGCTCGAGGTGCAAAGCGTACGATTTTGTCGCCGGGGAAATCGACCGGTGTTTTATTAATCCGCATTAATCCGTAAAAAAAAGACAGCCGGAAAAACAGACTAACTGTTTGATAGAGTCAAGAAATCATATATATTTAGATTCAACACAAAACTGAAGGGTAATATATGTTCCTGCCGCTCAAAGATATAAATCCTACAGAGAGAAAACCTCTTATCACCATATCCCTGATTCTGATAAATGTCCTGGTCTATTTATACCAGATGTCACTGGGACTTGACAATGCCTCCCTCATAGCGGCCCTGGGTGCTACTCCGGCTGAAATTTCTAATATGAAAGATATAGTCGGTCCCGTCGGTTACAACATAAGGCATTATCCCGGCCCCAGCCCGATTTTCCTTACACTATTTACATCGATGTTCATGCACGGAAGCCTGATTCATGTAGGTTCAAATATGCTCTACCTGTGGATTTTCGGAAATAATGTCGAGGATATCCTGGGCCCATTGAAATTCCTGCTGTTTTATTTTCTTTCCGGTCTATGCGCTCACGCCCTGCACATCGCTTCAGATCCATCTTCGGTTATACCAACCGTAGGAGCCAGCGGGGCTATCGCGGGAATAATGGCCGGATATCTGATGCTATTTCCAAGAGCAAGAATAATAACACTCATGTTTCTCTTTATATTCATAAGACTAACTGTAATACCGGCCTACGTTATTATCGGATTCTGGTTTGTAATCCAGCTCTTCAGCGGCGTAGGTTCACTCGGCGGAACCCAGACAGGCGGTGTTGCCTGGTTCGCTCATATAGGAGGTTTTCTTGCGGGTATCGGGCTTATCTTTGCTATGGCAGGCGAAAAAATATACTGGTTCAGAAGAAACAGGTATTTCTAAAATGAACTTGCCTTCTGTTTTTATCAGTTTCGCGGAGAAAAACAGAGTGTTTAACATAAATAACAAGTCATGAAGATCAAATTCAACAAACTGATAATCGATAAGGCGTCGGAAAATGACCCGCTTACACTCAAACTGAGGAAGAAGCTTCCCGAGGCTGATATTGAAGTCGTCTCTGATATTACGCCATTTATCGGCAAAAAACGGTCAAAGTCCGGGGTACTGGTGATTACCCGGCATAAGGGTAAATTCATAAAGGATTTTCCAGAAGCTCCCGGCACCCCTCCCTGCGGCGAAAAATATATAACCACTCTCCTGAATTGCCCCTTTTCATGTTCCTACTGCTACCTTCAATCATATCTGGAACATAGTCAGATTGTTGTTTTTACCAACACGGAAAAAATGAAAGAGGAATTAAAATCTGTGCTGGCCGCTGAACCTCCATCAAGGATAACCACAGGCGAGATGGGAGACAGCTTAGCGATCGATCATCTTACAGAAACTACGGCAGATCTTCTGCCCCTTTTTAAGGATAGCCGGACCCTGCTCGAGGTAAGAACAAAGAGCGCTAATATAGATCACCTGCTTAGAGCCACCGGAGGAAATCCGCCGGTTGCCTCAGCCGCCCGGGGAGCAGACAGACTCCTGGTTACATGGACACTCACACCGCCGGAGGCGATAAGAAAAGAAGAAAAAGGCGCCGAAACCCTTGGAAAAAGACTGGAAGCAATTAACAGAATATCCAGAGCCGGAGTCAAAGTAGCCGTAAGGTTTGATCCGCTTATTCCATTCTATTTCACATCCGCGAGATATGAAAAAATAGCTGAAAAACTGAGAGCAGCAGCGGAAAACGGTATACACCGTTTTGAAATCGGCATTTTGAGGTTTCCCCCCGGACTCTGGAAAAATGTAAGATTAAAACACCCTGAAAGCGCCATTATGCGTGGTGAATATCACCCGGATACTGAAGGAAAGATGAGATTATACAGGCCTGAACGCGTTAAAATATACAGAAAACTGCGCCTTATATTATCCGATTATTTCAGCGATGTTCCCGTTGAACTGAGTATGGAGCACGAGAGTGTATGGAAAGACGCCGGCATTGAACCCCCCGCTTAAAAAAACCCTTTTTCAAGTATCATGAGCAGCTGGCATACCGTCAAAACCCAGAGCATCGGAGTCAAGATATGACGTGTCTCCAAAAAGTCTTAATCTCGGCCTGAAATCAAGCACTATGGAAGTTATCGAAGCGTTGGGAAGTGAAAAAGACCACATATTATTCAGATCCATTCCCAGAATGCAGGTTAAGTAAACACAGATCACACCGCCGTGTGATATTACAAGAATATTCTTTCCGTCATCATCTTCTATTATTCTATTGAATATTCCGACAACCCTTTCCCTGAAAGAGTATAGATCTTCCGCTCCTTCAATTGAGACAGATGCCGGTTTGTAAAACCATTCTTCAACTATCCCCGGTTCACTTTCCTTTATTTCACTTATAAGTCTTCCCTCCCAACTGCCGAAAGAAACTTCACGAAGTTCATCAAGGTAGGTCAAATCCGCCTTACCGCCCAGGGCAATTCCGGCAGTTTCGATTGCCCGTTCAACATTGCTGCAGTAAACTTTTCCGAATTCAAAGGATGCCAGTCTTCTCCCGAGTAGCTCAGACTGTCTTTTTCCCCTTTCGCTCAGAGAGTTTCGCATCGAATTGCCCTGAACACGTCTCTCTACATTGCATACGGATTCCCCGTGTCTTACAAGATACAATTTTCTTGTCTTTTTCTTCATTCAGCCCTCCTGTAATATCATGTAATATACATTATAACAATCAAGATGCCTTGTATTAATTGGAACTTTCCATTATTATATGCCTTAAAATATTATATAAATTTTATCACTTCATAAAAATAGATGAATTACATCCAGAATAAATCGATAATAATCAAAGCCGTATCAATCAAGGAAATGTAATGAAAGATAGTTTAAAAAGGAATATACTTGCATCGGTAATCATTCTTCTGATTCTCATGCCTGTAAGCACGCCGGCACAGGACCTCTTTACGACTCCTGAATCTCTTGTAGAAGCGGAGGGGCATCTTTCCCGGGACGCTTTTCACCCGGGATCAACCGGCTATCTGGCAATAAAAGTGATAATAAAGGACGGCTGGCACATAAACTCCTATTCTCCTCCTGACAAATACCTTATTCCGACAACTGTTAAAGTTGTAATGCCTGACGGAATAAAGGCAGTCAAAACCCTCTACCCGGAAGCTGAGAAAAAGTCTCTTGAAATCAGCGATACCCCTCTCCCCCTCTACGAGGGAGAAGTAATATTCGGAATTATATTTAAAATTGCAGGAGATATCAAACCGGATGAATACAAAGCTCTGGCCACAATCGAATACCAGGGATGCAACAATATGACATGTCTCCAGCCGGCCGAATCCAGAGCGGAAATAAAACTGAAGGTGGCACCCCGGGGCGAACAAACCGGGGAAATAAACAAGGCCATATTCAAAGCTCCGCCCTTCGCGCGAGCAGATATCGGGCAAGAAAATATAACTACAGACTCTATTTCCGGCTATGGCGCCAGCGGAGGAACCCGTGAAGGAAAAGACGAAACTGCCTCCAGGGAAGAGGAAAGCAAAGAGTCATTCGGCAAAATGGTAGAATCCAGAGGAATCCTGCTTACACTTCTTATTATTTTCCTCGGCGGACTCGCTCTGAATCTTACCCCCTGCATATACCCGCTTATACCGATCACTATCAGTTTTTTCGGTGGCCAGGCTGGAGGGAAAGTGTCTAAAAAACTGGGATTATCCCTCCTGTATGTACTGGGCATATCGATTACCTACAGTGTCCTCGGAATGCTCGCGGCAACTACGGGCAGCATACTCGGTTCCGCCCTGCAGAATCCCTGGGTTATATCTTTTATATCTCTTGTCCTCGTTAGTCTCGCTTTGTCGATGTTCGGCCTATGGGAAATCAGAATGCCGGTCTTTCTGATGAAAAGAACAGGTGAAGCAAAGAAGGGAAGCTACGGCGCACTCCTTATGGGCTTGACAGTAGGAATTGTAGCCGCCCCGTGTATCGGCCCTTTTGTGCTGGGTCTTTTGACATATGTCGGCAGAATCGGAAATCCCCTTCTAGGATTCATTATGTTTTTCACTCTTGCCTGGGGGATGGGCGTTCCATTTATAATACTGGGAACCGCCTCGGGAAGTATCTCCCGTCTGCCCCGTTCCGGTGAATGGCTCGACTGGGTAAAGCAGATTTTCGGTTTTATCCTCATTATAATGGCATTTTATTTCGCGAGGCATATTCTGGGCAGAACGATCACTTACACAGGGTACGCTATAACAGCTCTCTCAGCAGGCATATTTCTGGGGTGGATAATAAAAACCGATGGCGGCGGTAAAACTTTCAATATAATAAGGAAAACTGTGGCTCTGGTCTGGTTGGTCCTCGCGGTTTTTATGATAATAAAGCCCGGGGGAGCAATATTCGAAGCTGACAGGGAATCAAAGATAGAATGGATCGAATATACAAGCGCCGAGCTTGAAAAAGCAAAGCGCAGCGGGAAGCCCATTATGATCGATTTCTCAGCCGACTGGTGTATTCCCTGTCATGAACTCGACGATAAAACCTTCTCCGATCCTTTAGTAGAGAATCTCGCTGAAAAGATGGTTACTATAAGGGTGGATCTTACTAAATCTGATCCCCGCTCAGAGAAAATAAAAAAAGAGTTTAAGATCAAAGGTGTCCCGACTATCCTCTTTTTCAACAGCGAGGGAGAACAGATCACCGGACTGAGAGTAACCGGTTTTATCGAACCTGAAGAACTTGCCGGCAGAATACGGCAGCTGAAGTAAAAAGCACTACGGATACAAAAATGAATGATAAAGTACTCAAGAAAATATTGATTCTATCCATCTGGGAAAATCTCTGGTCACTCGGCAAGGGTTGCGGCGTCCCCGATGAATTGCATTTCAGCAGCGGGCTCACTTCAGATGCAATAGAAACATTCCTTTTAAAACCCAAACCCCCCGGGCAGACTGATGACCACGACAAGATAGACATTACAAAATACTATTATCCCAATACCGTAAGTCCACTTGAAAAACTTCCCGGCCCTATAGGAAGATTCATCATCTCTTTCTATTTCCCCTATAAAGTTACCCATAAACTCAAATCTCTGGCCGCGATGATAAAACCCGATCTTATCCTTGGTCTTTCCCACCATTCAATCAAACCCGTAAGCGTGGTCGGCAGAGAGCTGGGCATCCCCTCTGCCGTTAAACTCTTTGGTGTAATGTGGCTTGGAAGAGATGAATTTTCTCCGTTAAAATATTTTTATTCCAATTTCGATCAAATTTATTCACTCAGATATCCCGTTGATCATTACATCGTATTAAACGACGGAACGCTGGGAAAGAAGGCTCTCATCGCCAGGGGGATACCCGAAGATAAAATATCATTTCCCCAGAACGGCATGAATATGAATTGGCCGGAGATCAAAATTGACAGAAAAGAGATTCGCAGGTCATTTGGCTTACCTGAAAATGACATACTGGTTGTAACTCTTTCAAGATTCATAAAACTGAAAAGAACCGACCACATTCTCAAAGCAGCAGCGAGACTAAACAGGGAAACCTTGAGAAAGGTCTCATTTGTGTTAGCCGGAGACGGCTCAAGAATGAAACATCTTGTGCGGAAGACAAAGTCGCTTGGCCTCGAGCAAAAAGTTCATTTTACCGGATCGATATCATACGACAAAGTGCCGGAGTTACTGAAGGCCTGTGATATATTTGTCGGAACAAGCAAGCTGACAAATATGGCTATGCCTGCATGTGAGGCAATGCTCTGCGGACTCCCCGTTATAGCTTACGATACGGCCGGGACATCCGAAGTAGTACGTGACGGTGAAACCGGTCTTCTGGTTGAAAATTCAGATATCGGAGCCCTTGCACGTAAACTGTCTCTTCTCATAAATGACAATATCCTCAGAAAAGGTATAGCTGAAGGCGCCGCCGTTTTTGGAAAAAAATATTTCGTTGACTGGAAGAGGAGAGTCAAAGACGAAATAGCCGTTCTTAAAGAAGTAGTGGCCGATTACAGAAGTTGATCCTGTAAAAAACCCCTCTATAATTCAGCTGACCTCTTAGTTGACTGAGACTATTCCCGTGTTACAATTTCGTTTGTTTATATCTCAGCCCTTATGTCATCAACCGTGCGGCTGCCATATAAAGGACGCCACGGGTTTCCACACAATTGAAAATCCGTGGCGCTTCCACTAAAGGATTCAGGCCAGGTTATCGGGACTATGCTTGGTCTTCAATTTTTTAGACTTCCTTTTTCATTCTCTCCCGTGAACCCGCCTGACCTATCTATAATAATTCTATCCTGATAATCTCTGTTGTCAACCGGGGCGGGGAAAAAATATTAACAGTCAAAGGAACGATATTTTTCCGGCACACACTTAAACGCAAACCGTCCAAAGGAGGTTAAAATAAATTATATTTATCTACGCGAAATAAGCCAATAGAACGCCCGCGGCAACAGCCGAACCAATCACACCGGAAACATTAGGACCCATAGCGTGCATCATCAGGAAATTCTGGGGATCTTCTTCCAACCCGACCTTGCCCGCCACCCGTGCAGCCATCGGAACAGCCGACACGCCCGCGGCGCCAATGAGGGGATTTATCTTTCTGCGGGAAAACCTGTTCATCAGCTTGGCCATGGAAAGCCCCGCGACAGTACCAATAGAAAAAGCGACAAGCCCTAAAATCAGAATACCTATAGTCTGGAAACTTAAGAATTGTGATGCCTGCAGCTTTGAACCGACAGCAAGCCCCAGGCAGATCGTTACAATATTTATCATACTATTCTTTGCAGTTTCCGCCAGTCTTGCTGTCCTCCCGCACTCGTTTATCAGATTTCCAAACATCAAAGCACCGATAAGAGGAGTAGCTGTAGGCAAAAGGATCGCGCAGATTATTAACACAACCAGAGAGAAAAGGATCTTTTCAGTCTTTGAAACATGACGCAGCTGTGTCATCTTTATCCTGCGTTCTTTCCGTGTTGTAAGAAATCTCATGATAGGCGGCTGAATAATCGGAACTATCGCCATATATGAATAAGCGGCCACGGCAATAGCCCCCATAAGTTCCGGAGCTAATTTCGACGTGATAAAGATAGCTGTGGGACCGTCGGCGCCGCCGATTATACCTATTGACGCGGCTTGCTTGAGTGAGAAATCCATTCCGGGAAGAGTAATAGCGCCGATAAGCGTCGTAAAGATGCCAAACTGAGCAGCCGCTCCAAGAAAGGCAAGCTGAGGATTAGCGATCAAGGGACCAAAATCGGTCATCGCTCCAATTCCCATGAATATCAGAAGCGGAAAGACCCCGGTCCTTATACCGACATCGTAGATATACCACAAAAATCCGCCCGGCTCTGCTATTGCAGCTACGGGGATATTCGCGAGAATTCCTCCGAAACCTATGGGAATTAACAGAAGCGGTTCAAACCCTTTGACAATGCCCAGGAAAATCAGAAAAGAGCAGACAACGATCATTATAATGTTAGGGAAAGTAAAATTAGCCAGACCGGTACTCTGAATCACATTTGTAAATACTTTACCAAGCTCGAGTGCTTCCATCTATATCTCCTGATCTGATTTTTCTCCGGGACGCCCAGGCTTCAATAAGATTCTTTAATATGTGTAATTTATCCTAACCTGGCTACCACCTGATTAGCGCTTACAGAATCTCCGGCTTTTACATCCATTGAGACCACAACACCATTTCTCGGCGCCTTTATCTCCGATTCCATTTTCATAGCCTCGATAATCATGATAACTTCATTTTTTACAACACGCTTATTCGCTTCACGTAAAACCCTGATGACTGTTCCGGGGAAAGGGGTTTTTATCTCAAGTGTGTCTTCGCTGGGTCCCGGAAGTGGTTTCGTAATATCCGGAATGCCCTCTTCAACCTTTATCTTATACTTCCGCCCCTCGACGGTCACAACATCGTCTTTTAAAATCACGGGGTACTTTCTTCCATCAACAGTTACCATAAAAGTATCACTTATTTTCTTTGCTCCTTCTTTACTCTTTACGATTTTACGCACGCGAACCTTGCCCTCTCCTTTCAGAAATGCTATACCTTTTTCCTTACACGCGGCGGAAATAAACAGGTTTTCATCAGTCTCTTCAAGGGCATGTTCTCTTAATAATCTTCTTGCCGCCTCTATCCCTTTTTCAGGATCGGCATCATTAATTTCCAACACCTTCTTATCTGTCGGCATCAGATCGAGCTTTTCCGAAGCGATCTTAACAAGCTCGGGATCCGGCTCGACAGGGGTCCTGCCAAAATAGCCCAGAATCATCTTTCCGTAACCCTCGGCGAATTTCTCCCAGGGTCCAAATATTACATTATTAAAAGACTGCTGGAAATAAAACTGCGATACAGGGGTAACAGACGTACCATAACCCCCGCGGCATACGACTTCACCCATAGCGGTTATTATTTCAGGGTATTTATCGAGCATATCGTTATCGCGAAGCATTTGAGTATTCGCTGTCAACGCGCCTCCCGGCATCGGCGAAAAGGGAATTACAGGCGAAACAGACCCTGCTTCAGGAGGGATAAAATAGTCTTTCATGCAATCCTTGAAAATCGCCTCAACCTCGCGGATCTTATTAATATCCATACCAAGGTCGTACTGTGAACCCTTCAGCGCGTGCATCATCGTCAGTATGTCAGGCTGGGCTGTGCCTCCGGAAACCGGAGAGATCGAAAGGTCAATACCATCCACTCCGGCTTCAATCGCCGCCATATAGCAATGCACTGATATTCCGGCTGTCTCATGTGTGTGAAATCTTACCGGTGTATCGGCAGGCAATATCTTCTTTGCCATTTTAATAGTTTCGAAAACCTTTTTCGGGGTAGCGGTTCCTGAGGCATCTTTAAAACACACCGAACTATAAGGCAGATCCGAATCTATGATATTTCGCAAAGTCTTTTCATAAAAAGCCACATCGTGCGCTCCGGTGCACCCCGGAGGCAACTCCATCATCGTCACGACGACTTCATGCTTTAATCCATTATCAACAATACACTTGCCGCTGTATTCCAGGTTATTTACATCATTCAGAGCGTCAAAATTCCTTATTGTAGTTACTCCATGTTTTTTAAACAGCCTCGCGTGCAGCTCGATAATATCACTGCTTTGAGAATCCAGGCCTACGACATTGACGCCGCGGGCCAGTGTCTGAAGATTCGCGTCGGGTCCGGCAATCTCCCTGAATCTGTCCATATTTTCAAATGAATTTTCATTGACATAGAAAAAAGGGCTTTGAAACATAGCCCCGCCGCCAGATTCAAAGTGATTTATCCCCGCGTCAACGGCTGCTTCCAGAGCGGGCACAAAATCTTCCATATGAACCCGCGCGCCGAATACCGACTGAAATCCGTCCCTGAATGCCGTACACATTACATCTATTTTTTTCATCGCCATAATATTTCTCCTAACCGCTGCGCACTCATTCTATTAATTTTCCGCGAAAACAGAAGACAGAAACTAACAGCCCGGAGGATCAACAAAAGTTATAACGCAACAGTGGTTTTACTTTATCTTCTATTCTTCACAGCCACGGCAATCGCCGCAATCAATGTATTGTCCTCAGCAGCTAATCCTTCTTCAGTCTCCCCGCTCTTCTCCGGAAAATACTTATTAGCTATATAACTCATTAACTGAATAGCAGTTACCATAATAATCAAAAAAACAAATACTACCGTCATTCCAGCTAAAGTCAGCTCTAAGCCTCTAAGAAACATGCTGCTTTCTCCCGATTTGTCCCTCTCATCCAACTCGACGTTAGAAAAACTGAATTACGCTCGGCCACACTTAAACAAAACCGAAAACACTTTATAGATATGCTTTAATCATCGGACAATCAACAGCTTTTTTAAAATAGTTAACGGATATTTAAAAGTGCCTTATTAATCCTGTTTTTATCTATTTGTGATCCCTGTCAAAATCCAACTCTTCCCCTTCTGAGTATCTGCTTTCAGGCAATTTTTATCAGCGGTAATGAAAACTGCGGCCGATATTACTTGATAATGGCAAAGCAAATGAGTAGAATATTAGAACTTGAATTGGTTTCTAAGCTTACTTGGGGAAGAATGAGTAAGAGCCCTGACAGACAAAAGGAGTCCGCAAAATGAAAAAACGAGCGCTTCTGTTTTCTATTATTGCGATTGTTGTTTTTTCCTGTTCTCTGGGAACACAAAATCCATTCTTTTCAGAATTTGAAACACCCTTTGGTGTACCGCCATTTGACAAAATACAGGAAAAACACTACATGCCCGCCTTTAAAAAGGGAATAGAACAACATGAAGAACAGATTGATAAAATAGTTAATAACAACAATAACGCGACATTCAAGAACACCCTCGAGGAGATGGAAAACAGCGGAATATTGCTCGGCAGGGTCAGCAACGTATTCTTCAGCCTGAATTCATCCAATACAAACGAGGAAATGCAGGAGATAGCAAAAGAAGTAACACCGATGCTGTCAGAGCATAGAGATAATATTATTATGAACGGAAAACTGTTCAAGAGAATAAAAAGCGTTTACGAACAGAGAGAGACACTCGACCTGACAGATGAACAGGATATGCTCCTTGAAAAATACTATAAAGAGTTTGTGCGCGGGGGAGCAGACTTACCCAAGAAGAAAAAAGAAAAGCTCCGTAAAATCAACAAGGAAATATCGGTTCTCTCCCTCCGTTTCGGAGAAAATCTATTAAAGGAAGTCAACAAATTCGAGCTTTTAATCGATAAAAAGGACGACCTTGAGGGTCTTCCCGAAGGGGTCATAAGTACAGCCTCCGAAGATGCCTCCGAAAAGGGATATGAAGGAAAATGGTTATTTACTCTTAATAAACCAAGCATGCTTCCCTTCCTGAAATACTCTGAAAAGAGAGAGCTTAGAGAAAAAATATACAAGGCGTATCTGAATAAAGGTAACCACGGAGGAGAACTCGACAACAAGGATATTGTGGACAAACTGTGTAATCTCCGGCTTCAAAGGGCCAATCTGCTAGGTTACGAAACTCACGCCGACTTTGTGCTGGAAAGGAATATGGCTGAAACACCGGGCGCGGTTTACAGACTCCTCGACCAACTCTGGAGACCTTCCCTGAATTTAGCTAAAGAGGAAGCTGCCGCGATGCAGAATATGATCGATAATGAAGGCAAGGATTTCAAACTGAAAAGCTGGGACTGGTGGTACTACGCTGAAAAAATAAGAAAAGCCAAGTACGATCTGGATGAAGAGATGCTTAAACCCTATTTCAAACTGGAAAATGTCCGTGACGGAGCTTTCGAAGTAGCCAGCAGACTCTACGGGATAACTTTCGAAGAAAGAGACGATATCCCGAAATATCACAAAGATGTCAAGGTTTTTGAACTCAAGGAACAGGACGGCTCCCATATAGGCATATTGTACGTCGACTACTTCCCCAGGGAAAGCAAGAGGGGCGGCGCATGGATGGGCGCCTACAGATCACAATCTTACAGAAACGGCGAGAATGTAACTCCGGTTATTGTAAATGTGGGTAATTTCTCGAAACCAACAGCGGGAAAGCCCTCGCTTCTAAGCTGGGATAACGTTCTGACCCTTTTCCACGAGTTCGGACACGGACTCCACGGGCTCCTTTCAGACTGCCACTACGAAAAGCTTTCAGGCACTTCCGTGGCAAGAGACTTCGTAGAGCTGCCTTCTCAGATTATGGAGAACTGGGCGAAAGAACCGGAAGTTCTCAAAATGTACGCCAGGCACTATAAAACAGGCGAGCCGATACCGGACGAGCTGATTGCCAAGATCCAGAAAACAAGCAAGTTCAACCAGGGATTCGCTCTTACAGAATATCTCGCGGCATCCCTGCTGGATATGGACTGGCATACCGTTACAGAGGAAAAGGATTTCGATGTATTGAAATTTGAAAAAAAATCACTGGATAGAATAAACCTGATTCCTCAAATTGCTCCGAGGTACAGAAGCACTTATTTCAGACATATATTTTCAGGCGGATACTCATCCGGGTATTACAGCTACATCTGGGCTGAAGTACTCGATGCCGACGGCTTCCAGGCCTTTAAAGAGAACGGCCTCTTCGATCAGGAAACTGCCGGAGCATTCAGAAATAATGTTCTAGCCAGAGGGGGTTCAGTAGAACCTATGACCCTCTATAAACGTTTCAGAGGGAAAGAACCCAGTATAGAACCTCTGCTTAAGAAACGCGGCATTGAATAAAGATGATATACAGCAGGCGGCGGTAAGCACAGGCGCTGCCAGCCTCAATTATAATCCGGCGGAAGACTTTACAAGCGGTTTTCCGTCGGATTTTTATCGAGAAGCATCCCGCTGACAAATTAATTATTAATAGATCCGCGTTTTATGAAATTTATTATTAACAGCATAACTGCCGCTGCTGAAAGAAGAACAGCAAGAGCTGTGAAGGGAAAATCGAATCCATACTTAGTTGCCGTATAACCGATAAGCGCTGAAGTGGGGCTCCCTATAAGAATTGTCAGAGAGCGGTAGAAACCAAGTTTACCCCCCCTGCCCTTCTCCTCCCAGTAATGCATAAGATAGGAATTGATTACAAGAAATATACTGGTCGCAAAGGCGAGAAGAAAAGAGACAATACATATAATCGTGAATGAATCTGTTCGCACAAGAACCCCGGCAGCTGCGGCTGTAACAAATAAGAGAATCATTATAATAATCTTTTTGTTGTACCTGTCGGACAGGATTCCTATAAGAGGTTTTAGTAGAATTCCGCTGAAAGAAACAAGGGAAAACGCTATCCCGGCCTTAAAAGAACTCAGCCCCTTATTCTCTATCATGTAGGCGGGGAAAAATGAATTAAATCCCATCCAGGTAAAAACCAGAACTAAATTTACAATAAAAAAGAGTCTTGTAGTTTTCTGATTAAGTACGCTCAAACCGTCAGCAAAACGTTCTCTCAACGAAACTTTTCCAGGCAGCTTCGTTGTCTCCCCCGAGTATCTATAAAACAGCCAGGCCACAGTTATACTTAAAATAGCCCACATGAGAAAGATTCCTCTCCAATGCAGACGCGATGCTAACAGAGGAAGGACGATCGGCATCAGTCCCGCTATAGAACCGCTGCTCGCCTGTATTCCCAGAGCTCTTCCCCTGTCCTCTCTGTAGAGGTCTGAAAGCATCGATATACTGGCTGTCTGAAAACACCCGCTTCCTATCCCCAGAAGCACAAGAAAGAAGAAAAACAGAAAATAGTAAAATGATAAAGCAAGGAACAGGAAAGCTGTCCCGAAGGATATAAAAGCACACAGAATCGTGATCTTCCTCCCCTTTATATCAGAGAGTACTCCAGAGGGAAACTGCATAATTCCATAAGAAAACCACATCCCCGTGATAGCGTAACCGGCCATCGCGTGATCTATGCCGAGACTATCTTCGATTCTGATAAGAAGGGTTGAAACTGTCAATCTTCCGGAAAGGACCAGAAACCATCCGATCGAAGTAAAAAGAAGAGCTGCACCTTTTTTCCTTTGTATAGTCATAATAGTTATAAAACCGTTCGACATTTAAAAAATCTATGCTGATTTCGAAAATACACAGCGATTGCCGATTCCGCAAAGGATAAATTGATTTATCAACGCGTTGAGCTGAATTTACAAGTAATATCGATCTAACTTTAAATATTTTATGAATCTCAGCGTAAAGTAAACTTTTCTTTGCCATGAAGAACTATTTATTATAGTTTTAAAGGCGATTTATCCGTCACCTCTGCTTGAAAGGACGACAAGCTTTTTCCTTTAATTCTCACGGGAGATGAGAGAAATGAATCCCAAACCGATCGATAAATTAAGCGGTTTTGTAAGCAATGATGATCTCAATAAATTGGCCCGTATCAACAACCCCCAGCTCCACAGTTTCATACTCGAAATGATCGATCTGTGTAAACCTGAAAAGGTTTCTGTTTATGACGATTCTAAAGAGGATATTGAAAGAACCCGTAGAGCGGCTATCGATAATAATGAAGAAGCCCCCCTTGCCATAGGCGGCCACACAATACATTTTGACGGTTACTATGATCAGGCGCGGGACAAAAAGAACACCAAATTTATGGTGCCCTCCGGAAAGGACCTCGGCCCTGAATTGAATTCAATCGACCGGGAAAAAGGGATCGAGGAGATTCGCGGGATTATGTCGGGTATCATGAAAGGGCATCAACTGCATATAAAATTCTTCTCGCTGGGACCGGCAAATTCTCCCTTCTCGATCCCGGCACTTCAACTTACAGATTCAGCCTATGTCGCGCATAGTGACGACCTTCTCTACAGACAGGGTTATAAGGAGTTCGTAAGAAAGGGACCCGAAGCTGATTTCTTCAAGTTTATTCATTCCCAGGGAGAACTGACCGAAGCGGGGCTTGGACTGAAGGTAAGCAAAAATATCGAGAAGAGAAGGATATTCATAGACCTGGAAGAAGAACTGGTTTACAGCGCGAACACGCAGTACGGGGGTAATACAATCGGCCTTAAGAAACTCGCCATGCGGCTCGCTATAAACCGTGCTTCAAATGAAGACTGGCTCACAGAACACATGCTTGTTATGGGAATACACGGACCCGATAACAGAATGACATATTTTACGGGAGCTTTTCCGTCTATGTGCGGCAAGACCTCTACAGCCATGATCGAGGGTGAATCAATTGTAGGCGATGATATAGCATACCTGAAAAATATCGGAGGGACAACCCGCGCCGTAAATGTAGAAGCAGGTGTATTCGGCATAATAGAGGGAATTAATCCGGATGAGGACACTATCCAGTGGAATACCATAACCACACCGGGTGATGTGATTTTCACAAACCAGCTTGTAACCGAGGACGGGGATGTCTACTGGAACGGAAAACCGGGCAAAATCCCCGAAAAGGGAGTAAATCATTCGGGCCAATGGTATCCGGGCAAGAAGGACGATGAAGGTAATGAAATAACCCCCTCTCACAAGAACGCGAGATTTACATTCAAAATCGACACACTGGATAATGTCAGCAGAGAAGTTCACTCGCCGGAAGGGGTTCCTGTAAGCGGAATCATCTACGGAGGCAGAGATTCCGACACCTCAGTTCCCGTGAAAGAAGCCTTCGGCTGGGCTCACGGAATAATCCTATACGGCGCCTGCCTCGAGTCTGAGACAACAGCGGCGACGCTGGGCAGGGAAGGGGTAAGAGTGTTTACACCGATGTCAAACCTCGACTTTCTTTCCCTTCCCATAGGAGAATATATTCAGAACAATCTCGATTTCGGCAAACAGTCCGAAGAACCCCCTGACATTTTCGCTGTTAACTATTTCCTGAGAGATAAAGAGGGTAAATGGCTGAATGACAAGAACGATAAAAAGGTATGGCTTAAATGGATGGAACTTAGAGCTCACAACGAAGCCGGCTCTATTAAAACACCCACGGGGTCAATACCCGAATACGGCGATCTGAAAAGATTGTTCCTGGAAATATTCAATAAAGAGTATTCGATGGAAGACTACATAAAACAATTTACGATCCGTATCCCTGAAAATCTTGCCAAACTGGAAAGAATGAACAAGATATTCAGAGAGAGAGTAACTGATACTCCGGACTCGGTCTTCAGCCACATTGAAGAACAGAAGAAACGCCTGGAAGATGCCCGGAGAAAATACGGAGATTATATCAAACCGGTTGATTTCGAATAAATCGGAGTTAACCTTACAGGCTTAAACCAACTGCCCCCCCCCTTTGGAAGCGCCGGGGGCAGTTCCATATTCAAATCAATAAAGCCTCTCTATCCTGTAAAGTCTGTGTATTTATTCTTCTGTTTTTTCGCGGCGGATTGCCAAGGCTTTATTATTCAGCGCTGTAGCCTGTCTCATTACCCGCATTCTCAACTGAAAG
>Ga0102934_1001275_pt1 | contig 17564 bp, 19 predicted proteins | sample SalPonR2_A_D1_MG_FD_78175 | JGI IMG/M metagenome (GOLD analysis project Ga0102934, IMG submission 78175) | Salt pond soil microbial communities from South San Francisco under conditions of wetland restoration - Salt Pond MetaG R2_A_D1_MG | ecosystem: Environmental > Aquatic > Marine > Intertidal... | reverse complement strand
TTAACAGGTAGCATTGCTGCAGTTGAAACCATTCGATTAGCTCGAGAACTCATTCGCCATGGTGCTTCTGTAATTCCGGTGATGACTCCTGCAGCAACTCGAATCATTCATCCTGATGCATTATGGTTTGCAACTGGTAAACAACCAATTGTAGAATTAACTGGGGAAACCGAACATGTTTCATTCTGCGGACGAGTAAAAGACCCTGTTGACCTTTTATTAATCGCTCCGTCTACGGCAAACACCATTTCAAAAATCGCTCTTGGCATTGATGATACCTCAGTTACCACATTTGCAACAACAGCTATTGGATCAAAAAGACCGATTATTATTGTTCCTGCCATGCATTTATCCATGTATGATCATGATATTGTCCAAGAAAATGTCCGTCGATTAAAAAAACAAGGAATCGAGTTCATTGACCCATTTTTCAAAGATAACAAAGCAAAACTTGCTTCGAATGAAGAAATCGTAGCGAGAGTAATAAAACGAATCGGACCAAATCAGTTACATGATAAAAAAGTACTGATCATTGGAGGATCAACAGAAGAAGCAATTGATGATGTCCGTTGTTTAACCAATAAGAGTTCGGGGAAAACAGCAGTGTCTTTAGCGAAACATGCATTTTTCAATGGAGCAACTGTTTCTTTTTGGTATGGTCAAAGCAATACCATAGTTCCTAATTTTATTCAAACAACTAGGTTCACAAATGTTTCTGATGTGAAACGATTAGTTAGAGAAACCAGTCTTGATTCATTTGATTACATTATGGTATGTGCAGCTTTATCTGATTATATACCTGAAAAAAAACAAGGAAAAATAGATTCAACAACAAAAGAAATCAGCATTCATACACATGCAGCTGAAAAAATACTTCCACTAATTAGAAAACATGCTCCGTCATCAAAAATTATTGGATTCAAATTAGCTGAAACAAAAAAAGAAGCAATAACAAAAGCACAACAATTATTATCTGAAATACCTCTTAATGCTGTTGTTGCTAATACGATAACTAGTATTGGATCAACCGAACACACGGTTTGGATCATTGATCGATCAGATAAGACCATTGATTTTACTGGTTCAAAAGAAGAGGTTACAAAAAATATCATCTCTTTTGTTGCAAATGTGATGTCATGAACAAAGCAGTTGCCTTTGCACCGGGCCATATCTCCGGTTTTTTCCAACCATTAATCGATAAAACTAATGTGGATAAAACAGGATCTCGTGGAGCTGGTGTTTGTATCTCACATGGGGCAACAAGCACGGTTTGTTTAGAAACGGATAATGAACAGCATCTTGACATCATTGTCAATGGAAAAACTGGGGATTTTACAGTTACTCAAAAAGCAATTAAAATACTTTTAGGTGATAGCCGATTTAATGTAACCGTGGATGTTCAATTGGACCTTCCAGTAGGTCAAGGTTTTGGGATGAGTGCTGCCAGTGCATTAAGTTCGTCTTTAGCATTGACAAAAATCCTTGGAAAACCACAAAAAATCGCGGTACAAGCAGCTCATCAAGCAGAAGTTGAACATCACACAGGTCTTGGTGATGTTGTCGCTTCAGCGATGGGTGGCTTTGAAATTCGCGAGAAACCAGGAATTCCCCCATTTGGAAAAATTCATAAAATCGATGAATCCTCTCCTTTGATTTTAGCTTTATTTCCTGGAAGTATTTCTACTCATGATGTGTTAACTGATACTAATAAAATTGATATTATTTCTAGTATTGGAAAAGAGTGTACTGATTCAGCAATCAAAAATCCAATGGTTAACACTATTTTTTATTATTCATATTATTTTACCAAAAAAACAGATCTAGCCTCTGATCAATTACGATTAATATTAAAAAAAATAAATGAAAAAGATCAAGCAAGTATGTGCATGCTTGGCCATAGCTTATTTGCAAAAGGTAAATTACGCCGCATAAAAAAACAAATCCCTTCCTCTGTAACAATTATTGAAACTGATGTGGATAATATAGGAGCAAGAATTCTAAATTCATCATAAAATTTTTAGATTTCCATGGTTCTTCCTTCTGCAAGATCCTGCAAATGTTTTTCTGCATCCTCCGGACCCTTTGCAAAAAGAATATCTTCCGATTCAACCAATGTTTTTTTATTCGGACCATACAACCATTGGTTTTTATGACGCATAGCAATAACCGTCATCCCTGTTTCACTGCCAAGTTTTAGATCGCCAAGTGTTTTCCCGCAAAGAATTGAATCCTTTTTTACAAAGACTCGTGAGAGCACTTCATCAGATTCTTTTAGACTCATTCTGATAATCGGATGCAATTCCACATCACGTAATTGCACATCTACAATTTCAAGAGCTGCATCAGCGATTTCCTCACCTGCTTTTGCAAGTTTAATAATAGTTAACGCACTATCTGAAGTTAACTGTTGTTTTGATACTGCTTCAAGTGTCTCCCGTTGCAGATTCTCATAAAGCTCATCAATAAGATTTTCAAGATCATACACTTCCTCAGCAATCGTTTTATTATTGTATAACAATGAAGAATAAGCAAGATCAACCATTAACTCTGATTTGTCCTTGATTTCCAAAACAACTTCTTCAGCAGAGGTTTTCTTCATTCTATATCCTCCTTTTTCCCAAGGAAAAACGCATCTAATTGTTTATATCCCTCATCAGTTCCCCGAGCAATCACGATATCATTTGCTATTAACGAACTTTTTGATTGTGGATTATAAATCCAGTAATCCTCACGGCGAATAGCAATAATGCGCATCCCTGTTTCAGACTCGATGTTTAACGATCCAATGCTTTGATTACAACCTGATGATTTCTCAGTGACTTTCAATCGATAAATCCGTTCATCGGCTTTTGCAAGAATCCTTGGAAGCACCGGTTCAGTATTTTCTTTCATCAACAAAATGATATCTCCTGCCGTGTTTGAGATCTTTTCAGCAGCTTGAGCGATTTGAAGGATACCTGCTAATTGCTCAGCATCTTCTTTACTTCGCGCTGCCATCATGGCCATGATCCGAATATCATAATTCAATTTATCCATACGTACTTCCAAATAACGAACTTCTTCAGCGATTTCTTGATTATGCAACAGCACTGCTGAATAGGCAAGATCAATGATAAGTTCAGAAATATCTTTCATCTCAGTCAACAGTTCTTTTACGGGTGTTGGCTCGTATTCAATTTCACTGAATTCCTCTTTCTTCCAAAGAGGAGTACGCTGTATTTTTCCAATGATCCTATGTCGATGTTTTTCTTTTCCCATTCCTATTCAAACTCCAATAAACAAAAATAAAATCAAAATACCAAAACTATCTCCAATCGTGGTAACCACCGGAGCAACCACATCATCCGGATCAATTCCTTTTTTAAAAGAAATGAATGCAGTGACTACACTGACCACTGATACCAATCCTATGAGAAGGATCCCAATCGATAAAAATGTGGTAACAAATGAGAACAAAGTTACATTCATCGTTAATCCATTAAATAATCCTATCAAATAAATACCTATCGATAAAAAAGCATAAGTTATTATCCCCATAAGTATCGATGTAATAACGGTTTCATGCATAATTTGATCTTTTAAACTAATTTTAACTGATCCAACATGTAATCCCGAGGCAAGATGAGCACCAAGGATACTTCCCATATTCCCACCAACACCATTAATCACAGGTATCGCAATTAAAAACAATGGGAGCTGAGAAAGTAGTGCTTCCTCTTTTAACAAGAGTAATTGACCAACTAACACCTCGATTAGTAAACAAACGAACAGTAATGGAATTCCATTAATCACAATTCGTTTCCATTGATACATTACACGATCACCTCCATTATCAATGCACTAGCAAAGATACAAAGCATGGTAGTAATGTCACCAATGGTTGCCAATGCTGGACCGGTAATATTATCCGGGTCATACCCGCGTTTGAACACTAAATAAATGATACCAATAGTAAATGAGGTTAACAACAATCCAGATGCTACGCCTGCAAGAAGCACCGTTCCTAATAAAAAGAAAAGATTAACCTGCTGCTGAAAAAACACAAACGTAGTCACATATGCAATAAGTCCAATAGCAGCTGAAACAACAATACTTAACACAAGTGATCCAAGTACATTCTGTTTCAATGCGTCATTCCACATATTATCTGCATTGATTAATCCTAGATGATACGCTGAACCAAGTCGAGATCCAAATGCCGTACTAATATTACCTCGTAATGCAATAATTCCAGGTATGACCACAAGTAAACCTGGGATACGATGAAAGATATCAACCATTGATCCAAGAATACTGCCGGTAAAGATACCGCCGATACCGCAGAGAATAAGCAGGGGGAGGCTTTGTTTGACCATTTGCTTTAAAATCATGTGTTACCGCCTCCATATTTTTTTCACACTCCATTAGTATCAACTCGCCTATTACATTATGTTACTATAAGTATTTTTTCCGGTATCGTTTCCACTGCGCATTATTATGAGCCTGAATCCGCTTCAATTGTTCTTCATTTCGTTTTGGAACGAATAAATGTTTGAATCTGCCTTGATATTTCAACCATTCCTCAATAGGCTTTTGCTTAATTTTTTCTTCAAGCAGTAATTTACTTTTTCCATTAAAAACCAGTTCATCATTTTCATATTCCCAAAGGGTCCAAGCACCAGTTTCAATAGCAAGTTTTCCCATATCAACAGTTTTATCCATACTAAACCGCCAACCCGGTGGACATGGCGCAAGGATTTCAATATATTTTGGTCCTTTGATCTCCTTAGCTTTCATCACTTTTTTATATAAATCCTCTGGTTCACTAATAGATGCTTGTGCAGCATATGGTGGATGATGTGCTTGAATGATTTCACCCATTTCCTTATGAAACTCTGTTTTACCCGCAACCGTAGTTGTGGTCCATGCTGAAATAGGAGTTGCTCCACTTCGTTGAATGCCTGTATTTGAATAAATCTGATTATTGTAACAAACATAAATGAAATTGGTTCCACGTTCAATTGCACCAGATAATGCTTGAAGACCAATATCATAGGTACCACCATCGCCAGCCCAAGCAAGCACATTAATATCTTCTTTCCCTTGTTTCCGAAGTGCTGCTTCCACTCCAGATGCTCCAGCTGCCGCTGCTTCAAAAGCTATGTTCATAACAGGGATATCAAAAGAGGTATGTGGATACAAACTTTCAATAACTGCCGTACAACAAGCAGGAACAACCATCACTGTTTTTTTCCCTAGTGCTTTTAATACAACTCGAAGGCCGAGTGTTGCAGGACAACCCGGACATGATGCATTTCCCTGAATAACATGTTCTTCAACAGGTAAATCTTTCAAAGCCATACTTATGCCTCCTCCTCAAAACCATACCATATTTGCTGTTTTGCTTTTCCCTTGATTGATTTTTTACACATTCTTTCAATATCTCCATAGGGAACATCTTTTCCGCCAAGACCTGCGATAAAACCAGTTACTTTCGCATCTGATTCACCATATAATGCAGATTTAATTTCATTAAACACTGCCCCCCCAGATCCGACAGAGATATTACGATCGATAACAATTAATTCAGCTTGTTTGCTTAATTTAATGATTTCTTCAGTGGGGAATGGTCGAAGTACTCGTAAACGAGCCAAACCAATCTTAACGCCCTCCTTTCGGAGATTATTGATCGCTTCTTTACTTTCAGCACCAATCGCCCCCATAGAAATAAGGATATGCTCAGCATCATCACAATGATAATACTCAAACAATTCACCATGAGTTCTTCCAAATTGTTTTTCCCACTCTTCGGCAATATCTGGAATTAATTTTTTTGCATTCATCTGTGCATCCTGCATTGCTTTCCTGATTTTTTCATAATCCTTTGTTCCAATGATGTTTCCCTGTGTCGTTGGATTATCCACATCAAGTTTCCATGTTGGTTTGTAGGGTGGAAGGAAATCATCGATTTCCTTTTGCGTTGGAATTTCAGCTGGCATTGAAGTATGTGATAAAATAAATGCATTATGACTAATCATTATTGGCAAAAGTACATCAGATCGCTCCGCGAGTTTGAACGCTTGGATGAGCGTATCATAAATTTCTTGTGTACTACTTGCAAAGAATTGAATCCATCCAGTATCTCGCTGTGAGATAGCATCGTTTTCATCCGTCCAAATATTCCAACCCGGACCAATCACTCGGTTAATATTGCACATCACAATAGGAAGCCGGGCAAGTGCAGCCCAATGAAGCATTTCATGCATCAACAATAGACCATGAGATGATGTTGCCGTAAACGTTCGTGAGCCTGCTTCACTAGCACCAATACAAGCAGACATCGCGGAATGTTCACTTTCAACACAAATATATTCGCCCTTGTATTCACCAGATGCCACATAATTAGCAATTCCTTCTACAAGTGTTGTTTGCGGGGTAATTGGATAAGCGGCAACCACATCTGGTTTAGCCATAATAGCTCCTTTTGCAGCAATATAATTACCAGTATCAATCATGATTTCACTCATTTCTTTTTACCCTCCCGTTTAATTTTAATAGCTTTAGTGGGACATTGATTTGCACACACGCCACATCCTTTACAATAATCATAATTAATTTCAACTGAATCATCTTTCTTTCGTTTAATAGCTCCTTCAGGACAAAAAATCCAACAGCGTAAACATTTGACACATTTTTTAAGGTCTAACTCAGGTCTGAATACCCGCCAACTACCTGTTTTTCCCATCGCGCCTTCTTTTGGATAGGAAATACTGGAGACTACATCATATTTTTTACTTTTCTTCAAAAGCTCACCTCCACAATGTCATATGCATCAGCGGTAGCTTTTACGTTTTTCTCACCACTTTCACCTTTCCATTTTTCACGGATTGCTTGCTGAATTGATGGAAGAGTAACATTATCCAAAACTTTAGGCACTGCCCCTAAGATTGGAGTATTTACAACTGGTATTCCACCTACGACGATGTCATGTTTGATTGCAATTCCAGTTGCATCAACAGTTGCAACATTTTTTGTTTCCTTGAAATCAAACTCATCAGGAGATTTTTGAGTATTAATCAGGATTTTTCCATCTTTTTTCATTCCTTTGAGTACATTAACGAGGTCCATGATGCTTTCTTCTTGAACAATGACGATATCAGGTTCATAGATCTCACTTCGCAAGTGAATCTCTCGTTCTGAGATTCGTGCAAAGGCTCGAACTGGTGCTCCTCGTCTTTCAGCGCCGAATACAGGAAATGCCTGTAATCCTTTGTTTCCATCTTTTAATGCAGCGGCGACAAGTAGATTTGCAGCGGTTACAGATCCTTGCCCGCCTCGCCCATGAAAAACAATTTCAACTATGTCATCTAGAGCCATAATATTACACTCCCGTGAGATTGGAATAAGGATTATACATATAACTGTTTTGAACAAAAAATAAGGATAAAATTCATTTTTTAGTCGCAGCATCTATTTTTGCTTTTGCGGTTGCATCTTTATCGGTTCGATGATCGATTTTTAGTTCTGTGATCACTCGACTTACACCCGGTTCATCGATAAGTGCATCATGAGCGTGTTTCACCGCTGTAAAAATTTGATCAGTTGTTTCTGCTTCAAGGACAGTTGCCATTGCATTAGTATGGCAGGTTACTGGTTCCTTTTCAAGAGATTTAATAACTTTACGAACATATCTGCTCACACTTGCCCCGGATCCTAACGGTGAGATACTTACTTGTGCTAAAATCATAAAATGCCTACACCAATCAGTTCAAGGTTTCTCTTGTTTTTAATGGTTATGCTTGTACTCGTTTTGATGACGAAATCATGTGAACTACCACCGTTTTCAAACGGTGGCTTCAAAGATAAATCACGCGGAATAGGTGGTCACCAACTGCCAACGAGTTGAAACACCAACGACTTATGAAAAAAAGTGATGCCTGGTGCAACGATAAACTTTTTTCAGATTCATCTTCACCGTTTCGATCTCCTACGGACATTGTAAAAGTGTTGAAAGGTGTGACTGCTCGTCGTTTATTCATGGAATTACCAAGGTTGAAAAAGAAACTGTGGAAGGGTTCTTAGTAGTCTCCAAGTTATTATGTTGGTACTGCAGGTACAGTTTCTGCTGAGACGATCAAAAGATACATTGAGACTCAGAAGAGCGATTCATCCAACGGTTGGAACCGATGGTTTTCTCGCTATGTGTTTATAAATGAAGAATAGTATACCCTTTTTTACTAAATAATGTGGGGTTTGTTATGGAGAAACTTTCGAAAAAGGATTTGTTAAAAAAGGCGAAGAAACCTGGTAAAGATGCAATGCGATTACACCCATTTTACAAAGGTAAAATTGAAGTGTTACCTAAGTGTCGGGTGAAGGATTTTAATGATTTTGGTATTTGGTATACACCTGGAGTTGCTGAGCCCTGTAAAGCCATTCAAAAGGATCCATTAAAAGTATATGATTACACCAATAAGTGGAATACTGTTGCAGTTGTCAGTGATGGAACGAGAGTCCTTGGACTTGGCGACATTGGCCCTGAGGCGGGTCTCCCGGTAATGGAAGGTAAATCATTATTGTTCAAATATCTTGGTGGGGTTGATGCTCATCCTATTTGTTTAGATACAAAGGATCCTGAGGAAATTATTCAAGCAGTAAAATGGTTAAAACCAAGTTATGGTGGTATAAATCTTGAGGATATCGCAAAGCCAAAGTGTTTTGAGATTTTAGATCGACTGCGTAAAGAAGTTGATATTCCTGTGTGGCATGATGATCAACAGGGTACTGCTACGATTGTTACTGCTGGAGCGATGAATGCGTTAAAACTTGTTGGAAAACCTCTTTCTGAATCGAAGTTTTGTATGATTGGTGCAGGTGCTGCTAATATTGCGATATCTCGAGTGCTTATCGCTGCAGGAGTTAATCAAAAAAATATTATTATGGCGGATAGTAAAGGAATTCTTCATTCAAGCCGGTATGATTTAGCCCAAGAAAGAGAGTACAATCCAGTAAAATGGGAAATGGCGGTGAATTCGAATGGGGATGAACGAACTGGCCCGATTGAAGATGCATTCATTGGTGCTGATATTTGTATAGCCGCAAGTAAACCTGGCCCGGGAACCATTAAACAAGATTGGATAAAAAGTATGGCTGATGATCCTATTGTGTTTGCTACCGCTAATCCAGTTCCTGAGATTTGGCCGTGGGAAGCTGAAGAAGTTGGAGTTTCAATTTTTGCGACGGGTCGGTCTGATTTTCCAAATCAAATTAATAATTCACTTGGTTTCCCTGGTATTTTCCGTGGAACGCTTGATGTGCGTGCTGAAACGATTACTGATGAGATGTGTATTGCTGCAGCAAGTGAACTAGCGAAAACTGCTGAAGATGAAGGCCTGTCTAAAACTCATATTGTTCCAACCATGGATTCATGGGAAGTGTTTCCTCGGGAAGCGGTAGCAGTTGGATTAAAAGCTATCGAACAGGGTATAGCTCGGAAAAAACCATCTCGAAATGAGTTGTATGATCATGCTATGAAAATTATTAAAAAGGCAAGAGATGAAACATCAGTGATGATGGAAAAAGGGTTTATTGCTGATCCGGATCAGTAACGGAGTGTCCATCTGGTTCTAGATTGATCAGGTTAGTTCGTTTGTAGATGTCAAGGTATGTTGAAACATGGATTTTTTTTTCAACACCTTCGATTGGTTTGATGTGTTCATTGATAAATCGCCAGAGATGTTTGCCGTCTTTTGCAAGAATATTGAGGATGATGTCGTGGTCTCCTGATGAGGTGGTAACCAGTTGTACTTCGTTATATTCCGTGAGTTGTCGGGCGATATCATGCATTTTTAATGGATCTACGTTTAGTCCAATTACGGCACTAGTGGCATAACCGACTTTTTCTGAGTCGATGATTGCTGAAAAATTGGTGATAATGCCGTTTTGCAACAGTTTTTTTATGCGGTAATGAACTGTGCTTGCTCCTAAGTCGAGCTTTTTGGCAATGCGCTGATATTGTGTTTTATCGTTCTCTTGTAAGATGTTTAAAATCTTCTTATCTATATCATCCATGAATTTTCGTATATTGTTTAACACATTTAAATTTTTTTGATTATTTTTCAATCATTTTAACTATTTTTGTATATTGCAGAATTTTTCTATGTTAGCATTAAATTTATTGGAATTAAAAAATTAATTATTGAAAATTCTTGTTCTTTTCAATTTTAGCTACTATATGTTAAATAAATAATCTAAAATAACAAATAATATTAAAATAAAACATTTTCAAAAAATATTTTCCTTCAAAAAATTTAATTTAAATACAAAAAAAACTTTTTAAAATTACCAAAATATTTGGTAAAAGTATAAATACTATAACTGATAGAATAATAGGCGAGGAACATTTTGATATTATTATTACATCACCTTTAATTAGATTTTGAATTGGTAATCCTTATATGGAGGAATCGAATATCAGAGTTGCTCTCAGCAATTAAGAACAGTATAATAAAAAATTAAGAAAAAAGGTGTTCACGTGAAAGTTATTTCAAAAAAGGATTTTAATGATTTTATTACCACATTGATCAATGATGAATCTATGGATACTCATGGAGTTAAATCAAAAGGGGAAAAATTTGTTTTCGGTGAATTAGAATCATATGAAGACCTACGATTGGATTATGATACAACAATCCTACCACCAAAAAAATACTTTATGCCACAATATGAAACACTAATGCACTGTAAACTTTCATCACCTTTTGACATCAATGAAGATGAACCACAAAAACCATTGATACTCATTGGTGTTCATCCATATGATATCATCGCCATCAACCAAATGGATGTATATTATTGCAACGACGATGTATCAAAATCTTATTTGGATAGAAGAAAAAACACGATTATTATTGGATCTGATGTACTGAACATACATGATAAAGCGTTTTTCGGAAGTATGAATACAGGCCAGGTTAAGAATGGTTATGACTTACTCCTTACTGATTTAGGGGACAAAATCGCAATCGAAATCGGCACTGAAAAAGGAACGGATCTTCTTGATAAAGCAGCCCGGGTCCGAGAAGCAAGTGATGTTGAACAACAAAAAGTGAAAGCAGTCAGAACAGCTGCTCAAGGGAAAGCAAAAAGAGGAATGAAAATAGAACCAAAACAATGGTATAGTTTACTTGATCAAAACTATACTAGTAAAGTTTGGAAAGATCAATCCGATAAATGTCTTGCTTGTGGTACATGTACGCTTGTTTGCCCAACATGTTTTTGTTATGATGTCAACGATGAAATTGATTTAAACGGAGAAAGCAAACGCGTGCGAACTTGGGACGGATGTTTGTTACGGCAATTTAGTGAAGTAGCTGGTGGTGAAATCTTTCGGGAAGATATAAAAGACCGGTACAGACATCGTTTTTTTAGGAAAGGAAAATATCTTCCAGATCGATTAGGTTTTACAGCTTGTGTAGGCTGTGGTCGATGTTCAACTCAATGTATTCCAGATATTGCTGATCCAGTAAAAGTGATGAATCTTGTATTTGATAATTCTGAAACATTCATCCATGATAAAGAAAAACAACCAACATCAATTTCCTTAGATAGTATTGAAGTCGATGAGGATAAAGCGATTTCATTGCATCATCCATTCCCTGCAACGATTAAAAAAGTTGAACAATTAACTGAGAGGGAAAAACTGTTTGAAATTCAGTTAGATTCGGGAAAAAGTCTTGATCATGATCCGGGGCAGTTCGTTGAAGTCTCTGTGATGGGTATCGGTGAAGCACCAATTTCTATTGCTTCACCACCTAAAAGAAAACGGTTTGATTTAGTCATCAGAAAAGTTGGAGAGGTAACTAATAAAATTCATGAAATGAAAAAAGGAGATAAAATTGGTATAAGAGGGCCATTTGGAAAAGGATTTGATCTTAAACAATTGAAAGGTCGAGATTTGCTGTTTATAGCTGCTGGTTTAGGTTTACCTCCTCTGCGTTCTCTCATTGCTCATGTGCTTGATGATGAGAATCGGAAAGATTATGGCAAAATCACTATTCTTTGTGGCTGTCGGGAACCTTGTGAAGTCTTATTTGATAAAGAGGTTCGGAACTGGGAGGAAATTGAAAATGTTGAAGTATTGCGAACTGTAGATCGTTGCTCTGAAGGAGAATGTTGGGATGGAGAAACCGGATTAATCACAAAACTAATTCCAAAAGCAAATTTTGATCAAAAAAACACGTATTGCATGATCATTGGTCCACCAGTAGTGTATCCTTTCTGTATTCAAATCCTTCTTGATTTGGGTGTTCCAGAGAACCGAATCATTGTTTCGTTGGAACGTCGGATGAAATGTGGCGTTGGAAAATGTGGTCATTGTCAGATTAATAATCTTTATGTGTGTAAAGATGGACCAGTGTTTAATTATACTGAAGTTAAGGATTTACCGGAGGCGTTTGAATGAAACCAAAAATTGCCTTTTTTGATTTCGCTAGTTGTGAGGGTTGTCAACTACAAGTAGCTAATCTTGAAGAAACGGTTGTTGATGTTGCTGATGTTGTCGACGTCGTTGAATTCAGAGAAGTCATGACCGAACAAGCAGAAGAATATGATATTGCATTCATCGAAGGATCAATCACTCGTCCGGTTGATGAGAAAAGATTGAAAGCAATTAGAAAAAAATCAAAAACACTTGTAGCACTTGGAACTTGCGCTCATCTTGGTGGTGTGCAACGGTTAAGCAATCAATGGTCAGCTAAAGAGAATCTTAAAGAAGTATATCCTGATGCGAAACGAAAGGATATTACAAAAAATGAGTTTTTTGAAAAACCAAGACATAAAGCTGTTGATGAGGTCGTAAAAGTTGATTACGTGATTCCAGGTTGTCCGATTGATCGGACAGAATTTATCAAAGTACTAGTTGCCCTAATTCATGGTAAAAAACCCCCTATTCCAGATTATCCAGTTTGTGTTGAATGTAAAAAGAAAGAAAATGTGTGTTTGTTTACCATTGGAAAATTTTGTATGGGTCCAGTTGCAAGAGCTGGTTGCGGAGCGATTTGTCCAACACATGGAAATGAATGTGAGGCATGCCGCGGATATATTAGCCATCCTCATGAACGAGCTCAGATTGATGTGTTAGATGAATATGGATTATCTGCTGATGAGATTATGCATCGGAAAACTATGTTTACCTATCGTTATATTGAAAAGGAAAAGGAGGAATCTAAATGAGCGCTTCAAAAGAAATATCAATTAATGTTGAACATCTCACCCGGGTGGAAGGTCATGGCAATATTTTGCTTAACGCGAAAAATGGAGATGTGAAAAAAGTAGAATGGCAAGTTTCTGAAGCTCCTCGTTTCTTTGAATCATTTGTTCGTAACAGGCCATATACCGAACTCTCACATCTTACCTCTCGAATATGTGGGATTTGTTCCATTGGTCATGCACTTGCTTCATTAAAAGCAACTGAGAATGCAATGGATATTAAGATTTCTAAACAAACTGAACTACTTAGGAAAATAGCGTTGCACGGAGAAAACATGCAAAGTCATATTTTACATGTAGGCTATCTTGTTGCTCCTGATTTATTTAAAGTAGGTAGTGTCTTTCCATTGATTTCTTCAGCTCCTGAAACCGTAAAAAAAATCATTTCACTTCACAGACTTGCTAATGAAATGAGCGAACTCTTATGTGGACGAACCACTCATCCAATTAGCCTTGTACCAGGTGGTTTTTCTGAAATTCCATCTGAAAAACAATTACAAAATCTCAAAAAACGATTAGTTGATAGCCTTCCAACGTGCAATGAAGTTGCAAATGTGATTTTAGATAATGCTCACATGCTACCGAATTTCACTCGGGAAACAGAATACATCGCCCTTACCAGTAAAGATGAATATGCATTGTATAATGGTATCGTTGGATCAACTGATACGGGTACACATCCAGTAAAAGACTATGAATCGGTGGTCAATGAATTCGTCGTTCCCCAGTCCACAGCAAAATATTGTAAACATCATCGAGACAGTTATATGGTTGGAGCACTTGCTCGGTTTAATTTAAATGCTGATTTACTCAGTCCTTCAGCGAAAGATTTAGCCAAAAAATTTGATTTAAAACCGATAAACTATAATCCATTCATGAACAATATCGCACAAATCGTTGAATATGTCCATTCCGTTGAAGATAGTATTCAACTCATTAACACCATTTTGGATCGAGGTTTGAATTGTGATGAAAAACCAACAAATTTTGTAATCAAAAAAGGTCGTGGCGTTGGAGCTATTGAAGTACCGCGAGGCATTCTATTCCATGATTATACCTATAACAAAGAAGGTATTTGCACAAAAGCTAATTGTGTGATTCCAACGAATCAAAATCATAACAATATTCAAAAGGACATGGAAGTCTTTGCACCGGAACTCTTAGAAAAACCAAAAAAAGAAATCACGTTGAACTTAGAAATGCTTGTTCGAGCCTATGATCCTTGCATTTCATGTAGCACACATTATTTAGATGTGAGATTTGTTGATGAATAAGAACAGATGATGATCATTTCTTCGATTAGTATTATTGGTGTTGGCAATCCATTGCGGAAAGATGATGGAATAGGCATTCTTTTATTAGACCACATTAAAAAAGAATCAAATTCTTTGTCACGTAATGTTTCTTTTATTGATGGTGGAACGGGTGGTATGAATCTACTGCATACGTTCAATAAATTTGATGTAATCATCCTTTTAGATGCAGTTGATTTCAATGGATTTCCTGGTGAGACCCGATTTTTTACTTTTGATGATATTTGCAGTCAAAAAAAAGTGTCAACTGTTTCAACACATAATGCTGATTTATTTCAAATCATTCGAATTGGTCAAGAACTTGATGAATGTCCAAAAAAGATTTTTGTTTTTGGCGTTCAACCCCTTGATGTGTCCTTTGGAGAAGGGTTGACAAAACCAGTTCAAGATCAATTAACAGATATTATAAATTCAATGAAACATCATGTTTTTAAATTGATTAACGAACAGAATTAAACATTACGTGATTTTTTTATGGTTCATATCCGGGAATATTTTCATTCCACAACGTAAACGCATCTTCGATAACTTCTTCTAGCACTTGCATTCGTTGCTCATTGGTATCCACACCAAGCGTTCCATACAGGGTAACTAATTTTGGCTTAATCACTCCACTATAATAGCCAAGAGTTACAATGGTAAACATGGGAAGACCATTTATGTCTTGCACATCATAGGTTTCAAATGGTTCAGTTCTACCTGGTGTTGCGTGATCGATATTCGTATAAAAATAACGGATTTGCTGGCCTTGATAATCAACATTTTTTGAAAACAAATCCTTTTTTTCATAGTTGACAGACAGCAGATCCTGAACGATTGGTAACATGATATCACAACCTGGACAAGCATCTTCACTATAATGAAGGAATATGATTCCTGAACTAAGATTTTCTAGTACATATTCAGGATGTGCTAAATCATTAGCTGTGTCAAAGGTAAACTCCCGGGTTGTTTTTGGATCAAGTTTTAAACAACTCAAACACAGTACTTCAACAATACCATCTTGAACTTCAGTATATACATCAGTTCCAATAAGCATACCAGAAAGCGCTCCGGTAATTAAAATGAAAAAGGTGATCTGAGCAAAGAATTTTTTTTTCTTTTTTGATATGTTTTTCATACTGTTACCTCTTTTTAAATTCAATCAAATTCTTTGGACATATTTCTACACATTTTCCACAAAGAATACATTCAGGATCCCTATCCATTTTAGTTACATCAATACCCATTGGGCATATATTTGAGCAAGCGTTGCAATGTAAACATTCCTTTTGAAAGGTATCTTCATCAACGCGGGCGACGTGAAGCATACTGATCTTGTTAAACGGTGCAAACAATGCGCCAAGTGGACAAAAGTATCGGCACCATCCTCGTTCTACGGTAAAGATAAGAATGAGAAATAAAATGAAGATGACAAGTGCAGGATAAAAGAACAAAGAGTTAAACACAAATTCAGAAGGATACAGAAGTAAGGTTGGAATAGTTCCAGTAAGAAAACCAATCGGGCAGAGATTAGTGAACATAAAACCAATGAGAGCGGTTGTGAAAAAAACAAGACCAATGAGCATAATATATTTGATATATCGAAGTTTAGGTTCAATTGGGAGAAGAGCAAATTTTTTGATAATTGGTATTTTTTTTAGATTCTGGGCAACTGGAGCTGTTGCTCGCTGCAATAATCCTATAGGACACGCCCAGCCACAAATTGCTCTACCTGTGAGCACTCCAAAAAATCCGATGATGAGCAGTGGGAAAAGTATAAGTTTCCATTTGAAACTATTCTGAAAAACACCTACTTCAAGTGCTCGCAAAGGGCAAGCCGATGTAGCTGCAGGACAAGAATTGCAATAAAAAAATGGATAGCAAAACCCGGTTTTTACCCCAATTGGGCCAAGGTTTGCTGATAAAAAAATTAAGATTTGTGAGAGTGTTCGTTTGAATTGGGTTTTCATAGGCTTTATCGTTTGCGTCTATACAAAATCAAAGATATAAACATTACCGATATGAACAATGCCCCGAGTTCAAAACCTGGCGTGTCTGATCCAGTATCATCAGTATCTCCGTTGTTGTTTTCATCTGTTTGACCAGAGGTATCTAAATCAACTTTAACAAGATCGTCTTCAGGATAAGCTGTCCATCCTTGATTTGTGAGATAGTTGAGTTGATATTTCATTTCGATAGCGTTTTCAGCTTTTTCATGATTTCCTAAATTTACTGAACCAGTATATGTATTAGCCGCACTCTCTGTCAATGTTTCATTGAATTCCTCGGTGTAACATATATATCCAATACCTGGTTCGTTACCACATAATTGGACACGAATGGTTACTTGCTGAATGTTTTCTACATTGGGTATAGTAGCAGTGAAGGTAACGGTTTCTAATGGTTTTGGTTGGGCAGGATTCAGTTCAACCGTTGGAGCAGCATTAATACTAGGTATGGTGAGAACTACTAGTATTACTGCCATGATTAATGGCATTGTTTTTTTTATGGTTTTATATTTGTTCATTTGTTCATTCCTCTCTTATATATGTTCCAAAGGCATCCTTGACGTCTTGAGCTGATTCATATCCACTAGCTCCATCGACATCAATTGAAAGGATGACAACATCATTACCTAATTCTTTTTTTACTTTTTGGAGTTCTGGCATTTGTTGTTCGCAAGGCGGACAACGAACTGCCATAAGATCAAGAATGACGGGGGTATCTCTGTATTCTGATAATCTGAATTGATTGCCGTAAAGCGTTTCAAGAGTAAAATCTGGTGCTGGTGTTCTTCCTGATGATGATTGTTCTGCATCTTCAACATGTTGAATTAGTTCATCTTTCGTATGAACTCCTGCGGATTTATGAACGATGTTTCCATCAATATCTATGATCACTAACGTTGGGATGTATCCTGTTCTGTATTCGTCATTTCCTCCGACGTATTCGCTTTGTGTATCCATGGCAAATAACCATGTTCCATCATTTGAGGAGTCCATGTTTGGAGTATCGGTGTCG
>Ga0102934_1001273_pt1 | contig 17577 bp, 12 predicted proteins | sample SalPonR2_A_D1_MG_FD_78175 | JGI IMG/M metagenome (GOLD analysis project Ga0102934, IMG submission 78175) | Salt pond soil microbial communities from South San Francisco under conditions of wetland restoration - Salt Pond MetaG R2_A_D1_MG | ecosystem: Environmental > Aquatic > Marine > Intertidal... | reverse complement strand
GTTCTGGACGGAGGATTCTGTACAGAAGTACCCCTTGAGCTGGGAGTATACGGAAAAATGCAAAAAAGCCCTGGATAGTGCGGGCATCGAGATTCCCTTTCCGCACATGCAGGTCTTTGTTGAGGATACCGACGGAGTGAAGCGGCTTGCGGGCAGCGGGGTATAGAAGACACAGCACGGAAACCGCGCGGCTGACAGCTTTTTTGCGGCAGCCGGCAGGCAGACAGTTTAGGATCTGCAGCAGCGGAGCGGAGGGACCCTAATGCAAGAGCTGACCCATCTTGAGAAGATAGCCGAAAAGGTTATCGAGTATTGTGTGCAGTATAGCTTTCAGATTATTGGCGCTATAATTGTTCTTGTTATCGGTGTTTTTTTGGCCCGGTGGATTTCGCAGCTCGTGGTGCGGGTTTGTGAGCGGGTCGAGCTGGACGTGACGCTGACCAAGTTTTTGCGGCAGTTCGTAAAGATCCTTATTCTGGCCTTTGTCGTGATTGCCGTGGTCAACCAGTTCGGCATTTCCATCGCCCCCATCATAGCGGCCCTGGGTGCTCTTCTGTTCGGTGCCAGCTTCGCCATATCCGCGCCCATTTCCAATTACGGGGCCGGACTGGTCATCATCCTGACCCGGCCGTTTTTGGTAGCCGATACGATTACCATCAAGGGGGTCAGCGGCGTGGTGGAAGAGATCAAGCTGGCCGCTACGATTCTTTCAACAGAGGACGGCGAGCAGATTACGATCCCGAATAAACATATTATCGGCGAGGTGCTGGTCAATTCTTTCGCCTGCCGGATCGTTGAGGGCGGTGTCCGGGTTTCCTATGCCGATGACGTGGAACGGGCAATCGAGGTAATCCGGGAGGTGGTGGAATCCTTCAGCCAGGTTCCGGAGGACCCCGCGCCGATCATCGGCATCGAGGAATACGGCGAATCCGCGGTCAATATCGGGATGCGTTACTGGGTGCCGACCAAGGAATACCACAAAACACTCTATGCCGTGAATCTGGCTGTTTACCAAAAGCTCCGGGAAGCCGGCATTACGATCCCCTATCCCCAGTATGATGTGCACATCCGTTCGCAGGCCGGGTAAAAGCGAAGCAGGGCAGGGCTTCTGCTGGGCATGCCGCTTCCGTGAAGCTTACAGGAGAGCGAGGGTGGTCTCGGATACGTGCTTGGCCAGGCTTTGGCAGCACCCGGAACCTGCCGGGGAGCTTTGGTTTTCTACAATGCTTTTGCAATCCGCACTGCCGAAGTGCGCCAGGCAATCCTGATACAGCATTTCGGCCCTGCGGCTTGCGGCAAAAGAGGGATGCAGACTTTCACAGGCAAAGGCCCTGTTGCCCTGCTGCATGATTTTCCAGCCGACCTGCAGCAGCTGCTTCCGGGTAAGCCTGTTGGCCTCGGGGTCGTTTCCGTGGACAAGCCCGACAATTAATATTCCGGTCATAAGTGCAGCACAGACATCACCCTGCCGGCAGATTCCGCCGGAAAAACCGGAAAGGGCGGAAGCCAGGGAGCTGGTATCCAGGTTGGCGCGGCTGCTGATTTCCTGCAGCACAAGAGCGGAACAGTCCGTATTGCCGTTGGTCGGTATTGCCGAAGCATCGTGCAGCCCGAGCAGCTTGTTTTCTTTGCTGCTGTCCCGCTCCATCAGATCAAAGAGCCAGCCTATGGAGCGGTAGACTGCCCCCATGCATATGACGCCTTTATACAGGAATCGCCTGATATTGTTCCCTTCTTTCAGCCGGATCCCGATAATATCCCTGCACTTGCTGCTGCCGTAGTACCGTGTGAAACGGTTATAGAAACTTGCGGCGTCGCGGTATAAAGCCCGCCGGTCTCCCCCCTGGTGATAGAGCCCCAGCGACAGCACCGCCCCTGTAAGGGCTCCGCACGTATCTCCTTCATGGCCGATGCCGCCACCCAGGCTGGTAGCTGCCTTGAGCAAATCTCGATCCTCCGGACCCGGAAGATTGCCGGTCGCCAAAAGGACCGCCTGGGCTCAGGTAGCACCACCAAGGATATAGCGCAGAGACCAGGAAAAGGCTTGTTGTTTTTGGAAATTCTTCATGTTTCAGTCTTCAGTGGCTGGCCCCCTCCGAATGGGTTCTCTTTTTGGGACCGCTAGCGGCTTATAAGGCTTTTTTCCGCGTGCATCCCGGATCATGGAAAAATACTGGAAACACCTTTATGCTTCTTTTGCTGTAATGTCAAGGACGGGGCTTTTTTGCAGGCCGTGCTGCTGCCCCCCGGCAGAAGCCGCAGATGACTGTTTGACTTTAGTAGATTTTTATTATAACTCAATTATTTTGGGAGCATGCAACAAAGCAGGGAAGCCGGCGGAACCGGAATCCGCATCCGCAAATTTGCGGCAGGGATCTGCGATAGTTTATCGCACTTACATCTAGGAGGGCTTATGACAACTATTATTGTTGTTGCAGGCATGGCGCTTTATGTCCTGCTCTACATGCTTTACGGCAAAAAATTGGAGAGGGATGTGGTCAAGGTTTCTGATACGTGCCAGACGCCGGCTGAATGTATGTTTGATGGTGTGGACTATGTATCAGCCCGTAGATCCGTGCTTTTTGGACACCACTTTGCTTCTATTGCCGGGGCGGCCCCTATTATAGGCCCGGTACTCGCCATGGCCTGGGGCTGGCTGCCTGCCCTGCTGTGGGTCTGGTTCGGAAACATCTTTATCGGAGCAGTTCATGACTACCTGGCACTTATGGCCTCCGTGCGCTATGACGGCAGGTCCATACAGTTTGTTGCTTCAGACCTGATCACCAAAAGAACCGGCCAGTTGTTTTACTATATCGTCTTTTTTCTGCTGATCCTGGTGATTGCTGCATTCGGTGCCGTGCTTGGCGGCCTGTTTGTGGACAACCCCAACATTCCCTCGGCATACATTCTGAAAATCATCGCTGCGCTGATCCTGGGGGTGCTGATGTACAGGATGCGAATCAATTTTCTGGCAGCAACCATTGCCGGGATCATCATGCTTATACTCGCCCTTTGGGGCGGCTCCCTTATCCCGATCTCTCTTAGCTACAGCTCCTGGATGATCATCATGTTCTTCTATATTATCATCGCCTCTGCCATACCGGTTGATGTGCTGCTCCAGCCAAGGGATTACTTGAATTCCTGGCTGTTGTACTTCGGGATCCTGATCGGCGGAGTGGCTGCAGTATTCAGCTTTCACGGCTTCAGTGCCCCTGCATTTACCTCCTTTTCCCCTGTCATCTCCGGAGGCAAAGCAACTCCCTTCTGGCCCGCCATCCCGTTGATCATTGCCTGCGGCTCCCTGTCCGGCTTTCATTCCCTTGTGGGCTCCGGCACAACTTCCAAGCAGCTCAGGACAGAACGAGACGGTCTGTTCATCGGCTACGGGGGGATGCTCACCGAGGGCTTTCTTTCCACGCTGGTGATCGTGGCTGTGGCCGGATTCGGGTTGTCCCTGATCCAGGAAGCCGGGCAAACCATTTCCGTGAGTTCCTGGGGGCAGCAGTACACGGCGGCCATGATGGGCAGTTATCCGAAAGCCTCCATGTTTACCAATTCCTATGCCCAAATGGTGAATACCACTTGGCTGCATTTTATTCCCCTGGGCATTGTCAAGGTAATCGCGGGGCTATGGGTGGCCTCCTTTGCAATGACCACGCTGGACACCTCCAACCGGCTGGCGCGCTATACCCTGGGGGAACTTTTGCTTCCCTTAAAGAAATCCAACGAATCCCTGTTCCGGTTTTTGACCAACCGGTGGGTAGCCTCTCTTATTCCGGCTGCTATAGGAATCTGGCTGGCCTGGAGCGGCAATTTTACCATCCTCTGGCCTTCGTTTGGCTCTGCCAATCAGCTGATCGCTTCCATGGCTCTGATGACAGGCGCTACCTGGGCCCTGAAGCGGCAGAATGTAAAATCCGCAAAGATCCTTTTTCCTGCCTATTTTCTCTGGGTCACCATAACAGCGGCCATCATATGGTTCTGTGCGGTCATTCTGCCCGGGACCATCAAGTCTGATCCCGCCACCGGCATCACTGTCCTGTGCATTGAACTGATCATGCTGGGGATGAACATTGTGTTCATTATTGATTTTATCAAGTATGGAAGCAGAATGGAACCGCAGCCCGCGTCCTGACAGCGAAAAAGGATGAAGATGCTCAGAGAACTCAAAAGAAAGCTCGAACAGTATATCCATACTATCGAGCGTTCCCAGCGCGAAACGGCTGTCGATTTGACACGGTATGAACTGCGGGAGCTGGAAAATATTTTTGTTCTTCTTACAATCGGTTCTTTCATAGGACTGCCGGCCCCGCCTTGCGCGGTATCCATGGAACTGCTGCCTTATCTGGGACATGAACTGGAAATTCTCAATAAACGGGCCAGTGAAAGCTCGGACGCGCTGGCGGAACTAATGGGCAGCCTGGACATTGATTAGTATTGTTGCCGTTATATGAAAAGCATTTTCTTTACAGGAAAAGGGGGCACGGGAAAATCCACGCTTTCCGCCTCAGCGGCCTTGCAGATTTCGGAAAGAGGCAAAAAGGTTCTGCTGGTATCCTTTGATCCGGCCCATAACCTGGGGGATATCTTCCACCTGGAACTGGGCCACAAAAAGTACTCCTACACTTCCAACCTCTATCTGCAGGAGACGGATCTGGAAGAGGCGGCCCGCGAGTACCTGCATTCCCATCTGGCGTTGCTCAACGAGGCCTACAGCTATATGAAGGCCTTTAACCTGGAAAAATACTTTCAGGTTTTCCAGTACTCTCCGGGCGTAGAGGAGTACGCGGCCCTGATTTGCCTGGAAAAGATTCTGAACCGGGAAAATGCGTTTGATTTTATCGTGTTTGATACTCCTCCCACGGGCCTCACCCTGAGAATTCTGGCACTTCCGGCCATCACCTGCGCCTGGCTGCAACATCTGATCGGTCTGCGCCGGGATATCCTGAAAAAACGCTATACCATTCATAATATTACCGGAAAGTATGACCCTGAGGGTGTGGAACTGGTTTACAGGGAGGATCAGGACCGGGTCATGCAGAAAATTCTGGAAATGCAGCAGCGCTATGAACGCGTAAAGCGGTGGCTGGAGGGCGGGGACAACATGATCGCCGTGGTATTGAACCCGGATTTTCTCTCCCTGCGGGAATCCAGGCGTTTGATGGACGGGCTGCAGGATCTGGCATTGAAGCCTGCGGCGGCCCTGCACAACAAGGTCGATCCTGCCAATTTGCAGGCGGCAGACGAGATTGAACAGGCGCTCCTCGGCCCGGATTTTGCCCTGAAACTGCAGAGGGTATACAGCACTGACCTGCAAGCCGGCCAAAGCTGCCTTGTCAGAAGAGACCTGAGCCAAATTTTTCTGTAAACGGACAGGAAACAGGGAAAAACATGGGACCAGAGGCCACAGTTGCCACTCAGCCGGTTTTTTATTTGTTCATCGCTTTCACGATACTTCTTGTGCTGGGATATTGCTGGGGAAGACGAAGGAATGTCCGTATATACAGGCAGGCGTTTGAGGAGCTGATCGCCATATTTGACCCGCGTGACCGGCAATTTACCAACATTGGCGGACTGACGGGCTACCATGCGAAATTGTTCCCGAAAGGCCGGGGCACCATCACAAGGGTGGATGCCACCATCACGCTGCTGCCGAGGCAGGCCCTGCTCTACTACCCCGTATCCAGGATCCTGCGGGGGTTTGACCGCCTGTTTATTACACTGCATCTAAAAGAAGGCCTTGCAGCCGGTATGGACGAAGCCCACCTGATTGAGAAGCGCTATGCCGGATTTAAAGGCCCCAAAATAACCAACCAGGAGAGGCTGCGCTGCGAGGAGGCAGACTGGGGAGGGATGGAGTTTTTTTTGTACTCCGGCTCCGGGAGAGCCGCCCGGCAATTGCGCAGACTGCTTTCCCAAAGCGGACTGCCCGGGACGATACGGCATATCGCCCTTGTGCCGGAGCAGGAAAAGGTGTTTGTTTTCATGATCCCCCGCACGGCGTCAGTTTCCCGGACCATGCCGAAGCTGCTGTCCTGGGTCAATGAACAGCTCCGAAGCGGGGCGGTCGGCACCTGAGAGGCCGGCAGGACAAAACCGCGTGCCATTTATAGTTTGTGAATCCAAGGCAAGTCGTGGAAAAAGATCAGTTATGGATTTTGAAGCCGAATTGCTCCGGGCAATGGTGACAGCGCTGCCGGACCCGGTATTTGTCATCACCGAGAGCGGATATTATCTCGAAATCGCCGGCGGCAGGGATCCCGCCTATTATCATGACGGGTCATACCTGAAGGGCATGGCACTCCATGCCGTGCTGCCAGAGGAGAAGGCGGACTGGTTGCTGGAGCAGATCAGGCAGACATTGAGACAGGGAGGGCTGCGAACGGTGCAATACTCTCTTGCCGGCAATGAGGTGAAGGGGCTGGAGGCAGCACCGGGGCCTGACGGCGATATCCGTTTTGAAGGCCGCATCCAGCCGCTGCCGCTGTCTCTCTGGGGTGAACGGGCAGTGGTCTGGGCGGCCCGAAATATCACCCACCAGCATGAACTCGAGATGGAACTTCAGCGGCTCAGTGAAACCGATTCTCTGACAGGGGCTTTCAACCGGCGCAAATTCCTTGAGCAGCTTGGCAGGGGGTTCCGGGAATTCAAACGCTATGGCCGCCCTACGGCTCTGGTGATATTGGATATTGATTATTTCAAGCAGATCAATGATGATTTCGGCCATAGCGCGGGCGATGAAGTTCTTTGCCGGCTTACGGAACATTGTGCTGCACAGCTTCGCGAAGTGGATTCGCTTTACCGGATAGGCGGTGAGGAGTTTGCCGTGCTCCTGCCGGATACCGATGCCAACGAGGCCTGCTGGCTGGCGGAGCGGCTGCGCCGGGTAGCAGAACAAGTGCAGGTGGAGCCCGGCCAATCGGGAAAAAAAATCTCCATAAGCCTCGGAGTCAGTGCTTTCATTGCCGCGGATGGAAGCATAGAGGATGTGATGAAGCGAGCCGATGCCCTCTTGTATGAGGCCAAACGAAATGGCCGCAACCGGGTAATGGCTTCCGGCGGCAGCGGCAAGCCAAGGCAGAGCCGGGCTGTTCCCGAGAGCTCGTAGAAGAAATCGATTGAGGGGATTTTTCGTTGTGCTATGATGCCTTCTGGAGTTTGAAATTTCGGAGGCGGAGTTTGACAGCCACAACATTTATGTCGGGCTGCGTTTTTCTTTTGCTCCCTGAGCAAAAAACTGAAGAAAGGAGATCGCCATGAGAAAGCTGCTGCTGCTGGTTCTGGGAATAGTCTGTATATTCTTCGCTATCGGGTGCGGCCAGGAAGAAGAAGCGCAACAAGCCACACAGGAGAAATCCGCTGAAAGCATGCAGCAAAGTGCTGCGAATCTGCCGGGCAAAGGCAAAACCGTGGAGCCCGGCTGCGCCACATGGACCACCGGCTTTTTCCTGGAAGCCCTGTATTCCAGGGCATGTGAAGAACTCGGCTATACCGTTGAACCCGCCAAGAAGCTGGCGGCGCCCATCTTTTACAGAAACGTGGCCCAGGACGGGGGGCTCGATTTCTGGGCCAACGGCTGGTTCCCGCTGCAAAAAGAGTTTCTGCCCAACAACTGGGAAGAGAAAGTCGCCATGGCCGGCACGGTGGTAAAAGCCGGGGCCGTTCAGGGATATCTGGTATCCAGGGAGCATACGGAAAAGTATGATATCAAATCCCTGGCGGATTTCAAACGCAAAGAGGTAAAAGAGGCATTTGACGCCAACGGCGACGGCAAAGCCGACATGGTTGCCTGTCCGCCGGGCTGGGGCTGCGAGAAGACAATCGCCTTTCATATGGATGCCTATGATCTATGGGACCACATTAACCTGATCAAGGCGGGATACAGCGCCGGTATGGCGGATGCGTTGTCGCGCTACAATCATGGCGAGCCCATTCTTTTCTATACCTGGACACCGAACTGGACCGTTTACAAGTTAAAACCCGGCAAGGATGTGCTCTGGATCAATGTTCCCGAGATCATTCCGAAAGAGGGCCAGAAGGGACTCGAGGAGGCGATGATCGCCAAGGGCCTGACCGGTACCGTTACCGACCCCTGCAAGATGGGATATGTGGCAAACGACATCCGGGTGGTGGCCAACAAGGAGTGGCTCAACAACAACCCGGCCATCAAAACCATGTTTGCCATGATGTCCGTTCCTTTTCCGGAGATCGCCGAGCAGAACAACAAGATGTTCGAAGGCGAGGACAGCCAGGAGGATATTGAACGCCATGTGGACGAGTGGATCCAGGAAAACCGGGACAAATGGAATGCCTGGCTGAAAGCGGCCAAGGCGGCAGCCAAGTAACGCGCCCGGGGCGCTTGCCGATGCGCCGCACGTTTGGCGATACCCCCGGCTCGATTCTCGCCGGGGGTATCAATTGTTTTTGATGCCCGCCCCCCCCCTCCAGATCCCGCCTCCGCATTCATATTCCGGCCATTGTCTCCGGAGAAAAAACCGGAGCCGGCCCTGTTCCGAGCGGCAGGCGAAACCGGGATAAAGTTCTCTGATTTTTTCTTGTCTTGGACAGCAGCGGAATTCAGGTTTAGGTTGTACATAAACAAACTCGTACCGGGCCTGCATGCGGGAAACGCCCGCAGCAGATATCGGAGAAAAATTTCATTTTACCGGAGGTGCTGCAGCAATGTTTCTGGAAAAGGTGCAATCGGAAGGGCTGTCCCATTTGTCGTATATCCTGGGGGACGGCTGGTACTCTGCTGTGATCGATCCCAGGCGGGATTGCCAGGTATATATTGATACTGCCTACCAAAAGGGAACCCAGATCAAATACATCTTTGAAACCCATCGCAACGAGGATTGTCTCAGCGGCTCCCTGGAGCTCGCCCGGATAACCGGGGCGAAAATTTACCATGGAAAAGGCCTGCCCTTTACGTACGGAAATTCCGCGGAGGAGGGAGATCTTTTCGAGGTGGGCGGACTCCGGCTGAAAATCCTCAATACGCCGGGGCACAGCTTTGAGAGCATCTCGATTGTCCTGTTTGACAAAAGCGCCGGCGAGGATCCAATCGGTGTTTTTACCGGCGACACCCTGTTCGTGGGCGATGTCGGCCGAACCGACTTGTTTCCTGACCGGATGGAAGACTGCGCTGCCGCCCTCTATGACAGCATTTTTGAGAAACTCCTGCCGTTGGGCGATCATGTTATGCTCTATCCGGCCCACGGAGCCGGCTCGATTTGCGGGGGGCGCATAGCCAACCGGGAGTTTTCCACCCTTGGTTTTGAACGCCGCAACAATCCCGCCCTTCAGAATGAGAGCAGGGAAGCCTTTGTACAGACAAAAATCCGGGAGGATCATGCCAGTCCCCCTTATTTTTCCCGGATGAAAGAATGGAATCTGCAGGGCCCCCCCTCGGTCAATTTCTTATTCCCCCTCAAACCCTTTCATGCGGATCAGTTTGATCAGGCCATGCAGCAGGGAATGGTGGCCGTGGACATCCGGAGTCCCGAAGCCTTTGCCGGGGCCTACATTCCGGGAAGTGTGGCCATCCCCCTGGAAATGCTGCCCATGTATGCCGGGTGGTTTCTGCCGCATGAGCGCGATATCGGTCTGATCGTAGACTCGTGCCAGGATGTCGATGCCGCGGCCCGCTTTCTGGCCCGTATAGGATATGACAGGGTTGTGGGCTTCCTGGAAAAAGGACTTCACGAGTGGGAGATCAGGGGCAAATATTACGAGACCATCCCGGCCGTGTATGCGGGAGAGATTCAGCGGCGGATTCGGAACCATGAGGATTTCACCCTCCTGGATATCCGGACAAGAAAAGAATTTGATCAGGCACACCTTCCCCAGGCCCGCCATATTTATCTGGGCGATATTCCTGCGCACATGGGAGAGATCAGTGCCAATGGTCCCATAACAACTTTTTGCAACAGTGGAAAACGGGCGATCATTGCTGCTTCCCTGCTCAAGAATCACGGATTTAAGGAAGTCGAGGATTGCCTGGGCTCCATACAGGCCTGTTCAAGAGGTGTGTGCGATATCGTGACGAGCTAACCATGGTTTTCCGTGCCGGGTTGTTCCGGGCAGCGGTGCAGCGAAAGCCAATTGCGTTTTTTTAACGGAGGGCATTATGGCTGATTGTGATCAGGAACAGATTGCGGAACTGCAGGACAAATACCGGCAGGGCGCTATAAGCAGGCGGGAATTTCTCCGGATGCTGACCGCCTTGGGGATTTCCGTGTCAGCGCCGGGTTTTTTCATGGATATGGCTGCAGCCTCGGAAAAATCCGATGACCCGGAAGGCAAACCCGGCCATACGATCCTGTGGGATCCGGCCAGGTGTACAGGATGCATGGCCTGTGCCGTGGCCTGCGCTGATAAGTTTATGCAGGAGATTGCGCCGGAACAGGCCCGCCACACCATCAACCTGGAGTTTTCCCGGATAAGGCCCATGCGCTTTCAATTCGTGGATTTTGTCAATGTCTGCCAGTACTGCGAACTGATCCAATGGGCGGAAGGCAGTAAACAGCATCCCTGTGAAGCGGTCTGCCCGACCGGCGCTCTCCACAGGGTAAAAAAGGGGGAGGGCAGGGAAGGCTATACCGGCATGGGCTATATGACCGTGGACAGGGACAAGTGCCTGGGCATCAACAACTGCGGCCGCTGCCTGGAAGTTTGTGAAGAGCAGTTCGGAAGCGGGATATCCTTTGATCCCATAGAGGGCAAGGCCCAGGTCTGCACCCGCTGCGGCGGTGATCCGGAATGTGTGAAAGCCTGTCCGGAAGGAGCCCTGCAGTTTATTCCGGTCCAGGTCAACGGGCGTTACTATGCGAACAGTCCGGAGCATGCGGCGGAGCTTTTGTATAAAAAAATGTATAACAAGGAAAGGGACCTGTAATGAAGGAATGTTACGGATTTACCGGCAAAATTGCCAGGGTCGACCTGTCCTCCGGCTCGGTTGAAGCCATAGAGCCGGCCGAGGAGGTATACAGGAAATACCTGGGGGGATGGGCGCTGGGAATGTATTTCCTTGTCAAGGAAGGTCTTGCAGAGCCGGATATAGATGCTCTGGGGCCCGATAATATGCTGCAGCTTCTCGTGGGACCGGTTACAGGAGTGGCCCCCAACCCCAGGACCGCCGTCGTGACGAAAAGTCCCTACGGTTTTAACTGCATCACTTTCTGCGGCGGCCAGGGGGGTGCCAATCTGAAATTTGCCGGCTGGGACGGGCTGCAGATTGTGGGCAAAGCGGAAAAACCGGTATATATTGCGGTGATCGACGATCACATCGAAATCCGGGATGCGGGGCAGTTCTGGGGCATGGGAACCGAGGAGGCGGAAATGGAATTGCGAAAGAGAGTCCTTGCCCCCCTCGAGAGTTCCGGGAGCACCCTCTCCGAGGCCGACCTGACCAGGAAATGGGCGCATCTCAGGCCGCCGCAGAAACAGGGCATAGGCGGTAAACGGCTGGCCAGCACCTGGGTTATCGGCCCCGCCGGGGAGAACATGGTCTGGTTCGCCAACATGGTCACAGAGGGAGCCAGAGCCCACGGGCGTTACGGGTCCGGGGCGGTGGCTGGCGCCAAAAATTTGAAGGGCATCGTTGTCAGGGGGACAAAGGGCCAGAAATTCGCTGACAAGCAGAAGTTTGTCCGGATTATGCACAATATCCAGCAGCGCGAGGGCAAAAGCCATTTTTGGCGGACATACGGAACCGCCGGTGCAAGCACCCATGAGGCCAATATTGTGGGCGGATATCCCATCCGAAACTGGCAGTGGGAATCCTGGGCGGATCCGAGAACCGTAAAGACATTGTCCGGGCCTTTTGTGGATCAGCTCAGCTTTGCCCGCAAGCAGGCCTGCCCCGGCTGTACGCTGCATTGCCTCTATCCTGCACGGGTGAGCAGTGAGAATGCGTTATTGGACGAGACCATCACCGATATGCCGGATTGGGAGGCCATGGGCATGGTCGGCGGCAATATCGGCTACCTGGAAGCAGCGGGAATGGATCCGGGGGATCCTTATAGCGGTACTTTTGCTGATATGACGGAAAATGCCGCCAAATCCCAGTACACCACCTGGTTTTCTGATAATGCAGGCATGGATTATATCGAAGGCGGGGCTTTGCTGGGCCTGCTCATGGAGCTGCGGCAACGGGATATGATTGAACCCGCGGATCTGGACGGCATCGACTTGCGGTGGGGAGACGTGCAATCCGTGCAGGCTGTTTTGGAGAAAACCATTGCCGGCAGCGGCATTGGAAAGGTTCTGGCCCGGGGCACTTATGAGACGGCCCGCTATTTCAGCGGCAAAAAAGACAACCCGGAGATCATGTACTACAGCATGACCGGAAAACGGTATGCACAGCCCGCTCACGGGACCAGGAGCAATCACGACCGGAATGCACTGGACTATGTTACCGTTGTTCGCCCCTGTGAGCACACCGGCGGGGGATCGGCAGCTTTCCGCAAGGACCCGATAGATTATGAAGGGGCCGTGCAGGGGCAGAACATGAATGCAGCCGTCAATTCCATGATCTATTGTCTTTTTGCAAGCGGCTTCTGGGGAGACGAGGGCAACGTGGAGCTTCTCCGGGCAGTGACCGGCTGGAGCGATTTCAGCAAAAAAGAGTTTCTGAAGGTCGGCGAAAGAGCCTATGCCCTCAGCAGGCTCTTTAATCTCCGGGCCCAGGATATACGGGATCCCCGGAAAGAATGGGACTGCCCGGAGATGTTTCCGGCCCGGTGGTTCCGGGAACCCCTGCCGACCGGTCCCTATAAGGGAAAAACCGCTTTTGACGGTGACATTTCCAGGCTATTCGACGAGTGCCTGCCCAGGTACTGGGAGCAGAGAGGATGGAGCCGGGAAAAGGGGATCCCCGAGCCGGAGAAGCTCAAGGAACTGGGTCTCGCCGAGATCGCCGAAGATATTGCGGCAAAACTGAGAAGTTAATCCATTACTGCAGAATTGTGAACTCCTGCCGCATGATTCTGTGGCTTTTTTGATATTTGATGCCTATTGACAGGGTGTAGGGGCCCGGAGGCGCTGCTGGTTCCACCCCCCGTTGGGTAAAGGTGAATGGCTGTCCTTCAGTCACCTTGTGAGAAACGACCTTTTCGAGAATAATATTGTCTGGATCCGGGAGTTTGTTTCCCGGCAAATGGCCTTTACTGACAACGTAGGAAAGCTTTGCCGGCAGCTTTTGCCCTTTTCTTGCGGGGTCAGTGACCGTATAAGTGGCGGTAAAGTCCAATGTTTTTCCGGCCGGCAGCCTATAGGGAATGATCTTCATGCCGGTAAACCGAACCGAGCCTTGATCCACGGCCCTTGCGGATAGAAGCGCTCCGGATAAATGCCTTGGAATATCATTCCAGACGCGAAGATAATCCACCTCCAATGCCGTATCTTGCGCAACCGAAAAACCCGCCCGGTTTCCAAACAGGTTGAGATTGTCCTTTGAGCCAAGGCTTTTCCCATTGATAAAAAAGTAAGTGATGCCTGCATTACGGACGAGGGCAAGTGTGTTGTCCCTGTTTCCCGTTTGGAGGCGGCCAACCTTGCCCCCGATAATCGGTTTTTCCCATTTGCCCTGGTTCAGGAAATAGAGCCCCGCATATCCCTCGCCGTTTATGGCAAAGCAGTAGGCATGGGATGAGGCTTCGTTGTAGCCAAACAACAGGCCGTAACGGGGCGTATTGCTGCCGGATCGTTTTTTGATGCGGGTTTCGATGGCAAAAGTATCCTGCCACCCGATGCCGACATCATTTGTAACAAAGCTTGTGCCGGATTCAAGGTGGCGCATATAAAGTTTCCCCTCCTGGACGACGGCTTCGTGCGAATCGAATTGCCCGAGTGTCCAGCCGTTGCTGTTATCATGGAAATCTTCATTGAAAATAAGGGCTTCTTTGATTCCGGATTTCGCTTTTGGGGATTCTGGCGGTTCGCCATCCGAAACAGCAGAGCGGAATTCCGGACCAGGCTCCGGAGCAGAATCAGAATCAGAAGCCATGAAGATCGCCTTTAACCCTTTTCGGGGGCGATTGGCACCGGAGAGAAATTCAGCCTGAACCTCGCCGCCCTTCACGGAAACCACCCGCCACATTCCCACTTTCATGGTCATTCCGGTGCTTGTCTCATAGCATAGTTTTACCTTGTCCCCCCTCCGGGGGGTTGATTCATCGGTCAGCGTGATAATCACCCCGGTGTCGCGAACCTCCGCCACTATGCCGGTAATCCGGGAGGCATCGGCCGGATGATTTGTCAAAATAACGAGTACGACAGCTATCAATATACGGAACATGGCATTTCTCCTTACCTGCTGGATAAGCTGTTAACCCGAGAGATCGCCTCGTTTGTTGCTTTATTCATTAATGTAATGCCGCCGGCTGTCCGCCCCGCCGCTCAGCCGGATCCTGGAACGCGTGTCCGGTCCCATGATCCGTTCGCATCTTATGCATTGACTTTCCCGGGATTTGGTCTCTTGGCTTTTTCTTCTGCCAAGAGAGGGCTCCCCCGGTCCGGTCATATAATATCTGTAATACATTGTTTCATAATCTTCCCGGCCATATCTGAACCAGCATTTGTACAGGTAATATTTCTGAAAGGACTCTATGGTGTTGCCGGCCCCCGTTGTTCTTCCTTTCTCACATGCGGCGATCTTGGCGGCATTTCGCTTTTTGCACGCTTCGCACTGCTCGTCTGCTGACACGCCGATCATTGTTACCTCGCTGTCGGACTGACATACCGGGCAGAACTTTTGGATGCAGTCGGAGCGGCTCATGCCGCTGCCGGCACCTCCGCCGGTGGTTGTGCTGCTTTGCCCGCCGCTTGAAACGCCGGCGTGTCTGCTGCCGGATGACTCCGGGGAGTTGCTGAAGCTGTAATCGTTAAGCCGATCACCGGGGTTGGTGGATGGGAGTGTGCCGGTTAAGGGATTACTGCCGCGGTTACGGGTCGGGGGGGTTCGATCCTGGTGGCGTTGCCGCTCAACATTTTGGGTGATGGCGCTCATCCCTTGAATAAATGTATTGAATGCCTCTGTTTGCTCCTGTCTTCGACGGTTTTCCGCCTGCAGATGACGTTCCCTTTTGATCTGCTGCACCAGTTGATTGTAGGCGGTGATCGTTCTTGAATCCACTGTACAGCCGAAATTTCGGGCGTCCTTGATCATGGCATAGGCGCGCCGGGCGGACCTTTGCCGAATGGCCCGAAGAATTTGAATATTGCGTTTCTGGCAGGCCATGATGCGGTTGCGGTGTGCGTTGATCGCAGCCCGGGCTTTACCCTGAAAACTGCAGTTGCCGGCCTGGGACAATACGGACTGGGCCTCCCGGTGCCTCCCCTGCTGCAATAAAGCATAAAACTGCTCCTTCAACTCTTTGCAATCCACACAGCCCGGACCATTGGTGTTCGGTACGAAAAAGGGTTTGCAGGCGCATCGGGTCCGATGGGTGTCCGGATCATACACCGCTCTTGTATTGGGGTGGGCCGAGCAATCCACGCTGGCCAAAAGATCCTTAACATCGAATTGATCATAAACCCTCAGGGTGACCGTTGTGCTGCGGGGTACTTTTTCGCCGGCATCCGGATCCTGGCCCTGCACGCGCCGGCTCAATCGTTGACTGGGGGGCTTCCCGACATTTTGGAATCGCACCGCAAATCCTTTTCTCCGAAGTATTTCCCTGGCTTGATTGGCCTGCTTGCCGCGCAGATCCGGCAGTGCCATATAATCATCTTTTTCGTCTCTTTCCATCTGATCCCGGGCCAGAATAAGACAAAACGCCCCGTCTGCGGCCAAATCCTCGATTTCCTCCAGATATCCCCGGGCCATCTCTGCCAAAAATTCTGTAAGGTCCGCTTTTTCCAGTATCTTATCCTTGGCCTTTTCATCCGCATAAGGACTTTCCAAAACGGTTTTTCTTAACGCGGATGCCGCACTGACATGCTCCGTTATCGTGTTAAGGCTTTCTCTGGCTCTAATGGCTGCATTTTCGGCCTGCCTGCTGCAATTGCCGGCATCCTGAACAGCTCTTTCCATTCGTCCAGCGAGTTCATCGAGGCTATCCCGGTATTTCTTCTTCTTTTCTTGATATTCCGGTGCCTGAACCAATTCCTGACATTCAGCAATGAGTTCTCTCCCCTTTTTTTCTTTATGGTTCAGCCTGCGGTTTTTGGTCCGGGTTTTTGCAATCAGCTTGTCTGCTTCGCTCAGACGCTTTCGTTTTTGAAGGAGTATATCCGCCCCATCCTCCTGGTCGCGGACCGATTCCAGCAGATTCCAGGTCTCTGAGAACCTTTCGGCGCTCTTTTCCGCCTGGCGGGCTGCTTCTCCGACCTGCCCGGCATATTCTTTGCCTTGAGCCCGCAGCTTTTTCAGGGTGGAGGAAAGCTGCTCAATGTCGGACAGGAGTTTTTTCGCACGGGGCTTTGAAGCCCGGGGCACCTGCTCGGATTTCCGGCAGATCTGGAGACTCAGCTTCTCGATTTGGGAATCGCTCTGTTCTAACCTGACCGCTGCGGTTTCGGCGTTTTTATGCTGGCGGTCAATCCGGGCCTGCAGTTCAGAGAGCCGGGACAGATCAGGTTTGAGCTTTTCTATACGTTCTGTCAGATTGCGGGATGCCGCCCGCAGGGTTGAAGCCGCATCTTGCGCTTCGGCGGCACGGGATTTGGCCTTGCTGCAAAAATTCAGGCTCTCCCGGGAAAGGGCTTCAGCCGCGTCGACTGTTTCTTCCAGTTCGTTGAAAAGTTTTTCCAGTTCACTTTGCCGGATTTCTTTTTTGACGACTGCATATCCCAAATCCGGTAAGTTCTGATAGGTGCCGATGGCCTCCAGCTTTGCCGTGCATGGAGCCGAATTTTCGGCTTCAAATTGCCAGGCAAATTCTTGCGTTGCACCACCCGCTATTTCTCCTAGGCGTTTGATCCCGATAATTTCCTGATCTACGGTCAGTTTTACCAGCACATCGCCGGCACGATATTTTTTCGATAAATTCTCGACAGCACACGTAACTTCGCGCTTACCCGGCTTATCCGGCGAGATGGCCATATGACGGATAGAGGGTTTCAAGGCGGAGATGGAGGCGCGCCAGAGTGTGGCTACCCTCTGGATTGCCCGGTCAACGGCTGTCATGGGCTCTTTCAAGTAGGGCCTTATGTTGTTTCGCGTTTCCTTGGCGGCTGTTTTGGTGTAATGGTTCACTTGATCCCGTTGTTTCTGGGAAGGCAGGGATCTGTCGGTGGACAATTGACGAAAAACGGAGGTTGAGAATGATGCATTATTCCAACCTGGTTCGTACGGGATCTTTTTATAATCTTTGGCGCTATGCCGTACGTGCTTCGCATGGACCGCCTTCTCCCAGGAGGCGTGACTTCCGGTTAAAACATTGATTTTCAGATTCCCCCGGTGCCCGTTAAAATACCAGGGATCCAGCCAGTCCCGATAATCATGGTTTTCACTGTATTTTCTGTATTTTTCAAATGCATACGCAAATGATCGGCCGCCTCCCCAGCCGTAATACGGCTCCTCGTCCGGGTTATCCGGGCTCCACAAGCAGGTTGGGCCGGATTCTGCCAAAT
>Ga0102934_1001272_pt1 | contig 17603 bp, 9 predicted proteins | sample SalPonR2_A_D1_MG_FD_78175 | JGI IMG/M metagenome (GOLD analysis project Ga0102934, IMG submission 78175) | Salt pond soil microbial communities from South San Francisco under conditions of wetland restoration - Salt Pond MetaG R2_A_D1_MG | ecosystem: Environmental > Aquatic > Marine > Intertidal... | reverse complement strand
GAGCAAAGAATCACTCCCTGTAAGATATTCCAGAATCATTTCCGCGTCGCTTTGATCAATTATTTCATCTCTATTAACATCACCAAAATAGGGTTGAGGCCATATATAAACTCCGCCATTGTCAATGTCCATTGCCTCTAAGCCGTCATTAAAATATGCTGATTCGATCACTAAAGGCTCAAAATTGCATAAATTTCTGACGAGCTTATATCGGAACTGGATTAAGGTGTCATTACCGGTAATATAATTGAGTCCAGTTCCAGCAACTTTAACAGAACTGTCATTCGTATTAATAAAGTAGATCCAGTCATTCTTACTTAATAAACCATTACTTGTGTCTTCACCTATGAATTGCAAACCATCGGATTTTTCAACAATATCTATATCTATTGATTGGCATTTGAAATCAGCAGGAAAAGAAACACGAATAGGAACGGATATGGTATCATCAAGATATCCTGTAGTCGAATCAATTGAAACTTTGATAGTATCTAAATTATTCCATCCCCCTAAACGAGAAAATAACCACCAGGCCGCATAGGCTTTTTGATTAGCATTCAGAGGTTGACTATGAGCAGAGGTACAATTATACCAATCCTGGCCTTCAATGTGCGAATTCTGCCATTCTATAGCCCAATTACCCAACAACTTACCATCAGAATTATAATAATCGCAATTGTCATGCACATATTCAAAGTAATTTCCATCGGGATCATATCTTTCAATATCTGCAAAATCGTAAAGTACTTTATTATTATTTTTGCAGTAGGATCGGATGGAATCATTGGCAGCCTTATTATTGAGATCGTCATTGATATCTACATGACCGGTCATATAAACAAAAGTTACATCGGGGAAATCCTGTCCCAGTTGATTCATCGGCTCAAGATATTCACTCCAGAGGCGGCCGTCAGCGTATTTACTATCCACCTGACCGCACCAGGACCACATAATTACATTTACATCAGAATTGCCAGGCTCATTTAGATAATTTCTGGTTGCCTGAACCCATTCTGGATAGGTTCCACAATCTAGCCAGCCAGCGAATTGATCATGAAGATCAAGTGAATTATTTGAGCCGCCATTGTTATAGGCAAAAATATCGGTGGCCAAACCTAGACCTTTTCCACCCTTATTGGCAAAGTCAATTAATTCAGCCATACCTGTTACAATTTGGCTACCATGAGAAGTATGGTTATAGGCAATATGTAATTTTTCCTTTGCAACCAGGATTGCTCTTTCTGGTATTTTGGTAATATCAGTAGAATTATGATCAATTATGATTGCTTCTTGCGAAAGAAGAACTGATGAAAAAAGTAAAAATACAATTATCTTCACTTGATGTCTCCTTGATAAAATTTGGTTGTCATTCCTTAGCATGTCTTCTTGCTAATATTTTTTTCAATCCTAGCATGCTATAAAAATATAATTTTCTGGTCTCGAGTATTATTTTCTGGACAGTCGTTTATAATTCAGATTAAATAAAAATATTTTGATTGTGGAATACTAAATGGAACTGAATTAGTTAAATTCCAGTAAAATTTTATTCAAGAATTTTTTGTTGGAATTCAAGTGCTTAATTATTTAATCAATAACATTTTTTTAATAGACATAAAATCTTTAGAGTAAATTTGTAAAAAGTAGATACCAGAGCTGACGGGAATTCCATTTTTATCCTTCCCATTCCAAAGGATATTATGCCAGCCGGCTTGCTGATCACTATCTAAAAGGTTTTCAATAAGATTTCCATTTATATCATATATCCGGATATTGATTCTGCAATTAATTGGTAGTCCGTATTTTATTACTGTACTGGAATTAAAAGGATTAGGATAGTTCTGGAATAATTCAAATTTGTTGGGAATTTTATTTTCTGGATTAATTTCTGTTTCAGTAATGGTTTTGAATTCCCATATCTCAGACCAATCACTGGTATCAAATTCCGTAAATGCCCTAACTTTCCAAAAATAAGTTGTATTAGAATCCAAATTTTGGATAGCTATGCTATCGGTTGCAATGCTATCAATATCAAAATCAGTAGTGGAGAAGGTCTTCTCCCGGTCAATTTGAATTTGATACAGATCTGCTCTTTCAACTGGAGCCCACTTGAGGACTGGATTTATGGAAATGTTTGCGGCTTTATTAGGAGGATGAATTAATTCGGCAAGTTGTAGTTGAAAGTAAATACCTGGGGCACCAATATCTTTAATTTGTGCATTTTCAGCAATATCATCATCTCCCCGTTTTTTATCAATAAAATATAGCTTGAGAATATTATTATTTATAATTGCCCCTGTTTGTCCATTATAGAGGAATTCATACCAATGGGGCGTTGGATTTTCTTCAGTTGCTGAAAATTTGTAGTAAGTTTGAGTGGTAATATTTTCAGGTAAGATAAATTTTACTTCTGCTGAACCACCTGTATCAATTCCAGAGATTGTGAACTCATAAAATCCAAAAGGAAAGTCAAATGCAGGCGGCTGATTTTGAGGAGAAGGATTGTCTTTTGACGAAACATTTTCAAACTTTAAATCAGAATTGGTAGCCAGAGTCACATAAAATGAATCATTTTTGCTGTGTAATGAGGTTACGTAATCCTGCTGAGAATCGGGTAGGCCGTCATTGTTGCCGTCGTAATTGGAATCCTGACCATCAGGACCGGCTTCTTCGGTATCATCAACGCCATCGTAATCAAGATCTACTGGGATTCCTGTACAAAGATTTTGGGCTTCCAGTACTCCATCTGAAATTGTTAAATTGGCCTCAATGAAATCATCAGGATTATCTGTATAGGGTAGGGAAATAGATGAAAAATTATTTGAACTTGAATTGGGAGTAGCATCAGTATTGGAGAGGTAGTTTGAGGCACATCCGTCTAAATTACCATTAGAGTTCAATTGGACAAGCAATGCGTCTTCATTTTGAATGTCAGGATCGTAATAACCGGCAATGTTAATTGAGCCGTCAGCCTTGGCAATAACTTTAAATCCTTCCTGATGTCCTGGCGCGGTAAATTGTTTTTGCCAGATAATACCACCTGATTTTGTCAATCGCATAATCCGCATATCATTATCATTTGGTGATAGAATAGAACCTAATGCGATTATATCTCCATTTGAAGTTAATGTAAGGTCATAAATATATTCCGATAAGTTCGACAGATAATATGACTTCTGCCATAAAATGGCATCTTCAGGACTAATGTGGGCTAACCAGAAATCTAGACCACCAATAGGATCAATCTTTTTTTGCCAAATAAGATCACCTTCAGGTGATATTTTCCAGAGTATCGCAATGTCTCCACCATACAAATATCCACCATCAGGATGTTTTGCAAGAGCATTAAATGGATGTAGCTTTGAGCCGCCACCGGCAACAATTAAATTTCCATTATCAATTTCCAGTACGGTCAAACCCCTTTCAAAGTTAGGCTCAAGAGATCCGCCAAAAGGCTTCCCGATTCTTTTTTGCCAGAGCATAGCGCCTGATGAATCAAGCCTGCCAATCCACATATCAGGAGCGGATGGACCCTGGGGCCAGGTTTCTCCAACTGCTACTAGCTCCGAATCTGCGGTAACTATTACATCATGAATATTCCCCCAGTAATCGTCTTCTGGCCTTTTTTGCCAAAGAATTTCTCCATCAGAATCAAGTCTGGCAATCCAGCGATATCTACTAGAAATTTGACCTGCTACTACAAGACTTTTATCCCACAACTCCCGGACAGCATGAATAGCATCACCTCTAGTACCTGATGATAGATATTTTTGCCATAGAATAGTCCCGACCGGATTGATCACGGCAATGCAAGGATATTGCCCGCTACATCCACCTAAAATAAAATCTCCTGATGATAAAGTATCTATACAGTAAAACCGCTCATCGTCTTCACTGCTGTAAATAAATGCCCTATTTTGATTTTCTCCTCCTGTACCCCGAAGAATAATGCTATAAACGGACTGATCTGGATCATTAGAAGCAATGTTTAACCATGCCGATTTATCCCCAGTCGAATTTGGAACAAATGTTAGTTCAAGACTACATGATCCACCTGACGAAATAGCGCCACATGTACTCGCTGATCGGAAAAGAGAGGCATTTGTTCCCGATATAGTGAAAGATGAAATGTTCAACTGTCTTTCCCCGGTATTTTTTATTGTAATTTTTTTAGTAGCAAGATTGCCAACTGGTACTGTGCCGAAATCAACTATTGGGACTTGAATTTCTATATGGGCAGAGGGAGTTCTACCATTCAGGGGAACTACTATCTCAGAATTATTAGGATCATTGGAAAATAAATGGAGATTGGCCTTCTTTGTCCCAACCGCTTCCGGCTCGAAAAATACTTCAAGGTTACAACTAGTGGACTGAGGAATTGTTAAACAGGAGGAATTATAAGAGAATGTACTGGCGTCATCTCCATTAATGTGAATGGAGTCGATTGTGAGAGCAGCATCGCCGCTATTTTTTATCATCAGCATTAGGCCATCGGATTCTCCAACTTCCAGGGGATCAAAATTTAGTGAATCTGGCTCCATGGAAATTATTGGATATGGTGTCCTTCCGGTAATGAGTACATTGCTTATTGGTGTATCAGGATCATTGGAGGTGATTCTCAGACTTGTCTGTTTTTCATTGGGGATGATTGGTTCGAAAGTTACTTGAACTGCACAAGAATCGTTCGGAGCTATAGTATCGCAGGAGTGGTCAATGAAAAATTCAGAGGAATCACCACCTTTAAGTTTGATATCAGAAATATGAAGATCCAGGACTCCTTCATTTTTTATCTGCAAAAATTTAATTGATACCTGACCAGTATCGATTGTACCAAATGCCAGAGGTGTTGGGGACAAAACAATATTAGGAGCTGGTAATTCAATTCTGTTAGTAGCATAAAGCATATCATCATCGCCTTCATACACAATATGAATAAAGCTATTCTGGTCAGACACCATCTCCACTCTACGCATAAAATTATTGGAAGTTTCAGGTGTGTCTAAAGTTTCATGGGGCCATGATCCTGAATAGTTCATGGCATAACGCAATTCTTCTGATTCAACATGATAGTAGGCAATATGTTCAACTCCGTCTGGATCACATGTGATTGCATTGCCAGTGCTGGACCAAGAACCATCATCAATTTTTTGAAATGACCAGGTATTACTTGTTTTTGAAGCATACATGTGATTTTCTACTGCTGACCCATCATAAGAGCCAACGTAGCTGACGTGGGGATTATTGTGTGGATCAAGAGCTATATCAATAGTTAGTAACTCGAGTTGACCGCCATACCAGTTAAGCTGGATCAATTGAGTGCTCGACCATTGTCCATTGGGAGCATTTGTCATATATCCGGGCCCGCCCAGTGCTGAAAAATAGGATACAATATGGACATAACCTTCTGAGTCTACCTTCATTGATACATCATATAATGCCGGATTTTGATATTTACTGTTCAGAGCCTGACTTTCCCAAGCACCTGATGTATTGTTGACATAATATATAATGCCAGTTCCAGCATCGGCATCTGTAAGCAAATAGGTTATGTGGATATTATTGTCACTGTCAATCTGAATCGTCGGTCCCCAGGTCATCAAATCGGTATCGGTTTCTACTATAGTCTCCGGTGATGACCATCCTGACCCGGTGTAAGCAATGTGTTTTAATAAGAAATTAAAATCAGTAGGATTGGCTTCAGCATAGATGATGTGGGGGAGGCCACTGGTATCTACTGCCAGGGCTACGCCATTGACCTCGCCGCTACTCGTTAGAGTTGTCGATGTCCATTTATCATTTTCGCGAACTGCATAAGCTGCATTACTACCATAGGGATTAATTAAATAGGCAACGTGTACATTTCCTGATGAATCCGCAGCAACACAACCAGAACGCCCATCAGTGGCAATTCTTTCTAGATTCCACTGAGAAAAAATAGTAAAAGGAATGAAAATGATAATTATAAAAATAATAGGTATAATATTTTTTGGGTTCATTATTATTTTCCAATAGATTGTTTATAAGGCTTATATTAAAAAATATTAAGCCGATACTGTGATTGTTTTAACATAAAAAATAATTCTATAAATTAAATTAATACCTTAAATAATCTAGAAAAAAATAAATTGGGGAGGTAAATAAGGGTAATAGTAATTTTACTAACAAAAGAAGCAAATCCGATTTTTAAAGAAATCCAAGTATATCCTGCTTTTATTTCAAATGAATCATTTTTTTAACCTGAACGTAATTATTGGCCTGCATTTTTATATAATAAATACCTGAACTAATTTCCTTCCCCTGAAAATCCGTCCCATCCCAGGTGATTTTATAGGTTCCTTTTTCGTGTAAACCCTTACTTAAGGTTTGAACTTTAGTCCCATTAATATCAAATATATTTATACTAATATTTGACCTTTTAGGAATAGAAAACTTTATTTTTGTCGATGAATTAAAAGGATTTGGATAGTTCTGAAATAATTCAAAATGGATAGGAGTTGCGAAAATATTTTTGTGTTGAATTTCAGTATCAACAATATAGGGATCAAAAACAAATACTTTACCCTTTCTGGTAGTAAGAATGGCTGTTTTTCCACCTACCTGCAAGTTGTTTTCCTCGCCGTCCTCTTCTAATAATTGTAAAGATATAAAACAATTTTGGATGGCATTGTAAGTTAAGAAGCTGTAATCATGTCCCATTACCAATATAGATCCTTCGCCATTTTGAGGCTGGTAATCTTCTTGAGCTTCATATTCGGATACATTGTCATTTGAAAAGCTATATCCATAGTATTTATTCTCAGGCGTACGGATAACTAAAAAATCGTCGGAAGAAAATAGATTATTATAAGCATTATAGGTAATGTCCCAGCCATAAGGAAATATCGTCTCGGAACCGGTTGCTCCACAATATATTGTGAGGTCCTTTGAGTTGGTACTATAAATATAGCCAAAATCTTCTTGTAATCCATAAAAGGGATCTTTTTCATTGTATAACTGGGATTTCCATCTATTGTCTCCAGGCATATAAATATAAAAGTTGCCTGATTCTGCTGTATATTGCACATTTATAATCCCAATGTTTTCCTTAAAATCAATACCAACTCCGTATATGTTTCCGTAAGGAGTATTATCACCAATAGATTGAAACTGATTTGTTTCAGTATTATAACTATAAAGTGTCAAAGAGTCGGTGTCATACTGCTTACAGGTCATTGCTGCCCATCTTTTAGAAACTCTAGCATTGATTTTATTGTTAAAGTAGGGAGGAGAGGAGGGCATTTCTATACTTGCATACTGTTTATTGATTACGTCATAACTCATTAGAGTATTTTTGTCCCAGCCTGAAAATATTCTCCCTCCACAAACGTGCGGACGGCCTGTAAATCTTTCAAGAGGGGATTCGGTCTCGAAAAAATAATGATTCCAACCATCGTATATAAAATAGGAGAGGTCGTCATCATCCCAGCTGTGGACAGCGCGAATGCTGATTTCAGACCCATTCCAGCTATCAAATAATCCAATTCCGCCATTACTGGCATTAGAATAACCAAATTTTAGGAGGTGAAACTTTCCGTCAATTGTATCAAAAACATACATATAGCCTGTATAGTGAGAGCCATTATCTAAAACACCATAAAAAAATTGATAAACATTTCTAGGATGAAAATCAGGAGCATCATAAGAAGTGTTAACATCATAGAAATAGTGGCCCACATTGATGGTATCAATCTCTCCAGTGAATACACTATATCCTGCAAAATAATAATTTTCCGGTTGGCCATAAGGATCATCATTATTGAATATTACCATGCCATGGTCTAAATAATGCTTTTTCATTTTGCTATGGCTGAATTGAGTAAAAGTGCCGGTATATTTGCTGAATAATATTATGGAATACCAGTCCTTAGTTTTCCAATTATGAAGATTGCAGGCGATGTAATCATCATTTATATATATTCCTGCGCTAATATCTTCTGAAGCCGCTGGTAAAGAAATTTCATAAATATACCACTGAGCCTGTTCAGAATTAAAGACATAAAAACCTGTTTCAGTAACATAATAAAAAAGCGACTGGTCTGCTCCACAATTGTCACTGCAAATATTATCACCTTCGTATTGGATGCTATGGAATGAGTGATGGATAGCGCTAAAAGCAACAATTATAGAATCATCCCAGGTTGCAACTACATCAGCACCAGCTTTTGATCTGCGCCAATGGCGATTAATCGACTCTTGATGCTCATACCAGGCGTGGGAGTGAATGTCATAGGCGATAATTAGGTTTGTGTCCTGCGGAGCATAGAGAGCACAATTTTCACCTGCCGCCAGATACCACCGAGAAACAGGAACTTCAGATTCATATTCCACCCATTTACCTATTTGTTCCTGACTAAAGCCTATTTTCGGTATGATTGTAAATAAAGCTAATAATATATTATATATTTTTTTCATAAATGTGTCCATTATTAATGCTGATAGTACTTCAAATGCCGCGCTTGGGAGTCGAAATTTAAGTAAATCAATGAATTCTGTTTTGTATTTTTAAAATTTAAGCGACAAATTTTTGCCCAAATCTAAAATTTTTTTATTACAGGCTCAAAATTAATTCGTGAAGGGCGTGAGCAAGGTGAACTAGATGATTAACACTTAATAAAGCGGGAATATCTTTGTCGGCGTGGGTAATAAGCTGGTTTAATTCTTTTATCCTTTCCGATGACAATTCCAAAGAAGGTCTTTCCATTATAAGAAATAGATTGTGACTATCTTTGTATTTTTTATCTTTTTCAACAATATTACTGTAGTTATTAAGTACAGTTCTGATATTCTCTCCAATTTTGGCAGGGCAGTTGTATAAAGAATACGATGATCTCCCTTTTCTAAAACCGACTTTATTGATATCTATTCCAACAAGAATATTGTCAGAGTTGCCAGAATTGATCTCAAGATATTTTTTACCTCCTGGATTTGAAAAATAATTACCCCCATTGATGGCGACAAGCTCGACTTTTTTGCCTTTTTTGTAATCTTTCAATAATTCAGCAAGTAGTAATAAAATTGTTATCCCACTGGCATTATTCGAGGCTCCGGGTGAACCAATCTTTGTATCGATATTAGCGAGCAGGACTAGCCGATCTTTCTGATTTTCTCCTTTGCGGGCAATGACATTAAATCCTGTTGAGATTATTCGTTCACATTTGCTTTGTAAAAATACTCTTTCTTTTTTTAAAGCAAGCAACTTTTTACCCTCATTTTCTGATATATAGACTGATGGAACATTAAAATCGCCATCTTCGATAATTGGATGAGGAATCATTTTACCATTTATTTTTTGATAATGGTTTGAAACGGTAATAATTGCTGATGGACTTTTTTCCTCTAGCAATGAAATTATTTTTTTATGTTTTCCCGGTTTATTAAACAGATGGTTTTTGGGAGTCAGTTTTTGATGGGCAATATTTTCGTGTAAAAGCAAGATCTCATTAGATACATCCACTGTCTGCAATTTTTCAAGTGAGTCGATGAGAACGAGGTTCCCAATTACTTCACATCCTGCTGAATAGGGACTCGGAAAGGCTTCAAGTTTCATATCGCCTGCATAGAGTTTTACGCCCTTTTGCTCCCAATCTATACAATCAAATTCATTTTTCTCAATATCAAACCCGTATGAGTTAATTGTATTGGCAAAATAACTGGTTGCGAATTGATTTTCCGGACTTCCCAGAGGTCGAGATTTAATTTCTTCACATAATATATTCAAATAAATTTTGGCTTTTTTAGTTAGGATGTGTTCCATGATTTTTGCTGCAATTCTATTTTAAAAGATTAATGGTTGACTACTTATTATTCTGAGATGACTTTGCCAAACAGTGAATTTTTTTTTGATACTCAAGAAAAATCGGGGCACCGTAACTTGAATAAATTGTTTTAACTGGTTTTTTTATATTTTCCTTGATTAATTTACTTTGTTCTTTAATGTTATTATTTTTAAAATTATTTCCGAATAATTCATTATCACCAGAAAATAGAACTCTTTCATTCTTTAAATAGATACCGATAGATTTTTTGGAATGAAAAGGAATATAAATTATCTCTGCAACTGTATCTCCTACTTTTAATTTATCTCCGTGATTGAGAGTACAATCTATTTCCCGGATTCCTTTATCATAAGCATAAATCACAGGATTAAATTTTTGTTTGATTAAGTGTAAAACATCGTGGTTTTGTGAGTGCAAATGAGTTAAAATTACTTGCTTTATTCGCTGTCTTTCTACACCAGTATGAGTGTTAATTATTCTATGAATTATACAAGGGTCACATCCCACGTCAATTAAAGTGTTTACTCCATTTATAGAATTCCAATATCCTAAAACCAGATAAACATTTGAATTCTGTAGCGGACTGTTTCTAGATAAATTGAGAATGTACATTTTTATAATTCCATTTCAAATTAATTTGAGTAAAAACTGTAACAGTGAATATTCATTAATCTTATTTTGAAATATTGACGCGGTTGTACAATTATAAAAAAACGATCAAAAAATTAATAGGAATAACAATTCAGAACTCAGTTAATTTTAACTGCTTGTATAAATGCATCAGCCGTTTTTAGATCTTTTTTTGAAATAGATTTAAATTGAGGGGCTAAATCCTGTCTGTTCAATTTAGATCCTAATAATATTTTTTTATCACATATTAGTTTAAAACCAGCATTTTTTAAAATATGGAGATGTTTTGAATGAGGCTCTCTGTTTAAATAATATGCCCGCTTTCCTTTTATAATGCTCCATGTGAGCTCTGAATATTCCCAATGTCCATTCCATACATTTGCATTGCCATGACACTTAAAATCAATTTGATTGGAGATAAAACCCGACGGATTTATCAGAGAATACATTGCTTTGTATGTAGACTGCAAATCATTGACAAACTCAAGAACTGCCTGAGAAAAGATCATATCAACTGGCTCATTTTTCAATATACAATTGTGATCACATGGCACTTTATATTGTATCATCGAATTCGGTGCGTTTATATTTATTATAGAATTTCTGATTCTTTCGATTCTTGATTTTTTTAATGATTTTTTAAGCATATTTTCGCTATAAATTTTATATGGAAAATTATAATTATTCAGATATGGTTTTACTTTTGGGAATTCATGCTCATCTGGAATAGGGGACCGTTGCTTAAAAAGATCTACAAGCTGTTCTAATATTTTTAAATTTATTTTAATCCCTGTATGTTTAACAATATCAAAAGCAAAATATTTTTTACTTCCAGAAAGCAATGAGGCTAAACCAGTACCTAATGATATTCCCGGCCCCAGTTCAGCAACTTTTTCTGGATAAATGTGTAGATTGTTCTCCTTTGCTATTGATATATGGCGCATCCATACAGAATAACAATATCTAGCTATCTTTTTAACATCCACTCCATTTAAGGAGTGTTTGTCTAATTTTGAGCGAATAATTTTGATCCCGGGTATAAAAGTTCCTATACCTTTATAAAGGGAAATTAACTCTTTATTCATTTTTATTTGTCTTCTATTTATAATTGTTTCTATATTACATCTTAAATTATTTTGACTAGATTTGATTAAAAGAGAGTATCATTTTTTATCCAATAATTAAATAAAATACCTATTTAGCACTATTGAATTCATTTTACTCATTAGACTTTTTATTAAATAAATGACCATAATGTTCTTCAAGGCAATCCGGACAAATTCCATGACTGAACCAGAGGTCAAAATATTTAGCAAAATATTCTTCAAAAGAAATCCAGTGATTATCACCATTTTCTATTTTTTTGCAAAAAGAGCAGATATGCATAATTTGGGTTGCTTTCCAATCTGATTTTTGTCCTAGTTCATTATTGAGTGTTTTACTGCCCGTTTTATAAATAACATCATTGAGCTGATATTGGATAAGTTCTTTAAAATAATTGATCAACTTAATATTTCTGGGAGAGTATTTATGAGCTTTATTATCCAATACACAAAGTTCTCCGAAGTATATATCATTTTTTAGGATAATTGGTAAACAAATACAGGAAACCATACCTTTATTATTTTCAATATTAGTTTGCCAACGATTATCTGATAAAGCATTAGAAATAATTAGATTGGAGTGGTGTTTAATTACCGGTTCAAAATATAGGTGCTTATTAACATGAGTTTTTTCTCCAGCTTTATAGGGATTATCTTTATTCTGATTGGTAAATAATATTTCTACATCATTACCTTCGATTATTTTTAATATTAGAGAAGCTTTCATACCTTCTAAATCAGCTAGAAGGTCAACTATGTTTTGCCATTTTGCCATAATATCTGCTGGCAGATCGTACCTTTTTAAAAGCTTATTACTTTGAGTATTCATAATGACCCCTTGCTGCTAATCTTTCAAAATTATCTACCCAGAAGGTTGTTATTGGGCCTAATATCTGAAAATAATGCTCAAAATATCAGACTCATCAAAGTTTTAAAATAAATTTCAAAATCTTGTAATATTCTATATGAATTTATTATTTGTTCTTAATTTTTTTCTTTTTTGTTTTGTGACCAGAATCATATTTATAATATTTTTTATATCTATATTTCATAGCACTGCGTTTAATACCAGTTAATATAACGCCACCAATTTTCTCATTAATTTTGTTAATTTCATTTATCGAGTCAATCAGAGCATCGATTCTAGTTCTGTTATAAAATGATGCAATTATTATGTAATCCATTATTTTGCAAAGTACCAGAGAATCTGTTACAGGCTGGAGTGGAGGTGCATCAAAGATAATTATGTCCCAGTGGGATTTCAATTTATTTGCAAGTTGCATCATTTTATGAGAATCAATCAATTCAGCAGGATTAGGTTTGAGTGATCCTGCAGTTATTATATACAGATTTTCATAAGAGCTGGGCTTAATTATATCTTTAATTACGGCTTCTCCTGATAAATACTCAGTTAATCCAGGTTCTATATCCTGATTGAATATATTGTGAATGTTAGATTTCCGTAGATCGGCATCAACAAGTAGGACATTTTTTCCCAAGTTGGCATAAATAATGGCAAGATTCCCTGCGATAGTAGTCTTCCCTTCTTTAGGGTTATGACTGGTGACAAGTATTGTCTTAATAGGGGCATCATGGGTTGAGAACTGAATATTTGTTCGTAATTTGCGAAATAATTCTGCTGAATCTGAATTCGGCTTATGATAAGCTACAAGACTTTTATCCAGGCCATTAATTTTGTTTTTACCGTTTAATTTTAGATTGGGTATTTGACCAATTAATGGCAGATCATACCATTCTAACTCCTCCACAGACTGAATTTTTTTATTTAAATTATCTTTTAATACAACGAAAAGAAAACTGAACCCTAAACCAATTAAAATTGATAACATAATGTCTTTTTGGGGGTCGGGCTTTAATTTTTCAGCAAAAGAGGCGTGATCAATGACTTTAACATTGCCGGATTCGAAAGCTCGAGAAATTTTGGCTTCTTCGTATCTCTGCCTTAGATAAAGATAATTTTGTTCAAGGACATCGAGTTCCCTTTTATATTTTGCATACAAAAGCTGTTTTTCGGGAAGTTCTCTAATCTTTTGATTGTATCTCTCCATAATTTTACGAAATTCTTCTTCCCGCAATTCAAGAGCAGCTAATTCGGATTCTGCTTCCAAAATCCTGGAAACTAAAGTTTGAGAGTATCCTAGAGGATCAGATATTTTTATACCATCTTTAACATACAATTTGGTTTTTCTAGCTATCTCATTTTTAATTCTCTTTATATTTTCTTCAATGTTATTTATTTCATCATGAGAACTTCCGTACTGATGGCGAATTTTAACCAATCGGGCCTGATTTTTTGCCAATTCCTCTCTGAGCGCAATTAGCTCACTGTTGATTGTATTAAATAGCTCATTGACAAGTTTCTTTTCTTCCTCTGAAAGTTGATCTTTGAGACCTTTCAACTCCATTTTTTTACTTTCCAGATCAATTTTGATTTGGTAATATTGAGCCTCCATCTCAGTAGCCTGGTCCAGTATTACGCGGTTATTGTTATCCATTCCAAAGACTTCTGCTCTAGTTTGATAATTCTTCAACCGGATTCGGGCACTTTCCATATCTTCCTCTTGATCCTGAATTTTTTTCTCAAGAAATCCCATTAAATTATTTATTTCTCGGGCATTCCTGGAAACATCAGAAGATTTGTAAATTTCGATGAATTTGTCAAGAATATATTCTGCCTCTTTTTTCCCATGTGATTCAAGAGCGATGTTTATTATACTGGTTTCAGTTATTGGTGTGATTTCTATTTTGAGATTATCGGTTATCGCCTCGAGCTTTTCACGATTAAGTCCAATTGGAATATTTTCACTTACACTCCGATTCCATGTATCTATATTTTTTTTACTTAATTCCCCGGGCTCATTTTTAAGATCTGATCTATTATATGTTTTATGGAAAGATCCTCTGATTGAATACTGAACTCTGTTAGATAGATTCCACCAGAACCGCTTTAATTTTATATCAAATATTTCTAAAAAGTTTAGGTCTTCAGCAGGTATCGTTCTATTACCAAAAATGAAGAGACTGTCACGTAGAGGCGAATTCCATAAGTCTATTATTAACTTTCTTTTCAATTCTCGTGATTTTAATACTTCAATCTCATTAGATATTGCCCGTTGATTTAATGCACTTCTAAAATCTATTATATTTTGGATATCTTCATTATCTGCAATCATTACATTTGCTTCTGATTTGTATACAGGTCGCATTGTCATTATTCTATATACACCGATTAGGACAGCAAGCAGAAGAATAATTATTATAACGGGTTTATTTGATAAAAACAATTTGAAGTATTCCTGAATAGTCTTTGGTCTATTTATATTTTTATATTCAAGGTTTTTCATATTAATTCTCCATTTATTTTAAAGTTTTTTACTTAATCAATTCTGGTTCTATAAAATTCGATTTGAAAATATAAAGTCAAGATATGTAGGCTTGTATTTAGAATATTTAGATTATTAAAAAATCTATAAGAAAATTTTTCATCAACTAGTATAACATCATTGGGTTCGAGCAGAATATTGTTATTTTCTCCTGTTTTTAGGATTTTTTTTAGGTTCACTGTTTGAACAGTTAAATCAGGAGAATCATCATTCTGCCGAAGTATTTTTACTCTGGAAAGATTCGCTCCCTGGGTTGGTCCTCCACAAACAGAGAAAAAAGAGATTAAATCTATACCTTCGTAAACAAGATGAGTCCCAGGACGATTGATCTGCCCCCAAACCTCAATATACATTCGAAGGATTCCATTTTCGTCTGTGATATATTTACTATCTTTGCTGGCTGGTATAAGATTTTCACTGCCACGATAATTATCAATTATGTTATCTTCAAATTGTCTCACCTGGGAAAATGTGACTATTGGTAATAGAATTAGAATTAAAATTTTTGAAAAAATACTTTTAAAATCCATTGTTTTATCCTTTTTATTTAATTTTATCTACTTCTGATTCCTTGAATCACAATATTACTTACAGCTTTTGTAAAGTATTTAAAATCAGTGTAAATTGGCTTCCTTAATTTTTTTTGTAAATATTTTCTTTCCGATTCTACAATTTGGTCAAAACCTTTGGGCATATCTGCATAATAGGGAGGTATTAAACCATTTTTAAACTTCAATCTTAATTTCTGTACATCTTGAGGATAAAGATTGAAATATTGTTCACTTAATGCTCTGACGCCAAATAATTTAATATCACCTCTTATCAGATTGATAATTTGAGGAATTTCGTCAACCCAGAATTTTCTCATCAATTTCCCCCATTGAGTGATTCTAAAATCATTGTTGAGTTTACCTCCAATATGTAAATTGTTTTGTTCATAAATATATTCTTGCAAATATTCTGAATAGGGATACATAGTTCTGAATTTAAACATATCGAAGGTCTCTCCGTTTAAACCAACTCTTTTTAACCTAATTAAGTATCCATTGGTTGGCTTATTATTAGTAGATGGAGTTTTAGCTTTTTGACCAATGTAATAAACAAAATCATCAATTGTAGTTTCAGCAATTATCTTGAACCCGCAATAATAAAGGCGTCCAAATGCTTCAGCTTTCGATAGATTATGCCTTTTACCATTGTTTAAAAAGTTATATATATTCTTAAATAATGGCAATTTTGGTAAAACGCGTATGAAAATAAAATAGAGACTATAAGCTGCTTGGGCGAAGTATTTTGGATATTTTCTGTAGATATAGTTTTTATCATTTGTAATTGTTCTGACTTTACTGAAAATATACCCACCAATTTTGAGTTTTGTATAAATAGTTCTGTAATATTCATTAATATTGTCGAAGTCATTAAGCTGGTTGAGATTCATATAAAATACAAGAGAATCTGGCCTAATACTTTTAATTTTTTCTATATTACAGGTATCATGTAAAAATATATTAGAAGAATCTAGCTTGTTAAACTCTAGTATTTCATGGATTATATTTAAAATCCCTTTTAAAGATTTAAAATTCAACTTGATTGATTTATTTAAGTCCTTACCATTGAGTTTAATATCGTTATCAATTTTCAACTCATTTTGTTTAAGTAAGTTAAAACAATGATTCTTAGGAGAGGAAATTGGTTCTGTTTTTTTAACAAAGCGATTATAGGATACAATAACTAGAGAGCCTAAAATTCCGTAGCCTAAATAAATCTTAATAAATTCAAATAGGCTATTTTCTTTCCATCTAAATAAAAAAAGTATTAACGCAGTAACCATAGCCATCAATACAATTGATTTAAAGAATGGAAAAAAATGGTGCCAGACATTATGATATTTTTTATATCCATATTTATTTGTAATAACTGCTGTTATTAACCAGGAGGCAAATAAGATGCATGCCATTTTTTGTGTGATCAGGCTTAGAGTAATTGTCCCATATGAAAGATAATTATAAATGAGTATAACAACGATAAAAAGTATTAGATCAGTGAAAATTAAGGCTAAATTATAGTGCTTTTCAGTATAATCACTAGGCTTTTTGGTATTGTCACTAGCATTGTGATTTTGATAAAATGGAATAATCACAAGGTCAAAACTAAATGAAAATGCAACAGTTCCAAGGACTTGAATCCTCGAAATACTGGAAAGACCTGTCAAAGTTAGTATAAGAGCTGTAAAACTAACAAGATAAATATTAGAGAATAATATTTTATACAATAGGATCTTTTTGGATCTGCTTTCCTTAGGATTATATTTATTGGTGATATTACCAATAAAAAACCAGCCTATTATAAATATTATAAGTGCTTTTATATAGAATGGAGGTAGCTGAATATTTTTATTCATAAAAAAGTACAGTATATAATAAAATATAATAATAGATAACAAATTAATTGTTTTTATTAATCTACTACTGAGTGTAATATTTTTGTTATTCATAATTAGATTTTGCCTTATAAATATTATTTAAATATAATATTAAAATGATTTCCATTAAATTAGAATTAATAATGATAGTAAATGAATTCAATAATATATATATCCACTAATATATTACTATTTAAGCTATATATTATTATTTTTTGTAAAGAAAAAAATG
>Ga0102934_1001270_pt1 | contig 17608 bp, 9 predicted proteins | sample SalPonR2_A_D1_MG_FD_78175 | JGI IMG/M metagenome (GOLD analysis project Ga0102934, IMG submission 78175) | Salt pond soil microbial communities from South San Francisco under conditions of wetland restoration - Salt Pond MetaG R2_A_D1_MG | ecosystem: Environmental > Aquatic > Marine > Intertidal... | reverse complement strand
GAGGCGGGCAGGGGGGAATGGAGGGATCGGGTTGTGAGAAGACATGTTGGGGGGGGGGCGATTGAGAGACTTGTCTCCGACCAGCTATCATCTACGTGTGAGTGACGAGCTTGTCAGACTGGAGCTGTTGTGGGTCTAGAATGTGTAGGAAACAAGGGGAGTGGTACACGCACAGATGGTGTACCCCGTCGGGCGGGGAAAGCACAGTAAAGCCATCGGGCGCAGAGACCAGTAGCTGCGTAGAAGTCATCAAGGGGGGCATAGGAAGGAGTGAAAGCAGCAGGAGCAGGAGGAGTACCAGAACGGACAGTATTTGCAACGACCAGGTGAAAGCACATTTAGGCAAATTAGGGAGGTACCCCAGTCGGGGCTCCTGAAAGCATAAAACGCAGCAAGATTTCACAGTGCTTTCAAGACACGATCGTGACAAGCCGACAAGTGTCATGAAATCTAGAGGGTAATGCCGAAACGACGCTCGGCGTTGTGCTTCATGGAGGAATCAGGTTATTCATGTCTGTGTAGCAGACGCATTCCTTGAACGGTTCGAGGGGCATGGTGACAGGCTCGTAAGGAATGTAGGGACAGGCAGGGACTTGTGCGGTACATAAGAATCAGTGACCTTGCTCGGTTACTGCAGCCGATGCACCGGCCCTCTTAGGGCGAGGAGACGAGCTGAAGCGTGATATTATGAGCTGGATTGTGTCAGGAACGCTCTCAAGCGCCGTTCAAGGGGGCATTGAAAGAAATCTAAAAAGAAAGTACACATCTTGATGTTTTTGGTCGCTTGATTGAAACGAATGGTGCACGCACGTACCCATCTTTGTTCGCTGTTGCTTGTGAAAAGGATGCGATTAGACTGCTGTATTCTGCAGGCGGTGGAACACTCAGCATGCCACATGGGAGCCTCCGAAGTACTGCCACTGTTCCGTGCAGCTACCACACAAAACTACTTTTCTTATGTTGAAAAATATATTAACCCCCACGAGTCACGACTCCGAGTCAGTATTACCATGACATCTCAATTGCGTGTTTGCCCACTGGCAAGTTTAATTCTGGCATTAACGAGCTTCCTCACAATTTGTGGCACAGATTATCACGACGACCCTCAGATTCAGGAACCAATCCCGATCGCTGCAACGAGGATTCACATTGGCAGCGAAAGCATCGCCTAGCTCCCTTCCGAACCTTCCTCCCTTCTAGCTATGTCGTCCCGGACGTCCTCTCTAAGTTTTTGTCATTTGTAGCCACTAGTAGTAGTAATTACGAGTAGCAAAAAGCTGTACTCAAGACCTGCTCCTTGTTCGCTGTTCGGATTCTGCTGAAATTGCTCTCTACCTACTATAACTACTAATGGTAGTACCAGGAGGTACTGCTCAGTACCTTCTATTAGTGAGTTTTAACGCTCGTCTAGAAGCTCATTTCTTACCAAGAATTCCCTGTAGGTACCAGAACTTAGTTTTTGTGTATTTCTCCAAGTTTGGTGCTGGTATTTTTTCCTGTAAATACTTTCTTTTATATTCTAAGCGTGCGCTTTTCCAATGTTGGTGCTGTAATTGCTCCGAGCAGCTATCAGGGGATGTAATCAGAGTTAATTACCTAGCTCTTGCATCCTTTCGCCTCACACCGGCCTCTGGAAGTCATTCTTCCTACCAGACTGGCTTGCGGGTAAATGTCTTGCAAAAGCATAAGTGACTTTTTTTTGTGTGTCAGGATGTAAAAATCGACCCAATGACGGAGCAAGGGTAAGCCGGTGCTGCGGAAGCGGCGGTGCACGTGAAGGCGTGTGTGGAGCGCATGTAGGCGGGTTTAATGCCGCCTCCACACACGGACGACTTATCGATCGAGGAATTTTGAGAGACCACTGCCTTCACATACACCGTCAGTTCCGCCAGCATCCACTTGCTCTGCCCCACCAATTGATAGAACACGAAGTCCTGTCGGCGGACGCCACGGGCCCAACACCGTCCAGGGACACCCGGTGGGAGGGCTTCATCGCCAGACTGGAAAAGCCATAAGTGATAAGCGCTTGAAATAGAAGTAGAATAGTTTCGTATATTAATCTTCAGAGGTGATTGTATATAAAAATTAAAGTAAAATAAAAACAAAACGCAGGAAAACCGTTACATCGACCGTTGCAGACCGTTATTTCGAATACGAAGTACTCAGCAACACCATTCTTTCCCTCGCGAATCCGAGTACTTTCCGACTGAGATCAAGTTATTCCTTTATGCCCCTAAGTCCTTATTATTTTCGTTCGTGTGGCGATTTTCTTCCGATTAGAAAGACCTTTTCTGGCTTTTTGCGAAATAGACAAGCTATGGTATGTTAACACTTTCCGCCACCAACCACATGCATTTCTTGGTCCCGACGACGACTGCTTTACAATAACTGGCCAAAGTCATGCATGGTTCTACATTGCTTCCCACACAAGTATAACATTCATTCGTATCTTTGACATGCAGGGATAGAAAGACTATAGCAAGTTAGCGAAGGAAATTCGTTCCTTCAGGTAGTGTTTCGGTCAAGCTTTGGATGGCATGCGAGATATGCTTCGTTGAATTCGCCTGGCCCGTGACTTCCACGGATGTCACGTACAACACAATATCAGAAGTCAACGTCTTGACACCCCGTAAGCTCCCTTGCGGTTGTGTTGGCTGCACTGGTTGTCTCCAGGATTCTTGGTGCGACAAAGAATTTTCTTTGGTCTGCCCCACCTGTCTGCAAACGCACGTGCTGGACAAAGACATCACAAGTCTACCAATCTTAGAGCCGCCCGGTGGAGCGCCTGTGGTGATCACGCAAACCGACAAATATAGAAGTAACTGCAATGACGACAATGTCCTTGCTACTCAAGACGCGGAGGCCACGGCTTCGATCGGTTCACCTTCTTTACCGACTGTGCACAGATTTAAAAGCCCCAGACATGCCAGTGCGGACACTGGTCGTTTGAATGCCTTCCTCAAATCCGTCCCGTCGTCCACCGTGCCCATTCCTTGCTCTTTGACCGTACCTCTCCCCCCCCCGAGCCTAATAGTAACGCCTTCTACTCGTCGGGCGCACAAGCGCCTGCAGCAAGCTAAACTCTCCAGATTGAGCCTCCGGTCCCCATCCCATGCGGGAGAGGACCCGCTGATCATGTGGGTGGGCCAAGAGGAAGAGAGCGACGGTACGATCGGGCAGGAGACGAACAAGAAAGAACCGCGGACAATGGCGAGGGAGGGAGAACCCGTCCAGAACCGCAGTCTCGAAGAAGCACAACCGAAAGAAGAAGCAACAAACCACGCCACTGCCTTTCCTGTCAGTACTAGCACCGCCGTCATGCCTAAGAGCTGCCGCAGTCCCTGGGGACCTCTGGATCCCCCTGCCTTGGCCGACCGCTTTCGCTCCCACCAACTGATGGAGCTCGGGGAAATTTTTGAGCTTTTGGACCGGGCACGCGACATACTGAAGGCCGAACCCAACGTTTTGACGCTGCAAGCCCCTGTCACGTGTGTCGGGGACATGCACGGACAATTCTTTGACCTGTTGGATTTGTTCGCCAGGGCTGGAGGAGCGCCGGGTACCCGTGAGCACGCCTCTCCCTCCCCCCCTGCCTCCCCTGGCTCCCCTTCCCCAAATCCATCCCGTTTCCTCTTCCTGGGCGACTATGTAGACCGCGGTGCTTATTCTTGTGAAGTATTGCTGTACCTTTTGGCCCTAAAGGTGGCGTACCCGGACTTGATCCATTTGTTGCGAGGCAACCACGAGACTCGGGGGGCGACGACTTTCTTCGGTTTCAAAGAGGAATGCAAGGCCAAATACGGCCTGCCCGTGTACTATAGATTTTTGCTGGTTTTCGAGTCTTTGCCCCTGTGTGCGGTGGTGGAAACTGACTACGGGCGCCTGTTTGCCTGCCATGGGGGCATCTCACCAGAAATCCAGTCGTTGGCGGAAATTCAACGGATCGACCGTTTCGTAGAACCTGGGGCCAGTGGTTCCCTCTGCGATTTGCTGTGGGCCGACCCTTGGCACGAGAAGAAAGTGGACCCCGGCATCAATGGAGAAGCAACGGACAAGGAGCAGGTAGCCAGGGCATGGGACGAGTACCTGGCCGTGGAGTGGCGACCGAACGGGGAGCGGGGTTGCTCGGTGTATTTCGGGTACCGGGCGATCCGGCGGTTTTTGGACGACAACCATCTCCTGTGTTTGATCCGAGCCCATCAAGTGCAGGAGGAAGGTTACTCGGAGCACTTTGCCTGGTCCGTCGAGGCGGCGGCCGCGGGCGGAGATGGGGCCCCACCTTTTCCTTCCCCGCCCTCCATTCCTGGGAGGGGGATTGCTCCTCCACCCGCTCCTTCGGGCCCTGAACGGCCTTGCCCTCCTCTGGCCTCCCGTCTGCCTCCTCGGGTCCTGCCTCCCGTCGTGACCATCTTCAGCGCCCCGAATTACTGCAACCACTACGGGAACAAGGGGGCCTTCCTCCAGGTCGGCCCCACCGCGCCCGACCAAGTCACTTTCCATCAATTTGACTGCGTCTCGGCCCTTCCCACCGCCTCCTCGCACCCGTCCTGGGCCCGCCTGCAACGCCACCAGGAGCACCACCTGGCCATCATGAATACATGCCCCTACATGCCGACGACGTTCAGGGAACTGCTGAGGGCGGCCTCCGAGTTGGGGGTCTTGGCATCCAAGGAGGGAGGGCGGGAGAGAGGGCAGGAGGGAGGGATGGATGAGGAGGAGGCGTCGCCCTCCTCTTCACAGAGGGGATTGGCCTCCTCCGTGTCGGAATCTTCGATCGAAAGTGTCGTTGATTTGAAGGAAGGAGATGATGCCAGCGACGGCGGAGCTGCCACCACCAGCGCCTCCTCCCCCTCTTCCTCCCCCTCGTTTTCCTCCTCCTCCTCCCCCCCACTTGACCCATCTCCACTTCCAGCAACAACTCCTGAGGCAAGAGAGGGAGGAGAGGACGAGGGCAGGAGTGGAAGAAGGGACGATCGTCTCGCTTGGGTTGATAACAATACGGGCGCCTCTTGCAGCAAGTTGAGCGTCCAAATACCGAAGCCCGTGGGGCCCTATTCCATCACATCCCCTCCATCATCATTGACGGCCTCGCCCACGACTCAAGCGTCCCGCGCCATCCATCCAAGGCACCCAAGTCATGCCTGCAGGGAGGTTCGAAGCGAGGCGTCCGATGTCGAGGAGGCAAGGCGGACGACACGGGGGGGGCAGTGGAAAGGACGCTGTGAGAAGCCCAGGGAGACCGGGACCGACAGCAAAGGTAGCGACCAGGATCATCCGAGCATGGACAGGTCCGTCGCCGTTCCCGTGGGCAAGGCCAGCGTGCAGCCTAAAGGTGCATGTGGGAGGGGGGCTGGAGGGGTTGCCGACGGGGGAATGCGGGGGGAGGGGGAGGAAAGGGAAGAGAGGATGCGGGAACGGAAAGAAGAAGCGGGCCCACGCGTTGGCGGGACGACGGTCGAAGACAATAAAGCCTTGTGTGGTGATGATGCGGGGGAGAAAGAGGGGAAAGTGAGAGAGAAGCGAAAGGGGGGAGGAACGGGGCAGGCCGCAGTGGAGCAGGAAGGCGAAGCAGAGGAGATGGTGGAAACGAGGCTATTCGAAGGGTACGGCTCAGCTTCTGGATGTCTCGCCCTTATCTGTCTACCTTCGTTATGGCAACGGCGAGGAAACGACACCCGTCCGGGCGCGCCGCTCACCGAGCTCGCCTCACGTTCCCAGAGCAATGAGAACTCTCCTACCCTGGCCCCATCGGCGGGCCCGAGCCCGAGAAGCGACGACCAAAGCCGCCAAAATCGCATCAACAAGGCACCAGCCCAAAAGAAGGGCGCAGGGTGCCACAGCGCCTGGTTTAGAAGAGTTTGGGGCGGGAAGACGGGGGATCCAGTAGTAGGGCAGGCCAAGCCCGACATCGCCACGCGCGAACGCGAAGCCTCGCCCCATCTTTGGCCACACGTGTCGCGTTCGCCCTTTCTCGCTTTCCATGCAGCTTTTCCTTTCTTGAAACCTCCCATGTTTCGCCGGCCAAAGTCCGCCTCCGGCATTTCGACCCGGGTCAACGGGAGCAGCCCCAAGTGCGTGGAAGGCCGCTTTGGTGACGATATCTCCAACCCCGACGAGATGGTCGCGCGATGCAGCAACGTCACGCCCAACCACACCCCAGCCACGATCACGCACCAGGCGTCAACCATCGAAGGTCGTGGGATGGACGTGGATGGGAGAACCGAGCCTGGGCCCCATCGAGTCGTCGACAGCCGCAGGAGGAGTGAAAAGTCTGCAATCCCGGAAAGAAGGAATCTGGAAGGGAAGCCCCGGGAGACTGCCTCCACTCGTACAGAAAAGAGCGAGTCCTTTGCAGTCCACGGCAACCACAACACTCACATACGAAAAGCCACGCACCACTGCTCAAGCCTCCGTGACAGCAACCGTACCACGATTCCTGTAAATATTACCAGCAGCGAGAACCATATCAGGGGCCCGCAGCACCGAGATTCCCATTCAGGGAGGAGCATCGCAGTCTACGCACTCGGCACGCGCAACAGTGCCTTTTCACCAGCCCGAGACAGGCCGGAAGGAGGACGGGGGAGTGCCTCGGGTGCCCGTTGTGGATCGAGCCTGTCAGGTCCTTGCCCCGGGCCATCTGCTTTCCACCGGCACGTTAGAAACCCAACAAGCACCCTGCGAGCTTCCAGCGACAGCCAAGGCGTGCCAGGCGTCAACAGTCGAGGCCGAAGGACTCTGTCGAACAGAGGTGTACCGGAGCCTAGGGGGGATCTCACCAGCGTCGTCAGCAAAATCCGTGGTCGGGACCAACGAGGCGTTGTGCAACCCGCCGCATCCACCGCCCGGGACCGTAATAAATTGCGCAGTAGCCTGGAGGCTTTGAACGAGGTGTCGCCGTCTAAGGATACTACCTGTGCGAGCACCCGCAGGCCTAGGAGGGACGGTACGCTTCCGAGTGACAGCAGGAGCACCATCACCGGTAGCCCCTGCCTTCCAATACGGACGGCCGGGCCAGCCGCTGCTCGTCCGGGCAAGGTCGAGCAGGAATGTCGCCGCGGAAAAGAGAATTCCGGGAAATGCGAGGCTCTCACCACGAAAATCATCAAACGGAGCACCCTTCGACCTGTGCGCATGTCACGACGCGAGTCTGTCTATCGGCTGGCGCAACGGCGGGACGGCATCAATGAAATGCACCCTGATATCGTGGCCCGCTGCCTCGAAACTTTGGCCGCGAAAATGCCTGACGAGGGGAAGGAAAAGGGCGCGAAATGGGAAAGGCCTGTCAGTGCGTCAGGTGCTTTGGAGGAGGAAACCGCCCACCGTCCGTACTCGGTTGCGGAAGTCTGCGCGCGACTCGAACGGGGAGTGCTTCGACACTGGCAGGACCGGGGAGGAAGCGAAGCAGGAAAAGTGCGAAGAAGGACAGAGCCAGGCAATGTCCTCAGCGATCCAGAAATCAACGGCAGAAGAGCCCACTTTGGCCCAGCGGGTAAGGCCGAACACGACGACAGCAGGGTCGGGAACGTCCCCAATCGTCGATACAGCCTCCGCCCGGGGACCACCTCCGTCTTGGACCTCCTGGAATGTTTTGAGGCGCGGAGGCAGGCTCATGTAGAGTATCAAAGCACTCTGGCCGGGGAAAAGCTCCGGGAGAGACGCCAGGCGACTCCTTCGACATTTTTGGAGTCTACCTCCCTTTCTCCCCCGAAAGTGTCACTCCCTGCCTGTAGTCCCAGGCCCCTAGCCCCCTCGTCACCAGCCTCTGGCCCCTCTTCCGGCCGTTTGCCATCTCCTTCGAAGCCTTTCCCTCCCTCCTCGCCCACCTCCTCCCCAACCACCGACGAACTCCTTATTGTCGGGGATACTGGAGGCAGCAGCCTGTCAAGGAATAGCAGGTCAAAGTCGGACCCGGCCCCTCCTCTCATTGCCTCCACGCCTGACACCGACCCATTGACCAAGCCCGACTTGTCCTTATCGTCTTCTTGCTGTCCACCCTCCCTCGAGCACGAAGCTCCTTCACCCCCTTTTCCCCCGCCCAATACAGCTTCTTCCGCTGCCCCACCCGACGATATTTTCACGGCAGGTGAGATTGTGACCTTGCGGCTTATTTTCGCCCTTTTTGACGACAACGGCGACGATTTTCTAGAAGCTTCGGAGCTGGAAAGGTACGCGGAAGAGGATGAGGAGGTGGACGGCGGAGGGGCAAGCCGGACCCAGGCGGAAGAATGCGTGAGGCTACTGGACGGCGATGGAGATGGGAAAATCGGCTTGCTCGACTTCATATGCTTTGCTGCTCGCTTGAAAGAACTGCACCGAAAGGAGGAGTTCTCTTTGGTCTTGAGTGATTTGCGGAGGTCCCGGGCGAAAGCACGATAAAATCAAAAAATCTGAAGGACATGTGTCAAAAAGCAAACTTGTGTCCGAACTCTACATGAGGACTCCGATACAAGGCCGCAGTCAGCGACATCAAGTCAAGTTTAAAACAGCTCAAAATATTGAGGCTCTCAAGGCTCGAAATGAATCCATATGTGCATTTCGGGTCCTAACGCTACATGAGGCTCGGATAGAAAGCCGCAGTCAGCGACGTTAAGTCAATATATAGACAGCTAAGAGGACTGAGGCTCTCAAGACTCGACATGAATCCATGTGTGCATATCGTGTTTGTGATACGCAATGTATAAATTACCGAGTTGTTACATTTTGTTGCATGGTAGAAAGACATTACAGAGCAGCACTTTCAACGTTTGTGGCATATCACGACCCACATGACATCGGGGGTAATACATTAAGTTTAAACACAATTACACTGGAAATCGTATGCTTCTAAAAGGGCGTGTTGAATTCCTTTTACCTCGTTAAGCGATGTGTTGCCAAAAGAACGGTGTACGGTAACAAGCCAGTTGCCGATAGAGCCTTCATCTACGTTCCTTGCATTACTTGTGTATCCGAGCCCTACAGGATGAGGACAATCTCGATAAGGCTGTATTAAATTATGTATTTTCTCCCTCGGACGATAATGCAGAAATGTCAATATCTGCATTGATACTCCCAGTCAAGAGCCTTACACAGTCACTGCTGAGATCCAAAGAAGTGATGGCGAGCTTTACTTTTGACTCACGCTGGCCATGAGTTACGCGGGTGAATGGCTGGTGGCGATATCCCCCTCCTACACCAATAACAGGGGCGGTGCATACATGGTCCGGAGCTTTGGGCGGAAGGAGACGTATCAAAGTCTTCCTTTGCTCATGCCGACAGTCCACTTGATGTAGTTATTTGCAGGGATGGGAATACCGTTGCCATAAGCACTTAACTTTGCTCTTGGCATTATTGGTACCAAAATGACGGTAAGTGCGCCAATAAGCAATCAAACGCCATCTGCATACAAGATCAAAACTTTGACGTGCCTAAAATATGCGAGACCTTCCTTTTGCCTCAAAATTTGGTGCTCCTTTTCGGAGGAACTGTCTCTCTCAGCGACAATGCCAGCATACATGCTGTCGATACCCCCTGAGATGCACAGTTTGATTACAGTGTCTCATCGGTATGGGTCAGCACCACAAGCAATGGAGACTACGTGGAGAGTCAACACCCCATTGTCAGAAGTGACTGTATCGGATAGCCTAAATCGGGTGAACAGCCGTTTTTAAAGTCAATATGGCAGAATATTTGTGTTCCCAGGACACTAGCTTTTAGGACGTAGTAAGTATTTCAAAACAGATATCATGCTTCTTCCCCCGTTTGCTGTGGTAGCGTGTCAAACTTATGAAATCCTTGCTTTCCTCATATCTCGACGCGGTTCCTCCAACGCCGGTCCCGAAACCCGGCCCCGCACGCCGTGTCTTAAGATTTGAGGTATCTGTATAAAACAAGAGGACACGCGCGGGCAAGGCCCTAAAGCTCTTCTTTCGACTGAAAAACGTCAACCCAAAAAACGATACGCAGCCCTTGACACATACTTTGTCATTTGTCGGAGACGTGGTGTTCCACGCAAGCCAGGTCCTGTCCAGATACTGTAAAGCAAGTTGCCAACGCGACGAGGGACGGTGGTTTCGTGCCCTGGACTATCATGCCTTTGGCACCCTGCAGCCTTGCGAGGTCGTTGCACCTCTGATGGTTAATGCCACCACGCCACTTGCCTCGTTATTGCCCCTATGCGACGGTGTATAATAGCGACATGCGCACTGTTCAGGCAGCTTGCTGCAAATTGTGTGAAGAAGAGTTGACAGCGATTATGACGCGGGTGTGATTCTGAATTGCCTACTTAATGACGTATGCTTCCTGGTAATCTAACTCACTCGTTTATTTTCTTTTCTTCAATAATGTGTAAATTTTACGCGCATTGCGTCCAGCTGACGCGCGTCACTGCAAAGAAAACCAGAGCGACAAACAAGAGGGCAGTTTTAAATACGCTTAATTACTAGGAAGTCATAGTGATCGTATAAGCATGTGACTCAGGCTATGGTTTGGTGCATCATGTAGAAAAACATGACAGAGTCAGGCATCCGCGTGGACTGTCATGGTGTTGAGTGCAAGAGTTGTCTCCAGCTACGTATATATATATATATATGCATCGAAAGCCGCAAGAATGGATGTCATTTGTGTGCTGTATATTAGTCCCGCATGTGTCGATACGCACATATGTGTGCGTTTGTGCTGTGTCTGAAGGTCTACCTGTGTCTGCTTCTTTTTTTTGAGGAGGGTACGATTGGACAACTGAAATATGCAGGAGACAGGAAATGCATCATATCACGTGTGTTTTGAATGATGACGAAAGCTATCAAATTTTGTACGGGCTAGAAGTAGAGAAAGCGATTGAAAACATCCCACCTCTATCGAGGAGGACGAGGCAGAGCTCCTTGCTTGCTTGGCCGAATCTGAAGGCATTGAAGGAAAGAGGGTGTGGGTACAACCATCGATAATGTTTGGTAAGGCAATTTTCCTTTCAACTTTTTCAAGCATGGACCTGTCAAGTGGGTGTGGCGGTAACTACACAGTTCTCTTTTTGCAGCGCGACCGACGTGGCTGGCAATACTTACGAAAGACACGTGATGTGTATTTTCTGCGTGACATAGCAGGATCTCAAAAGTGTCCTTTCATTTTGAAGCAAGCAGCGATGCGTGAAGTAGGTCAATACAAAAGCCAGGCATTTGGAAACCGCAAACGATTTCTTGCGAAATGGAATGACTAGCTACAACTACGAAGCGGACGGCGTCGTAGTGTGAGAACGTGGATTAGCTCCTAATAATTAGTGTGGTCAACCTCTGACACTTATCGATTTAGTTAAAGAAAGCTCCGGCTGTAGTTTCCTTCATTTTTGGAGGAGTCGTCGTAGGTCCGTTTATTCAGGTCATTTACTTCTCTCCTTTTCCGATGTTTTTCTTCTCATTTTTTCAAACCCGTCGTCGCTGCCTCGCCCTCGGACAAACTCCCTCAACACATGACCCACCCAATCCTCGCGACATTTTCCTGGCGTCGAAGTACGTTTGCCCTGTCCGCTGGATTGTAACATTAAAAAGACGGGATGCGTAAGAATGGAACGAAAATCTGATATGGCGGAGAGAATTAAAGTCGCGGAGGGTCGGTCACTTTGAAGGCGCTTGAAGCCCTCTGCAACGCGGAGTACACTTTGTGATAGACACGGGTCGCGTCTCACGCAAGGATCCATCACATGCCCAGGAAACGCGTACATGTCATCGTGTGGATTTTATGAACTTTCTTTTGCCTGCTTCATTGTGCATTTTCCTCTTGTTTGTTGTGTCTCTGATCTTGACACTTCAATGCATAGCAAACAGCGCAGCGCCATTTTGTTATACCAAGAAAACGCCACTTCTGACACAAATATCTACACACAGGCACATATCCCACCAACGCAATCTACGTAGCCTTTCAAGCATGGAAACTCGGTCGTCTCCCTCTCTGTCTGTACTTCTTAATCTGGCCCGAGCTGCCCACCTCGACCCCGCATCCCTCCACCTAACTTCCAAATCTCTCCTGTTCAAGCGCCTGAAGGAAAGCACAGATTTTGAGCGACTTCGACGAATCCAAGCCCGCTCGGAAAGGAAAGAGGAACGGAAGAAGGGCAAAGAAGAGGAAGCGCGAAGTGTGCGACTGGAAAATGACCAAGCGCGCACTCAGTTCAGTAGAGCAAGTAAACGAAGCAGCAGTAACAATTGCAGCAATAGCAGGCATAGCAGGAAGAAAACGAATGGCCAGAGCACCCTTTGTCGCGAGGAAACAGACTTGGCCAGGATGGAGGATGGGAAAGAACCTCGGCTTCGGAGGAAAGAGACGTTCTCACAAGCCCCGGGCCCACGAAGGAAGAAAAGAATTTGCCAAGACTCACAGGATAAAATGGTGGCGGAAGAGGGAAAGGGACCGGAGGCGAGGGGCCGGGTGACGGCATTCGCGGCCCGCAGGGGTAGAAGTCACCGAGACAGGAGCTGCACTCCCGCGCTCTCTTCTGGGCCCTCCCTCTCTACTGACCGTGCGGACACAGATATTAAACGAAGCCTCCGGTCCAGACATGCGACAGGCCGGTACCGCCATTCATCGTCCCTGTCCCCGCTCACTGCGGCGTGGTCTACCTCGCAGGCGCGGAATTTAATTCCCTCCCCTTCTCCCTCTTCTCGACCCTCCCACGCGGCCCATCCCGCACCCATCGAGCATGACGGGGGCGGTAAGATGAGCCCCGCCGAAAAAGCTGCCTGGGAAGCCAGTATCAAAAGCGATCCTCCCCGTGCTTCCCTTTCTCCTTCCCCCCGTTCTTCCCCCCGACCTTTCCTCGATCCGATCCTCCTGACGGCCCTCGCCACTCCCTCCTCCTCGTCCTCCGCCCACCGTGACCCTATCTTCCGTTACCAACGTCCCAACGGCTCGGCGGTTTCCTACAGAGTTTCCTCCTTGGTGGATTATTTGTTGGCCACGGGAAAATTCGAGGAGCCGGAGACCCGCTTGCCGTTTACGGGTACCACGCTCCTTTCCCTCCATATTTCCCTCCTTCCATCCCTCCCTTCCTTCCTCCCTCTCGCCCTCCCTCCCAACCCTGTATTGTCCAGTACCCTCTTTCATTCCATCGCGTCTGAGCCACGAGGGGAATCTTTTACTTTAATACGGTCTCGCGGTCCTTTCGCCAACCCCCCCCGCGCCTCGCATCCCTCTTATCCCCCGCCCCCTTATTCCCTCCCACCCACCCACCCTCTTCCCTCCCTTTGGACTGCCTCAGACGCAGACCTGAAGACGCTGGACAGTCTGGCGCGTCGAGCACATCTAGGGAGGAAGAGCGTATGGGAAGCGAAGTACCGAGGGCGGGAGCAATACACTGAGATGAACTTCAGACGGGATGCCCTCATGGGTACGAGGGAGGGAGGGAGGGAGGGAGGGAGGAGGGAAAGGGCCATGGGGAAGGAGAAAGTAGGATATGTCATGCGCCTTGAAGAAAAATGCGCGACGTGGCTCCCTTCCTCCCTTTTCCCCTCCCGCCATCCCTCCAGGCCTGGAACGCTGCGCGGGCGAGTTGGTGACTGAGATGCTGCTTCTGGTGGAGGAGAGCGATGACCCCGAGGAGGCGGAGATGCGCCTGGCCCTGACCCTCTTTCCTCTCCTCACGGACCTGTACCGGCAGATGCTAGAGGGGGAAGGGGACTCGGGGCAGGGGGGAAAGGGAGAGTGGGCGCGACAATGTCTTGGGCATTGGCAGGAGTTCATGGTGAGAGGGAGGACACCATCCTTTCCTTCCCTCCCTCCCTCTCTCCCTCCCTCCTCCCCCCCCCTCCTTCCTTCTTGTCATCCCCCCTTTCCCCTGCCGCATGCACGCAGCCACGAAGCGGATACACCATCCCCTCCATCGTTGACTTGCCCCATCGATCATTTCACACCGTCCCTCTTCCTTCCCTCTCTCTCGTCAGCGCGGGCCTCCGAATTGCCGCACCCCCGACCGGTTTGGACTCTTGAGCATCATCCTTGGCTTTCTCGCCCAGTTGAAGCGGGGGGATGGAGGATTTTGAAAGCGTCGGAGGAAGGGAAGAAAGGAGGCGGAGGAGGAGGAAGGAAGGAAAGAGGGGGAACATGAGTCGTGGTGGGGGAGGAAAAGGGGAAGGAGAAGAGAGGGTTGGCAAGTCGCGGAAACTAGGTACACGGCGCGTTGAAAGAAGAGACAGGGAAAGGAAAGGCCAAGGGAGGGGGAATCAGTGAATCTCTCTCTCGAAGTTGTGGTGGAGAGGGCGGGTCCGAAGGTGGGGGGGACCTAGCGAGGCCTAGGGTGAGCCCCAAGGCCAAAAAAGGGGGGCACAAGGGAGCAAAAGGAAGGGCTGAGCATAAAGGGGAGAAAGAGAGAATGAGAGGGATTGTTTTCATGTCTCGTGCATATCAACAAGCCGATGCTCCCTGCCGCCAGGCTGGATAGATGTGGAACGGGGAAAGGGAAGGACCTGGCCCCCCATATCCGCAGGTGGGAAGGGAGACGGATACAAGAAGGAAAATGGGATTGAAAGATAAGAGGGCTAGAAAGGAAGGAAAGGAGCGGAGAAGAGGCGAGCAGGGGAGGCGAAGGACGGCAACCCCCACCCATGAGCCTCGTGGGCGTTCCTCGTTTGAGTCTCCTGTGTTCGATTCTTCGCCAGGACGCTTTCATCGCACTCCATTTTTGAACCTTTTCCATCCTGATGTTCCAATTTCATCCCTTCCCTCCCTCCCTTCCTGCCTCCCATGCCTTTTCATCTCCACATTTGCCCCCCCCCTCCCCGCGATCCCCTCCGGTACACTCCTACCATGTGCACCACCCGCGCCTCGGAGGTAGGGTGTCGTCGTGATCTCCAAACCCCTTCCTTGCGACCACATGACACGGAGGATTCTACAGGCATCTCCCTCTTCCCTTCTTTTTCACACCGCCCTTGTCCCCACCGGCTCCCTCCGCCCGCCCACCTGCATTTCCCCCGGCCGCTCCCTTACTTCCAGTCCTGACCCTCCTGAGCTTTCCCACCCGCTACTTCAGACACCTACCATCCCACCAAGCGCCCACTGGCAGCCCCCCCCCCTGAGGATGCCTATATGGCCGGCAGGTGCATGCCTCCCAGGGACATAGGCCCGTCCCTCGTCAAGGCCTCAGTGCTTGCTCTTCTTCCAGTCCATGAGCTTCTTGGCCAGATCTTCCGGGACCGAGCCCATGATCTGAGGGAGGAGGGGGGTGGCGAGGAAGGAAGAGGGTGTGTTACCAGGGATGGAGCCGACGGACACGTGGAGGAAGACAAAGGTTTTGGGGGAGGGAAGATACGGGGGAAAGAATGGGCTGTCAAGGGCGAGGGGAGGACACTAAAGCGCCCCTGCCCAGATTCCTTCCCGCTTGCCAAATTGCACTCCCAGCATGACCAAGGAGGAGTTTGGGGCATCAAGTCTCAGACAGGCTCGCTCGAGGGGGGGAAGACAAAAGAGGAAGGAGGGAACGAGTCCTTTGTCTTCCCCTCCACCTCCATCATCACACGCATTCGCGATCCAGCTTCCAAACAAAACGCATACGAGGGCGGCAGGAGGGTAAGAGCATGCAAGGCAGGCAGGCAGGGAGAGAAGGAGGGAGGGAGGGAGGGAGGGAGGAAGGGAAGGAGGGAGGGAAGGAGGGAGGGAAGGAGGGAAAGGAGGAGAGGCCCGCCGTACCTTCTCGAGTTCTTTCTTGGCCGTTGTGTCACAGGCTGGCTTTTCTTCCTCCTTCAGCTTTTTGAGCAGCTTTTTCAAAATCTTTTCCTCCGCTTGCTGTATTCGACGAGGATGGCAAAAAGAGAGAAAATCAAGGAAAGATTCGAAGCGACCGCGGCCCTTTTTCCCGTCCCTCCCTTCTTCGTCCAATCTTGTACTTTCCTTTGAGAGATCGACCGATTTCCAAACCCCTTCTCCACCTCGAATTGCCTCTTTCTCCACGTACCCTGATGTACATATCCTCCATGGCGTGCTCCTTATCGTCAAAAGACGACTTCCCAGACATCCTCATAGCGGGGGCGGAGCGCACGGTCACCGCGGCGGCCAGCGTGGGCCGCATGGACGCGGAGGAAGAAGAAATCAGACGACGGAGGGCCATGATGTCCAAAAATTCACAATGGCGTGTGTATTTGGCTGTGCATGCATGGATGTATGCAGGAAATTTGAGGAAGGGCGGAGTCTCTGTGGGTAGCTTCAAGAAGCGGGGAAGAGAACAACAAGCAAACGGTCCTATGCCTGACAAGCAATCCAACGACCTAGACAAGTAAAAGCCCAAAGCCACCTCCGCGCGGTCATTGCCACATGTACAAGCGCGCCTGACTGCCGTGTGTTGAGCGCGGCCAAGGCCTCAAGAAGAAGTGAAAGAGTGAGAGAGAAATACGCATTGTACTCGCTCAGCGCTCCGTCGAACCCACTAGCTGTAAGAGTCTCATTGAAACCGTGCGACCACAGGCCTCAAACCTGGTATTCCCCTCTACGTGCCACACATCTTCCACGCATCACGTGGACAAAGTGAAGGCCTGTCCACAGCGAGTTGTCCTGACTTGCGAATGTGTTGGTGGCGTCCGTTTCCATTTCTTCTCCTTAGAGTAGAGGGTTCTCGCCCGCGCCGCAGTAGCACCCTCGTCACATTTCCCCACGACTGAAGCCTGATGCCGACGAGGGGTGGGGGCAAGGCTTGCGTATGGAGGTTGAAGAGACAGATGCTTCTCAAGCGATTTATTGGCTGATTTGGAAGGCTTGAGCGTCGGGGTCACGGCGGGGCGGTTCAGCATTGTGTCCCTTTATTCTTCATCAGGATACGAGGAGCATTGGCTCCTGGAATGCCCCCCGTTGGTCTCTTTTCCTTCCCGTTACTCAGTAAATCACCCCTTCCCGCTTGCGAATATCTCATAGATACGTTGATAGCTAGGAGTCATGGCCCTCCGTCAAATTTTGAAGGTTGCTACCAGTGCAGTACGTGTCCAAGCACAACAGCGCGGGATGCTGACAGTCGGTGAGTCTCAGCGCTCCCCTCCCTTTCTCTTCCTTCCTTCCTCTGTCCCTTTCCTTTATCTCCTGCTCATACGATATGCATCAATTGCATGCCATAGCGCGCCGGGGGATGCCTGCATTGGTTACAAGTTTGCAACAGCGGCAAGCCTTGTTGTCCCAGCCTGTTTGTAATGGATTGAGCGGGCGGAGCTTCAGTGCGCAGGTATGTCAAGAGAGTCGATGCTTGCCAAAAGGCACTGGGTGAAGAGTATGAAGGGGGATTGAGTGGGGCCCGCCAAGTGCATGGGATTGAGGAAGGGGGGATGGCGGGGGAGAGGAGGGAGGGGAGGCGGGATGTGCTGATCACTTATTGACCCCCACCACACACCTGACGGTAATGCTGACACGCCCACAGACGTTCTTGGACGAGAAGGAGGTGACAGAGCGGGTTCTCTCTGTCGTGAAGAACTTCGAGAAGGTCGGGCAGGAGCATGGGGGGAAGGGTGACGGAGGGAGGGGTAACGAGGAAGGAAGGGGGAAGAAAGGAAAGGGGGAGGGGTTCGTGCACGTGGGGCTCCGACCCCACGCCGTCCTTCCATGCCATGCACTCTCGTATAATAACCTGTTTGTGCGCGCTGTGAGCCCTTTTCTACGCGGAAAGAGGTGTGCT
>Ga0102934_1001268_pt1 | contig 17612 bp, 22 predicted proteins | sample SalPonR2_A_D1_MG_FD_78175 | JGI IMG/M metagenome (GOLD analysis project Ga0102934, IMG submission 78175) | Salt pond soil microbial communities from South San Francisco under conditions of wetland restoration - Salt Pond MetaG R2_A_D1_MG | ecosystem: Environmental > Aquatic > Marine > Intertidal... | reverse complement strand
TGCGATCAAGGAGGTCGAGTTCGAACTCGCCGAACGGGAGTACCGACTGCTAACCGACCTGCACCGCAGGGAGATCCCGGCCGTGGAACCGGTTGCCGTGGTTTCCAACAGGTTCGACGCCGACGGCGAAGCCCTGCCGGCGGCCCTGATCACCCGGCATCTGCAGTACTCACTCCCCTATCGCGCACTGTTCTCCTCGACACTGCGCGCCGAGACTGCCGAACGCCTGCTCGACGCCCTCGCGGTGCTGCTCGTGCAACTGCACCTCGCCGGTTTCTCCTGGAACGACTGTTCGCTTTCCAACACGCTCTTCCGACGAGATGCCGGTGCCTTCGCGGCCTATCTCGTCGACGCGGAGACCGGTGAGTTACACGATCACCTCACGAACGGACAACGCGAATACGACCTCGAGACCGCGGCCACAAATGTGGCCGGTGAGTTGATGGATCTTCAGGCGGGCGAGCGACTCCAGGACGACATCGATCCGATCGTGATCGGCGTGAGCCTGCGTACGCGCTATGACTCCCTGTGGCGGGAGATCACTTCCCCCATCACGTTCACACGCGATGACCGCCACCCGCTGGAGACACGAATCCGTCGGCTGAACGAACTCGGCTTCGACTTCGCGGAATTGCAGACGATCACCGACGCCACCGGCACCCAGATGATCGTGCAGCCGAAAGTGGTCGACTCCGGCCACCACTCCCGACGCCTCATCCGTCTCACCGGTTTGGATGTCGAGGAGAACCAGGCCCGCCGCCTGCTGAACGACTTGGACTCCTACCGGGTGAAGATCGGACTCGAGCCCGTGGACGAGGAGTTCGCCGCACACCGATGGGTCTCCGAGAGATTCGAGACGGCAATGGCCCAAGTGCCGGCCGATCTGCGCACGCGTATGGAACCGGCTGAGATATTCCACGAGATCCTCGAGCACCGTTGGTACCTATCCGAGCAAGCCGGGCACAGTGTCGCCTTCCTCGATGCCGTACGCAGTTACGCGAACACCGTCTTGGTGGCCAAGCCCGACGAGCGCAGCGTGATCGGTTCCCGCTCCGGCGATGTAGACGATGCCACAGCGGAACTACGGATCGTCGTCCCGTTCGACGAGGACTAGCGCCGGGCGAAGACCGCGTTCAACGCGATACCCGCCGCGACCGAGGCGTTCAACGACTCCTGATCACGCACCATCGGAATGCGAACACGGAAATCGCACGTCTCGGAAACCAGGCGTGAGAGCCCTGCCCCCTCGGAGCCGATCACCAAGACCACCTTGTCGGAGAGGACGTCGTCGTCGATGTCGGCGAAAGTGGTGTCGGTTTCCGCCTCGAGACCGATCGACATCCATCCGGCGTCATGCAGTTCGGTGAGGCTGGTCCGCAGATTCGTCACCCGCGCGACCGGTAGCCGGGACAGGGCTCCTGCAGAGGCCTTCCACGCCGATGCCGTGACCCCGGCGGATCGCCGAGCCGGGAGGATGAGACCGCTAGCGCCGAAGGCCGCGGCCGAACGTGCGATGGCGCCTACGTTGTGGGTATCGGTGATGCCGTCGAGCATGACGAGGAGATTCCCGATGGCAACGTCGCTTAGGTCCGCGTACTCGTAGTCCTCGATTGCCAACACGAGCCCTTGGTGGTTGCCCCCGTGCGCAAGATCGTCGAGGTCAGCCCGTGATCCCTCGAAAACCGGGACCGCCGCGGTTTGCGCTAGGCCAAGGGATTCCCGCCAGCGTTCGTCGGGGTCGGCGCGAACCTGCAGGTACAGCGCGGTGGCTGGTACGCCCGCACGCAACGCCTCGAGCACTGGATTTCGTCCGATAACTACGTCTCCCGGCGCCGAGGACTTGCGTGGATTCCCCGCCTGCTGCTTACGAGCCCGCTTGGCGGCCGGATGATGAACGCGATCGCTTGCTTTCGGCGTGGGCCCCTTGCCCTTGAGCCCGGAGCGGCGTTGACCGCCGGATCCGGTGGTGGCGCCCTTCTTCTTCGCCGGGTCGCGCTTGGCTCCGCGGCGTTGGGAGTTACCGGCCATTGCTCGGCTCGCCGACGCTCCAGCGAGCGCCATCGGGGGTGTCTTCGATGACGATGCCCGTCGCGGTGAGTTGATCGCGGATCGCATCGGCTGCCGCGTAGTCCTTACGCTCTCGCGCTGCCTGCCGTTGATCGAGGGCGACGCGTACAAGATCGTCTACTACGTCCACGAGTCGGTCTCCCGTTCGCCCGGTCATCCAGTTGTCCGCGAGCGGGTTGAGGCCGAGGGCATCCAGCATCGACACGACGGACACTAGATGCTCGCGCGCAGCCTCACGATCACCCGCCGCGAGTGCCGTGTTCCCTGCTCGCACCACCCCGTGGATCACCGCGATGGCTTGCGGGGTGTTGATGTCGTCGTCCATGGCCTCATCGAAGGCCTGCGCGCGAGTGCTGCCATCGACCGCAACTTCCTCGATGCCAAGAGACTCGATGGCGCGGACGATAAATCCCTCGATGCGTTGGAACCCCTGACCTGCATCGGTGACCATCTCGTCGGAGAACTCCAGGTTGGATCGATAGTGGGCACCGGCAAGGTAATAGCGCAGCTCGATCGGACGCACCCGTTGCACTACTTCGGAAACCAGCAGCGAGTTGCCGAGCGACTTGCTCATCTTCTCCCCGGCCGTGGTTACCCACGCGTTGTGTAGCCAGTAGTTGGCGAAGCCATCTCCGGCGCACTTGGACTGCGCGATCTCGTTCTCGTGGTGTGGGAACACCAGATCCAGACCGCCACCGTGGATATCGAAGCTCTCGCCGAGGTACTTGCGGGCCATCGCTGAGCACTCGATGTGCCATCCCGGTCGACCTGGCCCCCACGGGGTCTCCCACGAGGGTTCGCCCTCCTTGGCGCCCTTCCACATCGCGAAATCCAGCGGGTCCCGCTTGGCACGGGCTTGCGTATCCTCAGCCGCGAGCATGTCGTCCGGCCGTTGCCCACTGAGCGATCCGTAATCCGAGTACGCCCGGACATCGAAGTAGACGTCGCCGTTCGCGGCGTACCCGTATCCGGCATCCACGAGCCGCTGCATCAACGCGATCATCTCCGGGATATGTCCGGTGGCGCGGGGTTCGTAGGTGGGCGGAAGGCAACCGAGATCGTCGTACGCCTGCGTGAACGCACGCTCATTGCGCATGGCCACGACCCAGTACGGCACATCCTCATGCCCTGCGTTGTGCAAGATCTTGTCGTCGATGTCGGTGACGTTGCGGATGAACGTGACGTTATAGCCGCGAACCGTCAGCCAACGCCGCACGATGTCGAATGCAACTCCACTGCGGATATGCCCGACGTGCGGTGGACCTTGGACGGTGGCACCGCAGACGTACATCCCCACCCGACCCTCGTGCAGCGGCACGAAGTCGCGAACAGTGCGAGAAGCGGTGTCGTGGAGTCGAATCGGCACGGGGGCGACAGTACCGGGATGCTTCACCGGATAAGGGTGACGACCTTCTGGGGTCGAATGCGCACGATGACGCGGACATTGTCGGTGCCGTCGTCAGCGGGATAGCGATCCTGGCCCGTGTACTCCTTGCATAACCGATCGATGAACTCGCGTCCACCTTCCTCAGTGATCTCCGCGATGCCCCGAACCTCCACGTAGGAGTAGGGAGCGTCCTTCGGGTAGACCAGGACGCTGCAACGCGGATCGGACTCGAGGTTGAGGGTCTTACGACGCCCTCGGACGGTTGAGACGAGCAGATCGTCACCATCGCGAGCCACCCAGACGACAGCTTGATGGGGTCGCCCATCCGGAAGCAAAGTCGCGATCACCGCGAATTCGGGGGCGTCGAACCAGGGCTTGACCTCATCGGGAATGCCAACCACGGTGGCAGTTTGCCACGCTCAGGAGGCCGCGACGACGCAGGCGACCGCGATCGCCGCAACGCCTTCACCCCGGCCGGTGAGGCCCAGGCCGTCGGTCGTGGTCCCCGACACGCTCACCGGAGCACCGAGCGCGGCCGAGAGGACGTCTTGGGCTTCTTGCCGCCGGGCACCGATTCGCGGCCGGTTCCCGATGACCTGCACGGAGGCATTGACGATGGTGAACCCAGACTCGCGGACGGTCGCAGCAGCATGCGCGATCAAACTGATGCCCGATGCCTCACTCCATTGCGGGTCGTCGGTGCCTACGAGTGATCCGAGATCGCCCAACCCAGCGGCGCCGAGGATCGCATCGCAGATCGCGTGGGAGGCGACGTCGGCATCGGAATGCCCGGCAAGGCCGACCTCCCCGGGCCACAGCAGACCGGCCAACCACATGGCTCGACCCTCGGCGAAGGCGTGGACGTCGGTTCCGACACCGACCCGCGGCGCGGGAGTATCGGCGTTCAACGGGTCCTGCGCTTGGCTATCAATGACTCGGCGAGTAAAACATCGAGCGGTCGAGTGACCTTGAAGGACTCCTCGTGTCCATCGACAGCGTGCACCGCGATACCGAGTGATTCGACCATCCCAGCATCGTCGGTTACAGCTTCGTCCACCTCGGCGTGCGCTCGCTGTAAAACGTCACGGTCGAAGCCTTGGGGTGTTTGGGTGGCGCGCATCTTCGCGCGGGGAATGGTGCCAAGGATCTGGCCGTCGCCATCGATGGACTTGATGGTGTCGACGACGGGGATGACGGGAATGACAGCCGGGTGCCCCTCGCGTACCGCGGAGGCAACGGAGGTGACCACCTCGACGGGAACGAGGGGGCGGGCCGCATCGTGCACCAAGACGATGTCCACGTCTTCCGGGAGCCCGATCAGTGCCCGGGCGACCGACTCCGAGCGCGTTTCCCCGCCGGCGACCACGGCTACCTCCGCCCCGAACTCAGAGTCGATGAGTAGCGAACGGACTTCCTCGACGCTTTGGGCCGGCGCCGCCACGACCACCAGGTCGACCATGGGGCTTGCGGCGAGCGCTTTCACCGCGTGGACGAGCATCGGAGTGCCGGCCAGTTCGCGAAGAGCCTTCGGGGCTCCGGGGCCAAGGCGTTCCCCTCGACCCGCGGCGGGGACTAACGCGGCTACCCGCCCGTGGGCCGGCGGCTCGCTCATCGGGGGATTCGCGTCAGGACGCGAGGACCTCGTCGAGGATGGCCTCGGCCTTGTCCTCGTCGGTCTTCTCCGCCAGCGCCAATTCGCTCACCAGGATCTGCCGAGCCTTCGCCAGCATGCGCTTCTCGCCAGCGGACAACCCGCGCTCTTGTTCGCGACGGAAGAGGTCACGCACTACCTCGGCGACCTTGATGACATCGCCGGATGCCAACTTCTCCAAGTTGGCCTTATAGCGCCGGGACCAGTTGGTCGGCTCCTCGGTGTAGGGCTGACGCAGCACGCTGAAGACCTTGTCCAGACCTTCGGCATTGACGACATCGCGAACCCCGACGAGATCCACGTTGTCCGCGGGAACGCGGACAGTCAGATCGCCTTGGGCAACGCGGAGTACCAAGTACTCCCGATCCTCTCCCTTGATCTTCCTCATTTCCACGGATTCGATGACTGCAGCCCCGTGGTGCGGGTAGACGACCGTGTCTCCGACGTTGAATGCCATTGGCGAGAACCCCTTTCCGGATCGCCGATTCTAGCATCGGGCTTTCGACCGTTAGTCTGTGGCTGTGCGAACCCCACGATCCCCACTCGTCGTTCTCGCCGGCGCATTGGCTGCAGCCAGCCTCGTCTTGACCGGTTGCTTCAACGGACAAGGCGCCATGACCACCGTCCAATCCGATGACCTCACCGGAGACGGCGTGCAAGCCAAGGTCGGCAACATCCGCGCGGAGAACCTGCTCCTCGTCCGGGGCCCGGAGGGCTCCGCCAGCGCAACCTTGGCCACGCGAATCGTCAACGGTGACCCCGAGGCCGACCGCCTGCTCGGAGTTCAGATCGACGGCCTTCCGGCGTTCGTCACCGGAGACACCGTCGAGTTGCTGCCCGGTGAATCCATCGGCTTCGGATACGAGTCGGACCTGTGGATCAACTCCTATGACTTCTCCGCCGCGGAGAGCAGTTACGTCCCTGTGGCCCTGCAGTTCGAGCGTGCTGGCATCGCACGAGTGGACGTCCTCGTGGTGCCGCCCATGGGCTACTACGAAGGCATCGAACCGGTACCACCGGCCGCCTGATAGCTCGGTGGGACCACTCGAAACTAGGCCTCGAACTTGTAGCCCAAGCCTCGAACGGTCACCAGGTGCACCGGATGGGCCGGATCCTGTTCGACCTTCGCGCGTAGCCGCTTGACGTGCACGTCGAGGGTCTTGGTGTCGCCCACGTAGTCCGAGCCCCAGACCCGATCGATGAGCTGGGCCCGGGTGAGGACCCTGCCGGCATTGCGAACCAGGATCTCCAGCAGGTCGAACTCTTTCAGGGGCATGGTTACCTGATCCCCGCGCACCGTGACCACGTGACGCTCGACATCCATGCGAACCGGACCGGCCTCCACTGCCGCGGGCAGCAGTTCATCGAGATCGCCGTGACGGCGCAGGACGGCCCGCAGCCGGGCGAGTAGTTCGCGCGAGGAGAACGGCTTCGTGACGTAGTCATCGGCTCCGAGCTCGAGCCCCACCACCTTGTCGACCTCGCCGTCCTTCGCGGTGAGCATGATGATCGGGACTTGGGACTTGCCTCGGATCAGCCGGCACACCTCGGTGCCGGGCAGCCCCGGGAGCATCAGGTCCAGCAGTACGAGGTCGGGACCGACTTGATCGAATTGGTCGAGTGCTGAGTTGCCGTCGGCGGCGACGGTGACCTCATAGCCCTCCCGCTTGAGCATGAAGGTCAGTGCCTCGGAAAACGACTCCTCGTCTTCCACCACAAGTACCCGCGTCATCACAGTCCTCCGTCATCGGGAAACGCGACGATGTCCATTTCCAGTTCCTCGGGCTCTCGAGCCGTGCCAGTTTGCGGGTCGTAGGCAGGTAGCCGCAGCGTGAAGGTCGATCCGGTGTTCACCTCGGACCACACGGTGCATTCACCGCCGTGGTTTTGGCAAACATGCTTGACGATCGCCAACCCGAGGCCGGTTCCGCCGGTTCCTCGAGACCGAGCCGGATCGACCCGATAGAACCGCTCGAAGATGCGATCGAGGTCGTGACCGGGGATTCCGATGCCTTGATCCTTGACGGCGATCTCCACGATCCCGCTGGAGTTCTTCGAGGACACGGCAACACGGGTGTTGTTCGGCGAATAGACGATCGCGTTGGTCACGAGGTTGCGCAGCGCGGTCAACAACTGTCCCCGATCGCCATAGACCTCGGCCTCGCTCTGCCCACCACGTACGAGTTCGATGTCATGACTCATCGCCAATGTTCGGACTTCCTCGAATGCGCGATTGATGAGCTCATCGACGCTCACCACCTCGGCGCGCGTCATGGGATCGTCGGACTGTAGGCGCGAAAGATCGATCACATCCTGGATTAGCGAACTGAGCCGCGAGGCTTCCAACTGCATGCGCTCGGCGAAATGCCGCACCTGCTCGGGATCATCCGCAGCAGAGAGCACCGTCTCGGCTAGCAAGGACAAGGCGCCGACCGGAGTCTTCAACTCATGGCTGACGTTCGCGACGAAGTCCCGGCGAACCGCATCGACGCGACGCTCCTCCGCAAGATCGTCGATAAGTACCAAGATGGCGCCGGTGCCGAGTGCCGCTGCCCGAACGCGCAACTCGAGCAGTTCTCGTCCAAGAGGTGGTCGGCGAACCCGCATTTCCTGCTCGCGGGCATTGCCGTCGTCGCTGACCCGTTCCACGAGTCGCGCGATGTCGCTGATGGTGAGCGTGCTGCGGTTGACCAGTCCGAGGGCGAGTGCACGCGAACTCGCTCGCAGGACGGCGCCATCGGGAGCGGTGACGATCGACGCGGACGGCAGGACCGACAGCACCCGGATCACCTCATCTGGGACCGCGGGGCGAAGGACCGAAGCGCCGGCCGGCGCCGCTTGACCGGCGTCCGATCGACGTCTCAATGCCACGCAAGAAGGATAGGGGCGCAAACCGATCCGGTCGCCGCACGCGGGGCGTGACGGACCCATGATTGGCCGACCGTTCACCTGGAGTTCCAAAGGTTCCCCGATTAGTCATCTTTTGTTCATGTTGTGGACGAAGGAAGCCCTTTCGTGGGCGTAGGCTTGCTGAAATCCTCTTATCGTCGACGTCAGGAATGGGCGATGCGCGCGGCCTACTACGAGCAACTCGATCGAGTAAACGACGATCTGGTCGAGATGACCCGATTGGTCGGTTCGGCGATGAATCGCGCGACACAGGCTCTGCTCGACGCCGATCTGCCCCTCGCCGAGGCTGTCATCGATTTCGACGCCAAGGTCGACACCCTCGCCAGCGACGTCGAGGAGCGCTGCTACGAACTCGTGGCACTCCAGCAGCCGGTCGCTACCGATCTTCGGGTGATAATCGGTGCGCTGCGCATTTCCAGCTCCTTGGAACGTATGGGCGACCTCGCCGAGCACGTGGCCAAGCAGGCGCGTATGCGCTTCCCGAAAGTGGCGGTACCACAGGAACTGCGCGCCACCTTCGCCGAGATGGGTGCCCTCGCCGAGGCGATCGTCTCGAAGACCGGCTCGGTGATCGCCACCAAGGACGTGGCCTTGTGCACCGACATCGCTCAGCACGACGAGCAGATGGACAGATTGCATCGAGAGCTGTTCACCATCGTGTTATCGCCCTCGTGGAAGTACGGCGTAGAGGAGGCCATCGATGTCACTTTGCTCTCGCGCTACTACGAGCGGTACGCCGATCACGCCGTTTCCGTCTCGCGCCGTGTGGTCACCATCGTGACCGGGGAGCCTTATGTGGCTGTTTCACTGGAGGATCAGGCCAGCAGCTAAGCGCCACCACCATCACCACCGACGATGGCGGTGCAGGAGAATACGGGGATGCCCGCCGTCCGCCCCGTGCCTGTGACGCCGGCCAGCGGACGGCCCGGACAGCCCGGACAGCCCGGACAACCCGGGCAACCGCGACGAGTGGCGATGCTGTCGATCCATACCTCTCCGCTGGACCAGCCCGGAACCGGCGATGCCGGGGGCATGAACGTGTACGTAGTCGAGACCGCCCGACGACTCGCCGAGGCCGGAACCGAGGTGGAGATCTTCACCCGGGGCACTTCCTCGCAACTACCTTCCAGTGTCGAGCTAGCTCCGGGGGTCCTTGTTCGCCACATCACCGCCGGGCCATACGAGGGATTGGTGAAGAACGACCTTCCCGGACAGTTGTGTGCAGTGACCGCTGGCGTCATGCGGGTGGAAGCCGCTCGTCCGGAAGGGTGGTTCGATCTCATTCACTCCCACTACTGGCTCAGCGGGCAGGTTGGATGGCTCGCATCCGAGCGGTGGAGGGTTCCCCTCGTGCACTCGATGCACACCATGGCCAAGGTCAAGAACGCCGAACTCGCCGAGGGTGATACCCCCGAGCCCGACATCCGCATCATCGGTGAGGAGCAGGTGGTGGAAGCGGCGAGTCGGCTCACCGCGAATACCGCCGCCGAGGCGGGCGAACTCATCGATCTGTACGCCGCGGATCCCAGCAAGGTCGATGTCATCCACCCGGGCGTGGATCTGCAAACCTTCACTCCCGACACCGACGGCAGCGCCCGCGCACGAGCGGGATTCGCAGACGAGGACATCGTCGTGCTGTTCGTCGGTCGCATCCAACCGTTGAAGGCTCCCGACATCTTGATCCGGGCGATCGCGACTTTGCTGTCGAACCGTCCGGATCTTCGTTCCCGCATGCGCGTCGTCGTCTGCGGTGGCCCGTCGGGAACCGGACTGGACCGACCGGATTCCTTGGTCGAACTGTCCACCGAACTCGGCATTCGCGACCGCATCGATTTCCGGGCTCCGAGTTCGCGAACCGATCTTGCCGATCTCTACCGGGCAGCGAACGTGACGGTAGTTCCCTCCTTCTCCGAATCATTCGGGCTCGTCGCCATCGAATCGCAAGCCTGCGCAACACCGGTGATCGCCGCGGCGGTCGGTGGATTGCCGACGGCTGTCGGTGCGGGCGGCATCTTGATCCCGGGGCACGATCCTGCGGACTTCGCTCGAGCGATCGAGCGGGTCGTCACCGATCCGGATCTGCGCGCGGACCTCGCGGCGAATGCGCAGACGCATGCACAGGACTTCGGTTGGGAAGCGACCACCGAGGGTCTACTCGCCACGTACCGGGCTGCCCTCCTCGACCACCGCGCGAGCACGCTCGTCGCATCGCAGTAGTCCCATGAACGCTCGAGATACGGCCATGCAGGCGTTGCGATCCTTCCTCGGCGAACATGAGCTCGACCACGAACCGATCGACGATCGCTCCATTGCGGTGGTAGTCCCCGGCGAGCAGAAGTTGAAGACCACCACGTCTTTCGCGTTCGGCGATACGACGATGACGGTGAACGCATTCGTGATCCGCCATCCGGATGAGAACGAAGCGGGCATGTACCGCTGGCTGCTCGAGCGCAACAAGCGCATGTACGGCCTGGCGTACAGCGTGGATCACTTAGGCGATGTCTACTTGACCGGTCGCTTCCCGCTCACTTCGATCGACGATTCTGAATTGGACAGGATCTTCGGTGCTATCAGCGAGTACTCCGACGGTGCATTCAACCTGCTGCTCGAACTTGGTTTCTCCTCGGCGATCCGCAAGGAATGGAAATGGCGCATCGAAGCGGGGCTGCCAACCGACAACCTCAGCGCCTTTGCGCACCTTGCGCCGGATGACTCGAGGAAAGATCCCCTCACCTGATCGGGCAGGATGGGCGCATGAGTGACTCACCCCGCACCCTCATCTTGCTGCGCCACGGCGAGAGTGAATGGAACGCCAAGAACCTGTTCACCGGTTGGGTCGACGTCGACCTCACCGACAAGGGGCGAGCGGAAGCTGCACGGGGCGGAGAATTGCTCGCTGAGAGCGGGTTACTGCCCGACATCGTGCACACCTCGTTGCTCACCCGTGCGATCCGCACGAGTCAACTCGCGCTCGAAACAGCGGGGCGGATGTGGATTCCGGTGCGGCGGAACTGGCGGTTGAACGAGCGGCATTACGGAGCATTGCAGGGCAAGGACAAGAAGCAGACACTCCAGGAGTACGGGGAAGAACAGTTCATGCTGTGGCGGCGCAGCTACGACGTTCCCCCGCCACCGATCGACCCCGATGATCCGTTCGCGCAGACCGATGATCCCCGCTACGCGGCCCTCCCCCCGGATGCCCTGCCAGCGACCGAGTGCCTCGCTGACGTGGTTCGCCGGCTGATGCCCTACTGGCAGGACGTAGTGGTCGCCGAGGACCTACGTGTCGGCCGGACCGTTCTGATCGCTGCCCACGGGAACTCGCTGCGGGCGCTGGTCAAGCATCTCGATGGCATCTCCGATACCGATATCGCTGGGCTGAACATTCCAACCGGTATTCCCCTGGTGTACCGCCTCGACGATCGGTTACAGCCGCTGGTTCCTGGCGGTGAGTACCTCGATCCGGAAGCAGCCGCCACCGCCGCTGCGGCAGTAGCGGCGCAGGGCAAGGGCTGAATCGTGGGCACCCGGCATCACACCGAGCGGCTCGATCTGCTCGATTCCTCGGTGCGCGAGTGGGATGCCACCGTGCTCGATGTCGACGACGACAACGGGATCGTGCTCGACCGTTCGGCCTTCTACCCCGGTGGCGGTGGGCAACCACCCGACTACGGGGTGCTGCTGTGGGCTGGAGTGCAGACGCGGATCGAGGGTGTGCGGCGCGGCGACGACATCCGACTCATCCCCACCGAGGGCGATCCGGTGCCGCCGGTGGGCACGGTGGTTCGCGGCGCGATCGAGGATGAGCGACGCACCGCATTGATGCGCACGCACTCCGGCTTGCATCTGCTCTCCGGTGTGGTGTTCCGGGATTTCGGTGCGCTGGTGACCGGATCGAACATGGATCCGCTCAGCGGCCGATTGGATTTCAACCTCGAGGAAGTGCCTCCCGGTTTCAAGGAAGCCGTCGAGGCAGCGTGCAACACCGAGGTTGCGGCTAACCGTTCCATCCAGGCCTACGAACTCCCGCGAGAGCAGGCCTTCGAGATCCCGGACATCATCCGCACCGCCACCAACCTGCTGCCACCATCCATCGAGGTGGTCCGCATCGTGGACATCGAGGGTTTGGATGTGCAGGCCGACGGCGGCACGCACGTCGCCTCCACCCAACAGGTCGGCGAGATGCGAGTCGTGAAGGTCGAGAACAAGGGCAAGGGATTCCGCCGGATCCGTATCAGCCTGGCGTGAAAGCCGCTTAGCGACCCGTGATGGCTTGGATCTTCGGTCGGATATCGAACAGGTAGATCAACGCGACAACGGCGCCGGCGATCCCGAACAAGCTCAACGTCATGCCCGGCACTAGGCCGGTCAGGAATGCCAGACCGGTAAGCACCAGCCACAGGATCTTCGACTGCCGGCCGACGGCTGGGAACACCTGGGTCGGCGCTCGAAGGCAGTCGAAGAACGCGAAGCCCTTCAGTCCGAGCAGCAGGACCCAGAGCACGAGGACGACGACGCCTTGCACATTGCCTAGCAGATTTCCCAACACACCTTCACGGTACCTGCCCTTCGTGAACCTCGCGAACCGCAGCCCCTAGGCAAAAACCCCCGCCGAGGGCTGGTGCTCTCGGCGGGGGTTTTCGCAGTGTGCTGAGGTGTGCTGGGTTGTGCTGGGTTGTGCTGGGCTGTTCGCTGTTGTTCTGCGCTTCGCGACTAGATGCCGACGGCCTCGCGCACGAGTACGACCGTCGACGTGATGTTCTTGCGCACCGAGTCCGCGGTCTGGTGCGCGCTCTTCACCGAGTCCTGGACGAAGGTCACGCCGCGATCGGCGAGAGCACTCACCTGTTCGGGCACCTCCACCTTCGGCAAGTCCACCTTCGGCAACTCGACGGCCGGGATATCGAACTTCGGCAGATCGATATTCGGGAGCTCGAACTTCGGCACTTCGAACTTCGGCAGCGCGAACCTCGACGCCGAAGGCGTGGAGCTGGCGCTCGTCGTGGGCTCGGTGACCTCAGGGGTCTTCGCGGCCTTCGTGGACGTGGTCGTCTTCTTCTTGGCGCTACCGGCGGTGGTGGACTTCTCAGCCGACTTCACCTTCGCCGACGGCTTCGCGCTCGTGGCCGTGGGGGCCACCTTCTTCTTGGGGGTGCTGCTCTCGCTCATGATGCGTCCTTGCTCTCGGGAACCGCCGACTCGCCGGTGGGCTCATCGGTTGATTCATTGGTTGATTCGGCGGCCTTGTTCTCCGCCTGGAATGCGGCGTAGATCTGCAGCAGCGTGGTCCGCTGCCGCTCGGTGAGGGTGGCGTCCGCCGCGATCGCGGTGGTGACCGCTTCGTCGCCCTCACGTTCGTCGAGGATCCCGGCCTGGACGTACAGGGTCTCCGCGGAGATGCGCAGGCCCTGGGCGATCCGTCCGAGGATCTCGGCGCTGGGCTTGCGTAGTCCGCGTTCCACCTGCGATAGGTACGGGTTGGACACTTCCGCCGCCTTGGCCAATTGCCGTAGCGACATCTGCGCCTGATCCCGTTGCTCGCGGATGAAACCGCCGATCCCGGGAACCTCGATTCGTGCCATGTCTCGAGTGTGCACCCGATCGCTTGCAATTGCAAGCGCAGATGCTTGCTGTAGCGAGCGTGAGGTTCGTCACCCCGATACGGCCAGCGACACCACGAGCAGCACGCACCCGGCCAGCCCCACCAGCGGCGTGCCGGCGAGCAGCCAACCGCCAAGGCCGGTCGGCCGCTCGATCCGCAGCGCCGAGATGTGCGCCACTGCGTAGTAGGTCAAGATCATCGCCGCCGAAACGGCCAGCGCCAAGGTCAGCCCACCGACCGCCACCAGCACCCCGGCACCTACCGCGGCGGCGATCTCGGCCCGGTGCGGGACCCGGCGCTTAGGGCTGACCGCCGCGAAGTAGCGCGGCGCATCACCGCGGTCGGCCATCGCGAACAGCGTGCGCCCCACTCCGGCGATCAGGCTGAGCAGCACCGCGCCGGCAGCCAGCACCGCTGCCACCACGACCACCCCGGCCAAGCCATCGCCGCCGATCGCCGCGGCGATATCCGAAAGGGCCGCAGGTCCGATCGCGTACCCGTCGGAGGCAGCCACCCACACCACCAGCGCGATCACCACGTACAAGCTCGCCACTATCGCGAAGGAGATCGCTACCGCCAGCGGAATGACCCGCATCGGATCGCGCACTTCCTCTCCCAGAACGGTGATGCGGGCATAACCAGCGAAGGCCACGAAGATCAGCGCACTGGCAGCGAGTAACGAGGTCGCACTACTCGGGCCTTGCACTGCATCATCGGAAAGACCGCCCGTCGATAACCGAAGGATCGCCATGATCGCCAGCGCGACGAGGACGAGAACGACGACGCCCACCATCACTCCAGCTACCCGGGTGGAACGCACCACACCGCGCAGGTTCAAGGCCAGCACCGCGGCGATCGCCACGAACCCGACCAACCGCGATTGCTCGGGCCATACGTACAGCCCGATGGTCAGCGCTGCAGCCGATGCCGACGCCGTCTTACCGATCAAGAACACGGCGCCGGCGAGTACTCCGGCGAACCGATTCACCCGGATCCGGCCGTAGGCGTAGACCCCGCCGGCCTCTGGATGCCGGGCTGCCAACCGCGCTGTCGAGGTGGCGTTCAGTGCGGCCACCGAAGCGGCGATCAACACCGCGACGATCAGCCAACTACCCGCCCGATCCAGCGCGGGCTGCCACACGGCGAATACGCCCGTGCCGATCATCGCGCTTACGCCGATCGTGACCGCGCCACCGAGACCCAACGAGCGCGCGAGCCTGCTCGGTGGGTCGGTTGCCGCGGTCACCACCCGACCTTAGGGACATCGGGTGAACACGAGATGAAGCAATGGGCAGTGCGCATGACATTCTGCTGCTGTGCGAGCGGTCATCCAACGAGCCGACGGAGCTCGGGTCAGTGTCGATGGCGAAGTCCTCGGCGCCTTCGATGGTCCGGGCATCGTCCTGCTCGTCGGCATCACCCACGACGACGACGAAGGCAAGGCCGCCACACTCGCCGACAAGATCTACGGCTTGCGGATCTTCGAGCATCGCCACGCCCGCGATCTGGCCTGCCTTCCACCGTCGGCACCACGCGAAGTATCCGCGCGCGATCTGGGATTGCCGGTGCTGGTGATCAGTCAATTCACCCTTTACGCCTCCACCAGGAAAGGTCGGCGGCCCACCTGGGATGCAGCAGCGCCCGGCCCGGTCGCCGAGCCGCTCGTCGACGCGGTCGCGCAAGCCCTCCGCGATCTCGGTGCACCGGTTCTCACGGGGCGCTTCGGCGCGGACATGCAGGTGGGTTTCACAAACGACGGTCCGGTGACCGTCATCGTCGATGTCTAGCACTGATGTCTAGCGCCGCTACCGACTCACCCCAGGACGATCGGTGTCTGCGTAGCGCGCACGGTCTCCTCGCCTACGCCCACCTCGACCTCGAGATCGGGCGAAAGCGAGCGCTTGATCACCGCTGTGGCGATCGGACCCTCTTCGAAGTGGTGCGCGGCGCTGGCCACCCAACCGACGTCCTTGTCGCCAACGCGGACAACCGCCCCGTGTTCGGGGAGTTCATCGACGCTGCCGTCGAGGTGCAGCAACACCAATCGGCGCGGTGGGTGCCCGAGGTTGTGCACCCGCGCTACCGCCTCCTGGCCGCGATAACAGCCCTTCGCTAGATGCACGCCAGGTCCGATCCAGCCCACCTCATGGGGCAAGGTCCGGTGGTCGGTCTCGAAGCCGAACCGAGGAATACCCGCCGCGATGCGCAGTGCGTTCCATGCCCACGTTCCGGCCCGCGCCGGCCATCTAGCCAGCCGGGCGGCCAACTCGGTGCGCGGCACGATCACTTCGCGACCGTCGAGGAAGCCGGGACGCATCGCAACGTACTTCTCGGCACCACCACCCTTATCGGTCCCTGCGTCAACGACTCCGGTGCCGGCGTAGTCGGCTGGCATCACGTACGTGGGGTACTCCGGATCGATGGCGTGCACCGGTTCCCAGACCACTGCGTAGTCACCACTGACATCGTCTATCTCCACCCGGGTCATGAACTTCATGGACTCCAGGTAACCCACGAGTCCCTCGGCCGATCCGGGAGCGCAGATGATCCAACTCGAGTAGTCGTCGTCGGCTATGTGCAGTTCGTACTCGACGTGTCCGTGCGGACTCAAGATCAAGGCCAACGCCGACGCTCCGGGAAGCAGGGATTCCAGGTGCTGAGTAGTGAGATTGTGTAACCAACTCAGGCGGTCCGGACCCGTGACCCGAACCACGCCGAAGTGGGATAGGTCCACAGCCGCCTCGCCGGCGCGCAGCGCACGCTGCTCACGCAGCGGATCGCCGAAATGCCAGGGGACGCCCTCGTCGGGGTTTCCTGGCGGAGCAGGGACGCCGACAACACCCGGCACCGCATCCGGACTCATTCGTCCTCCTGCACCTCGTGCGCCGATTCGATGATCTGTGCGCAATTCGAGCACCGTCCATGGATCGACACATGCGCTATGTCCGTGACGAAACCATACGTCTCACTTAAGTCAGATGCGAATGCGTCGGCAACTGCCGACGGCACGCTGTCGACTCTCGCGCACCGGTCGCATACGAGATGGATGTGCACTTGCTCATCGACCGAGTGATAAGTCGGCGCTCCATGACCGATATGCGCGTGGGTGACCAGGCCAACGGATTCGAGCACTTCGAGTGTGCGGTAGATGGTGGACAGATTCACTCCAGCAGCGGTCTGCTGCACCTCCAGCAAGATCTCCTCGGGTGTTCCGTGCCGCAGCGTCTCGACCGCTTCGAGGACGAGTTGCCGCTGCGGAGTTATCCGGAACCCGTTTTCGCGGAGCCGCTGCTCCCAATCGTCGGCCACGGCTACTCCTGCGCCGCAACCTCGGGGGTCAACGATCCAGCCAGATGGTTTTGCATCGGCTGACCCTGGGCCGCCATGTCGAAGGTCCACAGCAACTTGCCCTCGACGAGGCCGTACAGGCGCTCACCGGCCGTGTACTCCTTGGCGCTCTCGGTTCGCATGACGGCATCGGTGCGTAGTTGCGTGCGCGCACCGGTGATGACCGCGTTCTCGATCCCGGTGACTTCGACTGAGCCGTACCAAATCTCCGCGAAGCCGGTCGGGTGATCGAGGGTGATCTCCACACCGTTACCCGGCCGAGGGCGCCAAAATCCCGACTCGGTTGCCAGCGGTCGCACCCGGTTGCCGTCGTCGTCGAGTAGCCAACTACGCGACCAGTAGGTCAAGAACGGCCGCCCGTCGGTGGAAAAGGACACCTCCTGACCGAAGCGGAAGTCCTCGATCGTGGGGTACTGGCCGGTGCCGACACCCACCCAGCGGCCCAACAGCCATGACAGGTGCGCTAACTCGTCGGGAAGGCCGGGCAGGATCCGCGATTCCCCCTGAACGTCCACCGGCTCATCCACCGGCTCATTCACCGGCCCGGTCTCCTCAGGCACCGCTAGCTCTGTCCCTTGAACAGCTTGTAGACGACGTAGAAGGAGAACCACCCGGCAGCGACGACGGCGATGACCAGCAAGCTGGTG
>Ga0102934_1001267_pt1 | contig 17630 bp, 13 predicted proteins | sample SalPonR2_A_D1_MG_FD_78175 | JGI IMG/M metagenome (GOLD analysis project Ga0102934, IMG submission 78175) | Salt pond soil microbial communities from South San Francisco under conditions of wetland restoration - Salt Pond MetaG R2_A_D1_MG | ecosystem: Environmental > Aquatic > Marine > Intertidal... | reverse complement strand
GGCGGCGAACCACATGAAGCCGAAACCGATGCCGAGCTGGAGAAAGCCGAGGGCGAACTTCAGGGGAATCGACGGATCCATATTTCGCCGACCCAGATTGATCCAGAGGGCCGAGAAGAACGGCGCAAAAATCAGGATGTAGAGTGCGTTCAGCGACTGGAACCACTCAGCAGGAACGATGAACCCGAGAACTTCTCGAGCAGTGTAGCGCTCGGCGAAAAGGTTGAGAGAGGATCCGGCCTGTTCGAAGCCCGACCAGAACAGGGCCGCGCCGATAAACAGCGCGATCAGAACGACAACGCGGCGGCGCTCCAGCCCGGACAAGGATTTATCGACAAGCACGCGCCCGAAGAACAGCGCTGCAACGCCGACAATGGCAAAGACGCTGTAGGCGGCCAGGGTCTGGGCGTTGATCGAAATCACGCCTTCGAGCGCCAGCACGGCTACCAGGAACAGGAGTGCGGTGCCGGCATAGGTTGCCAGCTTGAGCACCCTCGTCATGGCTTCGTCCCCCGGCTTGCCCGGATGCGGCAGCTTGCCGAACTCACCCAGGTGATGCTGGGTGGCGCGGTAGACGATCAGCCCGGCGATCATGCCGACCGCCGCGGCGCCGAAGCCCCAGTGCCAGCCGTAGTTGACGCGCAGGAACCCGCAGACCAATGGTCCGAGAAAGGCGCCGGCGTTGATCCCCATGTAATAAAGCACGTAGCCTGCGTCGCGACGAGCACCACCTTCCGGATAGAGCTCACCGACGCAGCTGGAGATATTGGGCTTGAGCAGACCCGTGCCGACCACGATCAGGATCAGCCCGATGAAGAAGCCGTAGTGTTCGCCGATGACCCCGAAGCCCGGCAGTGCCAGCACGATATGGCCAGCCGCAATGATGATGCCGCCATACCAGATGGCGTTCTGCTGACCGAAGACACGGTCGGCGAGCCAGCCGCCGGGAAGTGCTGCCAGGTAGACGCCGGCGGTGTAGAGCCCGTAGATGGCGTTGGCGGTCGGATCATCCAGGCCCAGGCCGCCTTCGGCAACGGCCGCCACCATGAACAGCACCAGCAGCGCGCGCATGCCGTAGTAGCTGAAGCGCTCCCAGAGTTCGGTGAAAAACAGGTTCCCGAGTCCGACGGGGTGGCCGAAGAAGGTCTTCTGGTCGTCCAGATGGCTGCTGGCTTGGTTCATGGGGTCTGCTTCCCTGGCGTTATTTTCGTTATCGATTGGCCCGCAGAGTGGAACAGAAAAGCGCTGGAGACGCAAATCGGGGGCGTTTTTCCCGGGGATTTCATCGCCTGTTTCGACGCAGAACGCCCCCGCGGCAAGCGGGACCTTCCGATGGGTGCTCGTTCGAACAGATCACGACCGTCGCGACCCGGGCCAGGCCGGACTCGGGTCTGCAGCTACTGGGCCGCTGTACTTTTTTCCGAACGCTGAGCGAGACGTTTCTGACCGATGCGGAAGATTCTTTGAGCGGACTCCAGCCATTCGAGACGCTGGCGGGGTGTCTTTCGGTAGAATTCACGTTCGGCAGCGGATCTCGCTCCCTCAAAAGTTGCGACATTCTCCGCGCCAACGCCATTCTGATTCCTGTTCACGCTCGACTCTCCAGCCGCTTCAGGGCGGCAATATCCTGAAGATCGTGTTCACGGCCCGCCTTCTTTTTCATTTCGATCAGGTGCTCGATACTGGCAACCTTGACGACACATTCCCCCAGATCAACCACGTCGGCGTTCTCGAGCAGCTGGTCGAATGGCAAAGGATATTCGACAAACAGATCAACGGGTGGCAGCTCATTGCTGGGGTCCCAGAGGGAAAAAACCTGCAGGCCCTTGTCCTGAATCCAGGCGCGCCTGATCGCTTCGTCGGCGAAATCACGGGCTTTCACAGGAATTCTTGGCTGGTAGCCCAGGGCCTCAAGTGCGTCGATCAAATCGATTGTTGCACTGGAGTGGAGTTCGACGACGAGATCAACATCGTGGGTGAGCCGTCCAACTCCTTGAAGCACTACGGCAAGCCCCTCCACCACCACGTAGGGGCAGTGACTGCCGCGTAATGCCTGAAACAGTCGGTCATGCACCATGGCTACATATTCCGCCGATACTCACCGCCCACCTCATAGAGCGCGTGCGAGATCTGCCCGAGCGAGCAGCGCTTTACCGCTTCCATCAGAGCATCGAAGGTGTTGCCGCGCTGGCGCGCGACGGACTGGAGCTGCTGGAGGGTGGCATTCGACAGAGATTCGTTGCGGCGCTGGAAGGCGCGGACGTTGGAGACCTGCTGCTTTTTCTCCTCGTCGGTCGAGCGGGCCAGCTCGATTTCACCGCCCTCCTGCTCATTGCCGTCGGCCGGCAGAAAGGTATTGACGCCGACGAGCGGGAGCGAGCCATCGTGCTTCTTGTGCTCGTAGTACAAGGATTCGTCCTGGATCTTGCCGCGCTGGTACATCGTATCCATGGCTCCCAGCACACCGCCGCGTTCGGAGATGCGCTCGAACTCCTGGTACACGGCCTCCTCGACCAGATCGGTCAGCTGATCGACGATGAAGCTGCCAGCCCAAGGATTTTCGCAGAAGTTCAGACCCAGCTCCTTGTTGATGATCATCTGGATCGCCACGGCGCGACGCACCGACTCCTCCGTCGGCGTGGTGATGGCCTCGTCATAGGCGTTGGTGTGCAGGCTGTTGCAGTTGTCGAAGATGGCATACAGGGCCTGCAGCGTCGTGCGGATGTCGTTGAACTGGATCTCCTGTGCGTGCAGCGAGCGACCCGAGGTCTGAATGTGGTACTTCATCATCTGCGAGCGCTTGTCGGCGCTGTAGCGCTCGCGCATCGCGCGCGCCCAGATGCGCCTGGCCACGCGGCCGATGACGGTGTACTCCGGATCCATGCCGTTGGAGAAGAAGAAGCTCAGGTTGGGCGCGAAGGCGTTGATGTCCATGCCGCGCGCCAGGTAGTACTCGACGATCGTGAAGCCGTTGGACAGGGTGAAGGCGAGCTGGCTGATCGGGTTCGCGCCGGCCTCGGCGATGTGATAGCCGGAAATCGAGACCGAGTAGAAATTGCGCACCCCGTGGTCGATGAAGTACTGCTGGATATCGCCCATCATGTGCAGGGCAAATTCCGTCGAGAAGATGCAGGTATTCTGGGCCTGATCTTCCTTGAGAATGTCGGCCTGGACCGTGCCACGCACGACCTTCAGCGTGTCGGCCTTGATCCGCGCGTAGGTCTCGGCATCAAGCACCTGGTCCCCGGTCACGCCCAGCAGGCCCAGACCCAGGCCATCGTTGCTGGCGGGTAGATCGCCGGCGTACTCGGGCTGGTCATCTCCAAGGATCTCGGCGCGCTTCTTCTGCGCCGCGTCCCATCGACCCGATTCCTTGAGATGCTTCTCGACCTGCTGATCGACGGCGGTATTCATGAACATCGCCATCAGCATCGGCGCCGGGCCGTTGATGGTCATCGACACGGAGGTATTCGGCGCGCTCAGATCGAAGCCGGAATAGAGCTTCTTCATGTCGTCCAGGGTCGCAATCGACACGCCGGAATTGCCGACCTTGCCGTAGATGTCGGGGCGCTCGTGCGGGTCTTCTCCATACAGGGTCACCGAATCGAACGCCGTCGACAGGCGCTTTGCCGGCTGCCCTTCGGAAACGTAGTGGAAGCGGCGGTTGGTGCGCTCCGGCGTGCCCTCGCCGGCGAACATGCGGATCGGGTCTTCGTTGGTGCGGCGGTAGGGATAGACCCCGCCGGTGTAGGGATAGTGTCCGGGCAGGTTTTCTTTCAGCAGAAAGACCAGCAGATCGCCCCAGTCCGAGGTCTGGGGGGCCGCGATCTTGGGGATCTGCAGTCGCGACAGGGATTCGCGGTAGTTGCTGCCGGTGATGGCCTTGCCACGCACTTCATAGCTGTACTCGGGCGCCTCCACCGAGGCCTTGATCTCCGGCCAGGCGCGCAGGAGATCGCGTGCGGCCTCGGGGATGGACTTTAGGGCTTCGGCGTAGCGTTGCAGGAGGTGATCGGTGATGGCGACGTCAGAACGATCGGAATCCTCGGGATTCCGGGTTCCGGGTTCCGGTTTCCGGTCAGCTCCGGCAAGCTCCAACGGGGCGGGAAGCTCGGGGACGTCGAGATCGCTCAGGACCCCGTAGTAGTGCTGGGCGCGGCGGGCTTCTTCAGCCCACTCAAGAACGTTCTCGTTGATACCGCGGCCCTGTTCGGCGATTTCGGCCAGATAGCGTACGCGCTGTCCCGGGATCAGCACCGAGGGCTTCGGCTCATGATCGCTCAGCTCCACCTTCGGCATAAAGTCACAGCGCAGATCGCTTTCCCCTGAACCCTGAACCCTTAACCCTGAAACCTGTTCTCTCAACAACCGGCACAGCTGCGCAAACATCCAGGTCACGCCCGGGTCGTTGAACTGGCTGGCGATGGTCGGATAGACCGGGACGTCCTCATCGGCCATCTGGAAGGCCAGACGGTTGCGCTTCCACTGTTTCCTGACGTCCCGGAGCGCGTCCATCGCGCCCTGGCGGTCGAACTTGTTCAGGATCACGAGCTCGGCGAAATCGAGCATGTCGATCTTCTCGAGCTGGCTGGCCGCGCCGTAATCCGAGGTCATCACATAGACCGGAAAATCGACCAGATCCACCACCTCGGAGTCGGACTGGCCGATGCCGGCGGTTTCCAGAATAACCAGGTCGAAGCCCGATGCCTTGAGCGCGGCCAGGCTGTCGGCGACCACTTCGGACACCGCTCGATGCTGGGCCCGGGTGGCCATGGAGCGCATGAAGACTCGCTCCGAGCGCAGGGTGTTCATGCGGATCCGGTCGCCGAGCAGCGCGCCACCGGTGCGGCGACGGGTCGGGTCGACGGCCAGCACGGCGATCTTCATCTCGGGGAAAAACTGCAGAAATCGATTGACCAGCTCGTCGGTCACCGAGGACTTCCCTGCCCCGCCGGTGCCGGTCAGACCCAGTACCGGAACATGCGTTGCCGCCTCGGCCTGTTTGCGGGCCCGCGCCAGCTCGTGCTCGGAAATCAGGCCATTCTCGATGCCGGTCAGGATAGCGGCCAGATCGCCGGCCTCACCCTGTGCCTGCGCGGCTCCGGCCTGGAGTCGCTCCTCCCGCGCCTGCCGGGTACGCTGGACCAGATCCTCGATCATTTCGTTGAGGCCCATCTTCATTCCGTCTTCCGGGTGATAGATGCGATTGACACCCTGGGCCTCCAGCGCCCTGATTTCCTGCAGCGTGATCGTCCCGCCGCCGCCTCCGAAGACCTGGATATGACCCGCGCCCTGCTCAGCCAGCATGTCGATCATGTACTTGAAATACTCGTTGTGCCCGCCCTGGTAGGAGCTGACCGCAATTCCGTCGGCGTCTTCGCAGATCGCGGCCCGGACGATCTCGGCGACCGAGCGGTTGTGCCCGAGGTGGATGACCTCGCAACCCTGGGCCTGAATCAGGCGGCGCATCAGATTGATGGCCGCATCGTGCCCGTCGAACAGGCTGGCGGCAGTCACGAAACGCAGCGGTGTTTCGGCTCTCGAGGAGGGGGTGGCGGCGAAGTGCTCGGCAGACTGGCTCATGATAAAGCTCTGGAGTATTTTGGCAGAACCCGGTATTTTAACGCCTAAGAGTCAGAAGCCACATCCCCGGGATCGGGAATCGCTCGATGCGAATTTCGGCCGGTCCCTGGCAAGCAGGTCCACAGATGCAGCAACACGCGACAAGCAGATCAAGACAGGATCGTCCCCGCCCTCCGGTTGACGAAATGGGTCGTCATGCCGAAGACGCGGCACTATTTCTGAAGCTGATGGCCAACCCCCATCGGCTGATGATCCTTTGCCATCTGCTCGATGGCGAAATGTCGGTCGGGGAACTGAACGGCCATCTTCCCCTCAGCCAGTCCGCCCTGTCACAGCACCTGGCCATGTTGAGAAACAATGGCATGGTCACCACCCGCCGCGAACAGCAGACGATTTATTACTCCCTGGCCAGTGAGGAAGTCGAGGCGGTCATGGAAGTCCTCTACACACACTTCTGCGCGCCGGATCAGTCGGATTGATCCACGCAGGCAATTTCGGCAAGTGGCTTGATTAAACATTAGATATTTCTTATATTGATCGCCTGGTCACCGGCCGCCGCCCCAAGGACACCGCATGCGCCCCCGATCTCGCAGGCCTCAATCGACTCGCAAACCGCATCCAGTGATGCCATTGCTGCTTGCCGCAGGGCTTTTTTCAGCAACCCAGATCGTTCTGGCCGACGACGAGCCCCCCGGCTGGGTCGTCGATGCCAGACAGGGCGCACAAGCGCTCGGCGGACGGCTGAAACAGGCCTTGACGGGCGCCATCGAACAGGACGGACTGGTGGCCGCGGTCGAGGTCTGCCAGATCCAGGCCCCCACCATCGCTGATGGCGTCTCAACGGAGTCGATGCACGTTGGCCGTACCGCGCTGCGGGTCAGAAACCCCGCCAACGCGGCTGATGCCTGGGAGCGAAGGGTTCTCGAGGACTTCGAGCGACAGATGGCCAGCGGCAAGGATCCGGCCGGCATCGAGGCCTTTGCCATTCGACAGGTCGATGGCCAGCGTCAGGGCCACTGGATGGGCGCCATCCCCACCGGGGGTTTGTGCCTGTCCTGCCACGGCAGCTCGCTCGATCCCGAGCTTCAGCAAACCATCGATCAGCGCTACCCTCAGGACCGGGCCACTGGCTTCGAGCCCGGCAGTCTGCGCGGGGCTTTCAGCGTTCGGATCGATCTGCCCGATCCCGACTAGTGGGACACCGGGCACCGAACTCGGTCGCGAACACCCCCTGCAAGCAATCTCGATTCCCGCTAAAATAGGCGGCTGTCTGCGCTCGCGTGCCCAAGGGCTGTGGGTGAGGCGCTACGGCAGGATGGACATCGATCGTCCAGCCCCTGCTCTTTCTGTTTTTTCGTTCCGGCCGACGTTTCGGGGATCGGCTCAAACGCCTGCGACACAAGAAGCGCAGGCTCTGGAGGACTCTTAATGAATCTGTTCGAAACCATCCATACGACCGAGCATGAGCAGGTCGTCTTCTGCCACAACAAAGAGGCAGGCCTCAAGGGCATCATCGCGATCCACAACACCACGCTGGGTCCGGCCCTGGGCGGTCTTCGCATGTGGCCCTACGCCACCGAGCAGGAGGCACTGGATGACGTGCTTCGCCTGTCGCGCGGCATGACCTACAAGGCGGCAGTCGCCGGGCTCAACCTGGGCGGCGGCAAATCCGTACTGATCGGCGACCCACGCCAGGACAAGTCGGAAGCCCTGTTCCGCTCCTTCGGACGATTCATCGATTCCATGAATGGCCGCTACATCACGGCGGAGGATGTCGGCATCGACGTCAACGATATGGAATACGTCTTTCAGGAAACCGACAACTGCGTCGGTGTTCATCAGGTTCACGGCGGGTCCGGTGATCCGTCCCCGTTCACTGCCTTCGGCACGCTGCAGGGCATTCGCGCCTCCCTGTCGCACAAGTTCAATAACGAGGAAGTCGGTGATTACAGCTATGCCGTCCAGGGTGTCGGCCACGTCGGCTTCGAGCTGGTCAAACTGCTGCGCAACGAGGGCGCCAAGGTCTTCGTCACCGATATCAACGAGGAGGCCGTGCAGGCCGCCGTCGATCTGGGCTGCGAAGCTGTCGCGCTGGACGAGATCTACGATGTCGACGCGGACGTCTTCTGCCCGACGGCACTGGGCGCCATCGTCAACGAGCAGACCATTCCGCGCTTCAAGTTCAAGGTTGTCTGTGGGGCGGCCAACAACCAGCTTGCGACCGAAGAGTGCGGCGATGAACTCGAGCGCCGCGGTATTCTCTATGCACCAGACTATGCGGTCAACGCCGGCGGTCTGATGAACGTCTCGATCGAATTCGAGGGCTATAATCGCGAACGTGCCAAGCGCATGATGCGAACCATCTACTACAACGTCTCCAAGATCTTCCAGATCGCCGAGCGCGACGGCATCTCGAGCTGGAAAGCCGCCGACCGAATGGCCGAAGAACGCATCGCCACCATCGGCAAGCTCAAACTGCCGTTCATGGGCCGCTCACACCGCTTCCCCGGCCGTGAGCGCGGTCATAACTAAAGATCACGGTTTACGGTTTCCGGTTTACGGTTTCCGGTCTGGTTTCGATCCACATCACCGAAACCACATAAGACACCGGAGTTCCTGATAATTCGCGCGGCCACAGGCCACGCGAGGCCGTCCCGGAGACCGGCAACCGTTCACCGGAAACCGAGTTCAATCATGAAACTGTCCGAAGACATTGAAATGCTGCGCGAATCGGTGCGCCGCTTTGCCGACGAGGCCATTGCGCCGCGCGCCGAGCATATCGATCAGAGCAATGAATTTCCACAGGAGCTCTGGACCGAACTGGGCGAGATGGGCCTGCTCGGCATTACCATCCCGAGCGAGTACGGCGGCGCGGACATGGGCTACCTGGCCCATCTGGTGGCAATGGAGGAAATTTCGCGCGCGTCGGCCTCGGTCGGCCTGTCCTACGGCGCGCATTCGAATCTCTGCACCGACAATCTCTGCCGCAACGGCAACGAAGCCCAGCGCCAGAAATACGTACCGAAGCTGGTCAGCGGAGAATGGAAGGGCGCGCTGGCGATGTCCGAGCCGGGGGCCGGTTCCGATGTGGTCGGCTCGATGAGCTGCAAGGCCGAGAAGCGCGGCGATGTCTGGGTCGCCAACGGCTCGAAGATGTGGATCACCAACGGCCCGGAATGCGACGTGGCCGTGGTCTACATGCGGACCGCCGGGTCCGAGGCCGGCAGCCGCTGCATGACCGCATTCATCGTCGAAAAGGACCTGCCCGGATTCACCAAGGCGCAGAAACTCGACAAGCTGGGCATGCGCGGCTCCAACACCTGCGAACTGGTCTTCGACAACTGCGAGATTCCGGAAGACAACGTTCTCGGAGAGGTCAACCAGGGCGTCAAGATCCTGATGTCCGGTCTGAATTCCGAACGCCTGGTGCTCTCCGGCGGACCGATCGGCATCATGCAGGCCGCCATTGACCAGGCCCTGCCCTACATCCGCGAGCGCAAACAGTTCGGCCGCACGCTGTCCTCTTTCGGATTGATGCAGGCCAAGATCGGCGACATGTACGCGATGATGCAGAGCTCGCGTGGCTTCGCCTATCAGGTCGCCACAGATTATGACCGCGGCGAAAAATCCCGTATCGATGCAGCCGCCTGCCTGCTGCATGCCTCGACCCGGGCGGTCAAGGTCGCCCTGGAAGCCATCCAGGCCCTCGGCGGCAACGGCTACATCAATGAATACCCGACCGGGCGATTGCTGCGTGACGCCAAACTCTACGACATCGGCGCCGGCACCAACGAAATCCGCCGCATGCTGATCGGGCGCGAGCTGGCTCAGAACGACTGAACCACGCCGTTTGCCCGATCGCCTGGCCCCAGTGAAGTTGAGAATCATCCTGTTCGGGTGCGGCAATGCAGGCAAGGTCGATAGATGCTCATGTGCCACACCGGCACCTTTTGTTAACCTATCGACCCCTGCAACCAAAGGAATAAAGACTTGCAAATTTCATTCAGACGTTTCCTTGTCATTGCAGCATTGACTGCTCTCAGCGGCTCGACACTGGCCGCTGCTGCAACGGCCAGTCTAGAAAACACCGATGGAGAGCCGGTCGGCACCGTAGAGCTACACGCTACGCCCAACGGCACCCTCTTGAACGTTGTCCTGCATGCCATGCCATCCGGCGTCCACGCTTTTCACATCCACGAGATCGGCCGCTGCGATCCCGACTTTGGCCACGCAGGCGGCCACTACAACCCGGAGGGGGTCGGCCACGGCTTCTTGGATGAGGGTGGGTTTCATGTCGGCGATATGCCGAATCTGCACATCCCGGACAACGGCGCCCTGAGTGTTGAAATCCTGAACCATCAGCTGGCCCTGGACGAACGCCTGTTCGACGAGGACGGCGCCTCGATCATGATCCACGCCGGCCCGGACGACTACACCAGCGACCCGTCAGGCGCAGCCGGAGCTCGCATTGCCTGCGGCGTGATCTCGCCCTCTGACTGAAGCAGTCAAATTCGCAAGCGCGGGACCGACCGGGCTGCTGTGGACCAGACTTTCCCTTCGATGCCGATCCGGTCGATACCGAGTCTGCAGTAGCGGAAAATGCAGGACCCGGGAAAAGGTATAGCCATCGCGGATCAAGTCAGACTGTGAAATCGACAGATCATTTTCGATGGCAGTCCAGATGGGTTCTGAATTACGATGCTCGGGCAACAGAGCGCGGCAGATCTTCATGACCAGGTATCATTTCCGATTCAGAGACGTCCCGGGGCGGGGTTCTCCACAGAAATACTGGCACTATCTTTGGGGTTATTTGCTGCCCACGATCTCTTTCCTGATCGACAAAGAGGCATCCGAGCGGCATGTCCCGCCGCCGATTTTCGAGAGTTATGGCCCGCTCATGGACGGGGTCCTGGCAGACTACATGTCGATTCTCGCCCTCGATTATCGCATGGCAGCGCCCCATGAAAATCTTGCCAGTAGCCAGTACATGGAAAGATTCGTGCCGCGTTGGGATGTGCTGCAGTTCTCCATGGCCTGGCCCTATCTTCGCGAACTCCCCATCAGCCCGGCACCATCTCGCCAGGAGCGCTGGAGAAACGGCATCCAGGTGCTGCGTCAGAGAAAACTGGACGCGCTGACTTCGGGCATGAAGGGGCGCCGTCTGCTGAGGAGGATAGAAGCTCTCAAGCGATTCATTCTCCACGCGCTATCAGAAAACGAGCCTGCCGACTCTACAGGTTCGCCTTACCTCGTGATTGATCGCTCCTCGGCTCCTGCAGCACAGCATGACCCGAACTGCCGTTTTGTCCAGGAGTACGGCACTGCTACAAAATCACTCAGAGGCGTTGCCAGGACCGTTGCCAAGTTGAAAGATCTGGGCTTCAACGTGGAGCGATTCGAGCCAGGCGCAGTCGGTCAGATCGAGCAGATCACCCGCTTTTCGAATGCTCGGGGCGTAATTGCAATTCGGGGTTCTGACCTTGCCAACATTCTATGGTTGAAGCCGGGGAGCAAGTTGATCGTCATTCGACCTCAGAAGAAGCTGTCAACCCACCTCTACGGAATGGCTGACCTGCTTCGACTGGATTTTCACGAGCTGGGATCCAATAGCCCACATCCTAATCTTGGCGAATTCCCCATCGAGCGCTACCTCGAAAATCCGTCACTGTGACCAGCTCTAGCCCTGATCCTTTCAGGCATGGGCGAGCAGAAAAGACAGCACACTGCGTGCCTCGTTGGTGAAAATCTCATTGTGCACAACGAGATTCTGGACAGATCGCAGAGACAGCCACACGAACTCACTGGAGAGTTTCGGAGCGGGAGTACCGAGATCGACGATTCGATAGTGATTGACGTCTCGAAAAAAACGTCCACCTTCTTCGGACTGCCGACTATCCAGTAGAACCGTGCCTCGGTGAACTGCCTCGAATAGTCGTGCCATGGTCGAGTCGCTGGCCGCAATGGTGGCCTCGTTGCCGCCCGGTTCGATGCAGATGCCTGGTGAGAGCTCTACCCGCGACTTCAGGCCAACCTCCGGACAGACCTTGAACAGGAAGCGAGGGGCTCCACGCTCGATTGCGCAACACAGTACGATGCTGCCGGCCGAGCAGCTCTCGACAAAGGGCTGCTGCCAGCCCGGCACCTCTCGACCCTGCACCTGGACGTCGTAATGGGTGATGTCGAATCCGGAGCGATCAACACAGCGGTAACCGTGTTCGAATCGCTCCCAGCAGGTCAGATCCTCCAGCGCCACCTTCTCGACCGGCGCGATGGGACGGGCACGCGCAGCCATGATGCGCTGTCGTGCGTCGTCTGTTTCAACCGCCGCATCGGATTTTGCGCGGAAGGAATCCCGACAAAGAGCAGTCAATGCTGAGTGGGATACGTCTCGCTCGAAAGGTTTCCGGCCCAGCAACCTCTCCCAGTCGCTGCAGACCAGCACCGAACGGGCATCGGTGTTGATGCTGAAATCGCCAGCCAGAGCGCCAAGCAGGTCCTCAAGTCCGGTCCAGACATGGGTCCAGGGCACCGTCAGCGATGCGCGCTGATGATCATCGAGCTCGACGATCACGTTTCTGTTGCGCTTGCGCCAGAAGCGCGTGCCCTGCTCGCTCTGCAGTGTGTCTGCCAGCAGTGCCTCGGGCGCAGGAGACTTGAACGGCGGGTAACAGGGGGTTGGATCGCCGCCATGCGCGCGCTGCTGATTACTCAGGGTTGCCTGACAGGACGGAGCAAGCTGACATTCACCGACATTGCCGGGCTCCACCTTGGCGTTGACAAGCACCTCGGTTGCCCCGTTGCGGCGATGAATGAGAAAGCCAAGCGTACCGATTTCCGGCTGCAGGATCATCGGCTGCTCCGTCATATCTCCGCTCTGACCAAGATATCGAATCGCTCCGATCTCGAAGAATCGTCCCGTTCTGTGACGCAGGCGGCCATTGACGGCCTTCCAGGCACCGTCCTGCCCGAGGGGTGCCGGCTCGACGCGCAGCTCGGATCGCCTGATCGTTGCGCGAATAAAGTCTTCAAGGCTCTGTTCCAATGTCGACACCCGGTCTTTCACTTGAATTCCATTCAAGATTGTTTCCCTGTATTCGTCAACGTCCGTTCTTCAGCTACAACCTGTTCAACGACCGACTCGATGGTAGGCGCCCGGGCCAGATTGAAACCAGTGCGCAGCTCTGACAGTCGCGAGCCAAGAGCACCCTTGCTGCCGCCCATCAGGGTCAGTGCTTTTTCAAAGGCATCCCAGCCTGTCCAGCGATACAGCTCAGCGGTCAGGGAATTCACGAAGATGCGAATCAACGCGCGACGCAGCCGTCCCTCGGGTAGCGGCCTGGGAAGCTGCAGATCCCGTTGGCGCGGCTGGCTGAAAAGCTCCTCTGAGATCTGCTGCCTGGTCGATTCTGCAGTCTGGTTCAGACAGTTCTCGAACCAGGCAGGCGGTGGGGTGGAGTCTGCATAGGCTCCCCCACCGGGGGATTGATAGTTCCTGTTGAATCGGAGGCAGCTCACCGGCGCATCAAAAGAAAAACGTGCGCCACTCCGCCAGGCGCGCATCAGCCACTCCTGAATCGAGGCCCGATGGCCCCGAAGTGAAGAGCGCCAGGCTCCGACATGCTGGGCCAGGGCTCGATCGATGACCCATGCACTGCAGGGCTCGAACAGAAGATGAGAGCGCAGAAAAACATCCTTCGCCTGGCGATTGGCCGGTGCGAACCACTGAAAATCCGGTCCCGTCCCTGAACCGGGAATTTCACGAGTGCCCCAGGCTACGGCGGAGCGGCCGACAAAGAAGTTCGTTCTATCGGCCGTCATGGTATCCAGAGCGATCGTGAGGTGGTCGGGAAGGAGTACATCATCGTGATTCATGAACGCGATATGGCTGCCCTTGGCAATCGCCAGACCAGCAGAATTCGGTCCAGCCTGCTCACCGATGCGTGCCGGCAGATTGATATAGCGGAACCGACTATCGTCGAGTGAGGCGACGACCGCCTCGGTCTCTGGGCCGCAGGCATCGCCGATGACCAGCGCCTGCCAATCACTTCGTTCCTGGGCCTGGATCGATCGAAGCGCCAGGCCCAACCACACGGGCAAGGCATAAGTCGACACGATAAAGGTCACCATGGACGATCTGTCCAGGCCAGCCGCCACAAAAGATCCATTGATCCCCTCAAAAATCCTTCAGCCACCGTACAGATTCTACCCGTTCGGCTGCTCTAAATTCCAAGCGGGCTGGAAAAGGCTCTGCAGCTATGGAACCACCGGTGGACTGCTACTCGGTAGAGTCGCCCGAGCAGGGTTGATCAGAGCCTCCCTACGTCTCCCCGCCCTCGGTCTCGATCTTGAGAGATTCGCCGCAGTGTTTGCAGTGCACTGCGTCCGGTTCGTGGCGGGTCAATCCGCATTCAGAACAGGTGTAGTGCACTTTCGAGGGCTGAATCACGGCGCGGGCGAGCTGGAAGAACAGTGCCACGCCGATGATCATGATGAAGACCGACAGCAGCTTCCCGCCCGGGGTGGTCATGGTGATGTCGCCGAAGCCCGTCGTGGTCAGCGTGGCCACGGTGAAATACAGGGCGTCGATATAACCCGCCGGGCCGGCCCCTTCGTCGAAGGCGAAGACGAACACGAAAGACGTGGTCACGAAGATGAAGACGAACAGATGGACCGCGGCCAGTATCGAGTCCTCGTGCAGGCGGAAAAAACGGCTCTCACGCCGCAGGTCGCGAATCAGGTGATAGGAATGGATCAGGCGCAGACCGCGCAGGATGCGCAGAAAAGCCAGCTCTTCGGTGAACAGCGGTACCAGCAGCAGGGTGGCGATGACCAGAATATCGGCGATTGTGTAGATTCGGCGCAGTTCTTTGACCGGATCCGGTGCCACCCAGAGTCGGGCCAGCAGATCGGTCAGGATGAGCAGACCCAGGACGACGTTGATACCGTGCAGGAGCGGGGTCTGTGTCACCGCGGCGGTGAAGATGAAATAGGCAATCGTCAGGGCATCGAAGGTGATCAGGCCATAGCGAAACCTTCTGGCGCGCTTGCTGCGTCCCCGATACAGAAGCCGAACGCTGCGATGGAGTTCTTTCAACATCAGGTCAGCCAGGCGTTGATGTTCGCTTGGTTCAGGATGTTTTTTTCGCTCCAGGGCATCTTGTCGATTTCCTTCGCTATCGCTCTGATCGAGGGTTCAGCCAATCATGATACCCAGCTCGACTGCCGACGGCCAATCCGACCTCGGTGATCAACTGGCCGGAAGCAGAGAATCCTGCATGCGCTCGATGTTCTGCACGATCTCATCGTCTTCTTCGGAGAAATAGGCAATGTGGAACATCGCATCGCCCTCCTGCACCAGCGGGATATTCTGTTTGCCGATGATGATCCCCGAGCGCGCTGCTCGAACGGTAGTGAATACCTCCCCGAAGGGACTGCCGATCCGGGCCAGCGCGTCGCCCTTGTGGACGTCGTCGCCAAGATTCTTGAGACTGTGGACGATGCCGCTGGCGTTGGCGCGTGTCCAGGCACTGGTGTTGGCGACGAAGGGATTGACCGTCGAGCGCCCCTTTCTCGATCGCTTCCGCTTGAGCATTCCCAGGTGGGTCAGGACATTCTGGATCCCGCGAACGCCGGCACGTATCGATAACTCGTCGAAGCGCAGCGCCTGGCCGGCCTCATAGAGCAGAATCCGGGTACCTGAATCGACAGCGGCTTCGCGCAGCGAACCATCGCGCAGATCGGAATTGAGCAGAACCGGAACACCGAAGGCTTCGGCGAGGCGGCGAGTTTCTTCGTCTTTCAGGTCGGCGCGGATCTGCGGCAGGTTGGAACGGTGAATGGCACCAGTGTGCAAGTCGATGCCGTACTGACAGTGACCCACGATCTCCGAAAGAAAGGTATGCGCCACGATGCCCGCCAATGAGCTTTTTGTCGAACCGGGAAAGCAGCGATTCAGATCCCGACGGTCCGGCATGTAGCGACTCTGGTTCAGCACCCCGTAGACGTTGACCATCGGCACCAGGATCAGCGTGCCGCAGGACAGACGAAGCGTCTTGAGTCGAATCAGCCGGCGGACGATCTCGATGCCATTGAGCTCGTCGCCATGCACTGCGGCCGACACGAACACGGTCGGCCCCGGACGCTTGCTTCGAATCACATGCACCGGCATCGAAATATCGGTATCGGTGTACAGACGAACGACAGGCATCTTGATTTGCCGCGTCTGGCCAGGCTCGATGCGGTGACCGCCGATGATCAATTCACTCATTCAGGCTTCCAGTCGTCTGCACGGGCCAGATATTTCTGAACACAATGCGCAAGTCTACCTTCTAAATGCCCTCTTGCATGCAGGAAGCCTGTCAGAGACCGGAAAGGTAATCTCGCCCTTTCAGCATCATTGCTCTGAAGGACTCGAGGTCACCGTTATCAACGCTGTCGGTCAATGATTGCATGGCCTCAAGGAGCGCCTGGCGGGGGGCGCCACCCCGCTGGTTCAGGCGCTGGATCTCGAAATACAGATCAGGATTTTCGGCCGCCACGTCGCGTGCAATCGCAAGCTGCCGGTTGAATGTGGTGCTGGAGACATCGGCCAGTTCACTGGCCTCCAGGCCCGAGCGAGCAATCGCGGTAAAAAAGGCAATATTGGCCGCATGCGACAGGCCCAGCACCCAGCCAATGAGACGGTCGTGGTCTTCGATATCGATCCGCTTGATTTCCGCCATGGTCTGGGCGAACAGCGCTTCGGCCTCTTCGACCGCACCCTCATGACCGATGTCCATGAACAGCACGTGGCGGCCGGACAGCAGGCGAGTATCAGGGCCAAACATCGGGTGTACCGAGCAGATCTTCAGCCCGGCACTGGCGGCCCGACGAAGAGGTTCAATCAGCGGGCTCTTGATCGAGGCCACATCCAGAATGAGGCCGTGATGACCGCGCTCTGTCAGCGCATTGAGCAATTCCACTGTGACTGCAATCGGCGTGGCCAGTACAACCACGTCGACATCGGCCGGGGCATCGCGCCAGTCGCAGAACCGGAACTCCGAATCCCGAGCAAAACCCGAGTCGGCCAGCAGCACCTCGAAACCCTGGTTATCGAGAAATCCGGCCAGCCAGCCGCCAAGGCGGCCGGCACCCCCGATCACCAGCGCCCGACGGCCGGTGCCATGGGCGCCGAGCTGGACGCGTTCCTGCTCCTGCCGGGTCAATGAGGCATCGATCAGGCGCTTGAGCAGATCTTCGGCCAGGTCGGGGTCCAGTGCCAGTTCAGTGGCCCTTGCGCGCACATGGTCAAGCACCTCGCGCTCGCGCTTGAAGTCCCTGAGCTGTCTTCCCTGGCGTTGCTTGGACCGGCCGATCTCGGAGACCACGCGCTGACGCTCTGCAGCCAGGGTGACCAGTGAGGCATCGATGGCGTCGAGGCGCTGCCGCAGCGCTTCGATGGATTCCGGTGGAGTGCTTTTCCTGACCATAAAAGCCAGTCTCAGGCCCGGCTCATGAACTCGTGGGTCTCGGTGTTCACCTTGACCTTTTCGCCGGGTGTGATGTAGTCCGGCACCTGGATTTCCAGGCCGGTTTCCAGCGTGGCAGGTTTGGCCGAGCGGCTCGCCGTCGCACCCTTCATCACCGGCGCGGTATCGGTGACTTCCAGGACCACCGACTGCGGCAGCTGGATGGCAACGGGCTGATCGCTGATGATCAGCACATAGATGTCGGTCAGACCGTCGGTAATGAAAGCCGTGGCATCGCCGATATCGGACTCGCTGAGCAGGTACTGGGCGTAATCCTCGCTGTCCATGAACACGAAAGCCTCGCCGTCGCGGTAGGAAAACTCGCACTGCCTGCGGACCAGATCGGCCTCGTTGACCGTATCATCGCCTTTGAAGGTGACTTCCCGCCGGTCCCCGCCAGGGATCGATTCCAGCTTGAAACGATACAGCGTGCCGCCGCCTCGGGCGGTGGGCGCCGAGCGCTCGATCTGGCGCACGGCCCAGACTGTCCCTTCATGTTCGATAACATTTCCTCGCTTGACTTCAGTGACTCTGGGCATG
>Ga0102934_1001266_pt1 | contig 17642 bp, 12 predicted proteins | sample SalPonR2_A_D1_MG_FD_78175 | JGI IMG/M metagenome (GOLD analysis project Ga0102934, IMG submission 78175) | Salt pond soil microbial communities from South San Francisco under conditions of wetland restoration - Salt Pond MetaG R2_A_D1_MG | ecosystem: Environmental > Aquatic > Marine > Intertidal... | reverse complement strand
TTCCCACTGGCTTGAATCGGGCATGTCCGTAATTATTTTCATCACGGTACGGGCTGGATAGTGGGGGTGTTGATTATCGGAAAATGATGACATACTATACTCCTCTAAATAGGATACTAGTTGGGTTAATATGGATACAATACAGCTGCAGAAAGATTTTGGCAAACTTCTAAAAAAAAATCACCAGGAATTCAGAAATATATTTTCCTCTATGGAAACCGACTGTTACCGAGTGTATAACTGGAATATCTCTGAAATACCCTGGTTGATAGACATCTATGGGAACTACCTGCACATCTCTTCCCTGGCTCAAACTCACCAGCCGGATTTGCTGGAGGCTGAATCCGATTTGTTGGAGACTGCCTCGCGAATGCTTTATGTACCGCTGGAACGGATATTTTTTAAGCACCGCTTTGTGCAAGGGCGACAGGTTCAACACGAAAAACTGAATCAATCTGGACACACATTGATAGTAAAAGAACAGGGACTGCTGTTTAAGGTAAACCTATCAGACTACCTGGATACTGGCTTATTTTTAGATCTTAGAAATAGCCGGCAGCTTGTCCGTGAGGCGGCTGCCGGTATGCGATTATTAAACCTGTTTGCCTATACCGGTGCTTTTACCGTGTACGCGGCCGCCGGAGCGGCGACTAAGACCGTGTCGGTAGACTTATCAGCACCATATATGCGTTGGGCCCAGGAGAACTTAGATCTGAACGGGCTATCGGGAGAAATGCATACTTTCATCAACTCCGACGTGCGTGAATATTTACAGGAGGCAATTGAAGGCGGGGAGCAGTATGATTTGATAATTTTAGATCCGCCGACTTTCTCAAACAGCCGAAAAACAGAGGGAACCTTTGATCTTCAAAGGGATTATGTGTGGTTTATCGGGCAGTGTCTAAAACTGCTTTCTAAGGAAGGTAGTCTTCTGTTTTCTACAAACTATCACAAGTTTCATTTTGATCCAGGTAGGTTACGCGGGGCTGAGGTACAAAATACCACTTCCACCACAATTCCACCGGATTTTAACGGTAAGCGCAGGCCTCACCGCAGCTGGGTAATCCGGCGAAAAACCAGGTAATCCGCCGGACTTCATGCTGCTGCACTATTTCTCCATCTTCTTTTTCAGTTTGGCCCAGGTATCTCTCATTGAAACGGTGCGGTTGAAAACCGGCCGACCAGGAGCGGAGTGTTTTACGTCTACGCAAAAGTAGCCCTTCCGCAGAAACTGATAAAAGTTTCCAGGCTCGGCGTTTTTCAGCGAGGGTTCCAGTTTCGCATTGTTGACTATCTGCAGCGATTCAGGATTCATTTCATCTAAGAAATCACCGGTGGCTTCCCCCGGGTTTTCGGTAGTAAATAGATGGTCGTATATTCGCACTTCCGCCTCTAATGCATGGCGCGCCGATACCCAGTGGCTCGTTCCTTTCACTTTACGCCCGTCATCGGTCCAGCCTCCTCGGGAAGCCGGATCATAGGTGCAGTGTATCTCTTCTATCTCTCCACTCTCGGGATTCTTTTTGTAGTCAACGCAGGTAATGTAATAAGCATGTTTCAGGCGGACCTCCCTTCCGGGGGCTAGCCTGAAAAACTTCTTAGGAGGTTCTTCCATGAAGTCCTCACGTTCTATATACAGCTCGTGACTGAAGGGAAGTTGCCGGCTGCCGGCGGAGGCGTCCTCGGGGTTGTTCTCTGCTTCCAGCCACTCCTCCTGATCTTCAGGGTAGTTGTCGATTATCACTTTTACCGGATCAATGACTCCCATCACCCGCTGAGCCCTCTGGTTTAGATCCTCCCGAAGGCAATGCTCTAAAAGGGCGATGTCGATAGTGCTGTTAGCTTTTGCTACCCCAATTCGATCTGCAAAATCTCTAATAGACTCGGGGGTGTAGCCCCTGCGGCGAAAGCCGGAAATTGTCGGCATACGCGGATCGTCCCATCCATCCACATGTCCTTCTTGGACAAGTTTTAGGAGTTTCCGTTTGCTCATCACCGTGTAATTCAAATTAAGCCGGGCAAATTCGTACTGCCGGGGTTGATGTTCAATCTCGGAAGCCTCTACCACCCAGTCGTACAATGGACGGTGGTCTTCAAACTCCAGAGTACAAATAGAGTGGGTAATCCCCTCAATCGCATCAGAAAGGGGATGGGTAAAGTCATACATCGGGTAAATCGTCCAGGTTTCGCCGGTACGATGGTGTTTTACTTTCTTTATACGGTAGAGGGTAGGGTCGCGCATATTCAGGTTTCCGGAAGACATGTCAATTTTAGCTCGCAGTACATAGGTGCCTTCCTCAAACTCCCCCTTCCGCATGCGTCTGAATAAATCTAGACTCTCTTCGATAGGCCGGGACCGGTCGGGGCTCTCTTTTCCCGGCTCTTTCAAGGTTCCCCGGTACTTTCGGATTTCTTCGGGTGAAAGGCTGTCTATATAGGCTTTTCCGGCTTTGATCAGGGTAACCGCATATTCGTACAACTGTTCAAAATAGTCCGAAGCAAAATACTCGTGGCTGTTCCAGTCGAAACCTAGCCAATGTACGTCCTCTTTAATTGAATCAATATATTCGACTTCCTCTTTTTCCGGATTGGTATCATCAAAGCGCAGGTGGCAGCGGCCCTTGTATTTCTCAGCCAGACCAAAATTAAGGCAGATCGATTTTGCATGTCCGATATGGAGGTAGCCATTCGGTTCAGGGGGAAAACGGGTTACCACTTGTCCGCCATGTTTACCCTCTTCCAAATCCTTTTCAATAACCCGTTCGATAAAATTAAGGGAACTTTCATTTTTAGTTGTGTCCATATTCTCCACCTCTTTCGTTATGAGCCTCTATACAAATTATTGTGCTGATAATAGCATACTGGAATGAAAATGTAAGGCGTCTGTATATCTATCTCGGATATTTATCTTGGAAGACTGATATAGAACACTGTGCCCTGATTTGGAATACTCTGTACCCACATAAGACCTTGGTTGCGTTTTACCATCTCGTTGCTAAGCCTAAGACCTAAGCCGGTTCCTGCTTCCTGCTGAGTTCCGCTGGTTGAAAATGCCGAGCTGATATCAAAAAGTGTGTTGATCCGCTCTGCCTCTATACCAACCCCGCTGTCGCTGATTGAGATAAGAGTTTCAGATTTCTTCTGCTCCACATGTATTACTATCGATTGCGAGGGGTAGCTGAACTTTATTGCATTTGAAATCAGATTTCGTAGTACTGTATGCAGCATCTGCTCGTCGACCCGGGCTGTCACATTAGTGTTAAGCTCTTGTTCAAGCCTGATGTCCTTCCCCTCTGCTTGGTTTTCGAGCAAATTGCATACTGACTCTATAAGAGGGGCCAGTTCAACAATCTGAGGGTTCACTTGAATCCCCTCGGTTTGACTGCGGGCCCAGGCAAGGATGTTCTGTAGCAGTAAATCGGTATTGGTAGTGATTTTCTTAAGTTCAGAGATAATATAACGGTATTCATCATCCGTTAAAGTTATATCTCCATTCTCTAATAGATCGATAAACGAAATTATACTTGTAAACGGATTACGCAGATCGTGGGCAACTATGCTGAAGACCTTATTCTTCGCCTCATTTGCCTCTACAAGCTGCCGGTTAACTTCAGATAGCCGGGCTTCAAACTCTTTTTGCTCGGTAATATCAAATACGATTCCCGTCAATCGAAGGGGTTCGCCCTGTTGGTTGTATTCAACAATCCGACCACGGTCGTAAAACCATTTGTATTTTCCTTCACGGGTTTTAATACGATATTCCACTTCATATACGGGAAGCTCTCCGTATAAATGGCGGCGCATATTCTCCATCGTCGGCTCGTAATCCTCCGGATGCAGCAGGTTGGTAAAGGCATCCACTGTGGGTGGAAAATCGGCTACTTCGTAGCCCAATACTTCCACCTTTTTAGGGTTGAATAGCACATGACCGGTCTTGCGGTTCCACTCCCATCGGCCCAAATTCCCAGCCCAGGAGAACTCGAGTTTCTCGTGAATGATCTTTCGCTCCAATTCCTGCTGCTCCAGGTCTTGCTTAAAGTGTTCTAACTCTTGTTTTTCGCTTTCTAACTGCCTGATAGCTGCAATCAGCTCAGACCGGTCCATTTTCTGGTAATCTTTATCCAATGTGGGTAACCTTAAACAGAAGCCCGGGCTTATAAAAGGTAACGCAATTTCGCCCGTTCTCCTTTGAGTGATACAGTGCTTTATCAGCCTGTTCGATAAGTTTCAGCGGCGCGGCATACCGGGTTGAGTTGATATGGTTTACTCCGATACTCACCGTGATTTTCAAGGTCTTTTCCATGTAATGCACTTCCATTAGCTCAATTTCTTGGCGAACCCGCTCAGCCACATGAAATGCAGCTTCCTTCGAGCTCTCGGGAAGCAAAATGATAAACTCCTCGCCCCCAAAACGAGCAATGACATCCTCCTGCCGCAACGCATGTTCCAGGTTTCGGGATAGATGGAACAGTACCTTGTCGCCGGCTAGATGGCCATGGAGGTCGTTGAGCTGTTTAAAGTGGTCAATATCCAGCAGAAGAATGGATATGCTGTTGTCATGCCGCTGGACTTTAGCTAACTCTTCACTGAGCCGTTTTTGAAAGAAAGAATGATTATAAAGCTGGGTCTTAAAATCGGTTACGCTGCTGCGATAGTGAATTACATTTTGAAAGCTTAAGGATGCAAACTTTAATAGGCGGTCAATATATATTATCTCTTCATCAGAATACTCACCGTCTACTATCTTCTTACCAACAATGATCATACCGTAAAGCTCATCCGGACCGCTGATGGGAATAATTATTTCAGGATTAAGCGGTTTGAGCTGCTGCGCTGCAGCTTTACTCTGAACCGAGTATTCAAACAGAGAGAAGCTAATGGTTCCCGGATAAGCAGAAAAGTATCGGTTGTAAGCCTCAAGTGAATGGATTGGGGCAGGGGATTCAACCCGTTTCAAATTATGATAACAAATCGTGCGCGGCTTTTGATCATCCCCATGCAGCTTCAAAACAAATTGAAGAAAACTCGGTACAAAGCGGTCTACCAGATTTGAGGTAATATATTCAATTAGGCTGTCACCGCTGTCTTGATTGAAGATCTCAATTGCATCCGAGAGCAACTCCTCCAGGTCGTGGATTCGGCGCTTAGAATTTGCCAGGTAATTAAAAATACCCAATGAGTTCAGCAGATCGTAGTGCTTTATAGCCTCAGGGCTTTTCATAAAATCGTCTACATATTTCATAGTTGGTTTTATCTAAAATACCCCAAATCTTTATACTTCACAAGTAGTTTCTTGAGGATCCCAGCTTAGATCATTACTTTTTATTATACGTGCTAAATCAGGAAATTCGGCCTTATAACTGTAGTCGAGGATATAGTGCCCGAGATCAAAGACTTTGTTATTGTGATGGTCAATAAGGCGGGAATCGGCGCTTACGAGAACTGAATCTCCACAATTTTTTAAGTGCCTATGTGCAGCCTCGATGGAACTCACATGTACTGCTGTTTTATCTGCATTAAGCGCCTCGGATAAATACTCCGGTTTGGTGTAGCTGAGCAGGGACTGAGGAATATTTTGTGGCTCGATGACAATATCTATTTCTAAAGGTTTTATCACCGTAAGCACTGCAAGAATCAGCTTGAGTGCCTTACAAAAAAGTGAAACCGAGGAGTAATGAGAATAATTTTCTCCATCATCCCGAAGAAAACCGTCTGTAGCTATAAAAAGGTTACGACCATAGAGATAGTTCATTACAAGATATACTAAGTTCAAAAAGTCGATGCTGAGGGCGTTGTTCTGCAGGTCCGATTCATAGAGCTGTTTCAGCTCTCTGCTTTGGTTGACTGTTTTTGAGAATATACCCCGGTAAAGTACCGTTCTTTGGGTCTTATTGAGATTATAATGGTCGGCCACTAACAGCCGTGTCCGCTTCTCCGGATAACCCTTGTTAAGGAGATGATAGTAATCGGCGGCTGCATGGCAGAACTGGGGTTCTGTAAACTCTCGACGCATTCTAAGAACTCACTCTTCTTGCATTTCTCCTTGAATAAACTGTGTATATTCTATCAAATTTGAGTCGTTCTGCAAATCGAATGCGCGGGTTAAGCAATATACTTCATAGGTGAATCGGTATAGCTGCTGCAATGCCGGTGTGAAATCCAATAAGTAAGGCCTAAGGCTCTTCAGCTGCTGATATGCAGCGCTATAGTCCTGGTGATAAAGGTGAAAACGAACCAAGTTAAGGGTTAAAATCGCTTTTTCGGTGGTTCTGTTTTTTTGACCAAAGAGCTGTTTTTCTAAAAGCGGAGCTATAAGGTGATCATTACCCAATTGCCCGTCATGAAGATAAAGTTGTGCTAGATGTAGAGCAGCACCTGCCTTCTGCAATCTCTGTTCGCGCTGAACAGAAAAAAGTTCAGATTGGCGAACTGCATGTTCTTCCAGTATAAAAACGGTGTCATGAATGTTCTGCAGTGGTAAGGCCTCCAAGCTGAGAAAATCTCCGCGCCCTTTTAGTGGCGAATTAGTGAGTGGGCTATAAATAGCATTACTGTTCCACTCAAGCTGAGGAGCTGTAACAGAGCTAAATTTCGGAATGATACAGAGAGTTCCGTGTTCAAAGTAGTTGGATACCTCAATTTGTTTAACTGGAGTCTCCTGCTTAGAAGTTCTCCAGAGGGCGCATATCAGTTGATATTTGGCCTTGAGGCTCATGATGTGAACCAGCTCAAGCGGCAAGATCAGTCCGCTGTAAAGGCTGTGGACCGCAGAATATGCATGTAAGTGGGGCTCAGGGCTTAAAACTGTCCGGGATGGAAAGACATCTACCTTGCAGTGAGCGCCCTTTCGGATTTCTTCAGGATCATTGTGTGAGCTGAGACAACTGAGGTTGAACAGCAGAATACTTGCCGTTAATAGAATAAGTGCGGGGTATCGCATAATCTCCTCCATTATTCTGTGCTGGATTAGCTGTATTATTAATAGAGGATAAAAAGATGTTCCTGCTTCAGAATTAATTAAAAAAAAATGACCCTATATTGAGGGTCTTTCATAATGCTAATTTTGAAAGACCCTCACATTGTCGTCTGATATTGCATAGGAACTTTTACTTTAATTGCAGTGCCCCGTCCCAGAGATGAGTTAATTGAGAACTTTCCATTCAGCATCTTAGTACGCTCTTCCATACTAGTCAGACCGAGATGTGTTCCAGTTTGGTTTGCCTGAGCAAAGCCTTGGGAAGGGCTAAAGCCTCGGCCGTTGTCATGAACACGTAGGAGTATGTGGGGGGATGAGGCTATTAAACGCACGGAAATCTTGGTAGCTTTGGAGTGTTTGCGGATGTTCTGCAGCGCTTCCTGGGTAATCCGGTACAGGTTTATTTCAGTGGTGTAGTCGCTTTGCAGAGAGTTCATGCCCACTGGAAAAAAGCGAACCTGGCTTCCGGTTTGTACAGCCAGGTTATTGCACAAACCGCGGACTGCTCCTATTAAACCTATGTGGTCTAAGTTGTAAGGCCTAATTTCACCGGATATACGCCGGGTAGCCTGAATTAATTCTTGCATCATACTTGAGATGTTGCTAAGTTCGCGGATAGGCACTCCCTTGGAGTCGGCATAAGTATCGACCATATTATCCAAGTTCATTTTCATAGATGCCAAATCTTGAACTATATCATCATGAAGGTCGTAGGCTATTTGTTTGCGCTCATCTTCCTGCATTCGTAATAGTGACTGAGTCAGCATTCTGATACGCTCCTCGGCTAGGTGTTTTTGGCGGGTAGAGAGCAGGAACATGAGAAAGCCCAGCAGCAGCAATACGAGGCTTGTTAAAATAAGATTATTAAACAGTTGGAACCTATTCAATTGTTCTAAACTGTATGCTCGGACAGTTGCATCCAAACGGATTAGATCCTGTTCAAAGCTACGCATGAGAAGTGTTGGTGCAAAGAGAGAGGGGAAATCTGTTTGTTCTGCATGTGCCAGCTCATTAATGAGGCTATGCAATTCGCGCAAGACAAAGGGCCACTTGATGTAGAGCGCGTGTAAGGTGGTTGCCAGTTCTTCAACTCTAAGCTTTGCTCCGAGCAGCTTGTCACTTAAGAAGTCCTCCTGCAGGACCGTCTCAAATCTGGATAGTTTGGTCAGTAACTGTGAGAACGAAGATGGACCGTAAGAACTTTGATATAACTCCTCTTTCAGATCAATCCAAGAGATATACAGGTTTGAAACCCTTCGTTCCTGATTGGTAATGGATCGCTGTACATGTGATGTATAGAAATAAATACCCACCAACATTACGAAGGCAGTAAACAGGATAAACCCTGCCATCAAAAATTGTTTATAGTTTTGTGTCCGCCGCGTTTTCATGCAGTCGTTATAAGCACTTTAGATTTCCAGATTATTCATTTTTTTTACCCTCTGAAGATGCCTTCCTCCGGCAAATTCGGCATCAATAAAGGAGTCTAAGATTTTTTCGATGGGTTCGGTATAGTCGATTCTACCGCCAAAGGCGATAAAGTTTACATTATTGTGTTCACGGGCCATTTGGGCGGCGAAGCTGTTCTGCAGCATTGCACAGGTTATGCCCTTCATTTTATTAGCGCTAATGGAAATACCTATACCCGTGCCACAGCATACAATTCCAAAATCGTATTCGCCCCGCCGGAATTCTTTCACTGCATCCACCGCTTTATCCGGATAATCAACTGATTCTTCCGAGAAGACCCCCACATCTTTTATCTGAAAACCACGTTGCTCCATGTGGTCGATAATTATTTTTTTTATGTGCAAAGCTCCGTGGTCGACTCCGATTACTACTTTTCCTGCCATTTAATGCCTCCTGAGGGTTATTCTAATGACTTATATAAGTTGCGGCAACAGCTCCATTCTGTATTTGCTTTCTTCATATACCCCGGCAACATTTGAATACAGATATTTTCAAAATCTATTTGACGTGAGGTTGAGAATCAATAATAGTATACTTTAACAATATAAATACTATGAAATTTGGGAGATTCCAATGGCGGATAAAGATTCTTTTCGAATTGTAGGTATAGGAGCTTCGGCGGGTGGATTGGAAGCCTTGGAGGAGTTCTTTCGAGCGGTACCGGAGGATCTACAGTTGGCATTTGTGGTAGTCCAGCACCTTTCGCCGGATTATAAAAGCCTCATGGTTGAGCTCCTCTCGAAATATACAAGTATGGAAGTGAAACGGGCTGAGGACGGTATGGATGTTGAAATGAGTCATGTATATCTCATACCGCCCCGTAAAAACCTGAAAATATACCATGGGAAGCTATTCCTTACAGAACAAGACCATAGCCATAGTTTAAATCTGCCTATAGACATCTTTTTGCGTTCCCTGGCGGAAGACCAGAAAGAGCGATCGATCGGTATTATTTTATCCGGAACCGGGAGTGATGGAACTCTCGGGATCAGAGCGGTCAAAGGAGCCGGCGGATTAGTCTTTGCACAGGACAATATCTCTGCCAAGTTTGACGGTATGCCGCGGAGTGCTAGTGCAACCGGCATGGTTGACTACGTGCTGCCGCCCGAGGAAATTACCCAAGAATTAGCTCGAATTATCAAACATCCCCTGCTCGACCACAGTTCAGAGAAGGATGATGAGATTGCCAAACAGCACTCAACGGTAATTTCGAAGATGCTGTCCCGGATACGGGATGTAGTTGGGGTTGATTTTTCTGCCTATAAAGACAGCACAGTGATTCGAAGAATTGAACGTAGAATCGGAATTAATCAACTCGATTCGACGGAAGAGTATGCTGCCTACCTTGAATCGTCGATAAAAGAGGTTCATGTTTTGTATAAGGACCTTCTAATAGGAGTGACCCGCTTTTTTCGAGATAAAGAGGCTTTTGATCGGCTGAAGGAGACTGCTGTACAGGATTTATTGAAGGAGAAGCATGACAGTCATCAACTGCGCTTATGGTGTATGGCCTGCTCCACCGGTGAAGAGGCCTATTCTTTAGCAATTCTGTTCTATGAAAAGATGCAGGAGCTGAATATAGAATACGACGTAAAGATATTTGCTACAGATATAGACCGCGATAGCATCGAATATGCCGGTTTAGGGGTGTACCCTGAGAGCATTGTAACTGATGTGAATCAGGAGCGGTTGCAAAAGTTTTTTACTAAGAAGGAAAACACCTTTCATGTAAATCCAGAGATTCGTCGAATGGTGATTTTTGCCAATCATAATGTCATGCAGGACCCACCTTTCTCGGCAATCGATATGGTTACCTGCCGAAATATGTTAATTTATTTAAAGCCTGAAATCCAACAGCGCGTACTGGGTGCATTCCATTTTTCAATTAAGAAAAACGGGTATCTATTTTTAGGGTCCAGCGAAACGGTAGGAGAGCTTAGTGGGTCTTTTGCATATATCGATACAAAGTGGAAAATATACCAGTGTAAGCAAAAGACTCAGCAGTCTCGGGTATCCGACTACTTTGTTCCTCCTCTTCAGCCGAATAAGAAAAAACGTGAACGGTTTCCTGAGAAAATATCTACCCATAAAAGCGGCAATGATGATGTTTTAGAGAGTGCCTACGATTTTCTAGTCCATGAGTATGTCCCCCCCACGCTTCTGATCGATCGTAACCTTTCCCTTATTCATGTATGTCGTGAAGCTTCTGATTTTATGAAAGTTCCAACCGGTAAAATCTCGCTGAATGTTCTGGACATGTTGCCCCATGGTATAAAGGCGGCAGTTAGTACGGCGGTACATAAGTCGCTGAAAGAAGACGGACCTATTACCTATAGAGACCTTTCACTAAAGGATGGACAGCACATACGCTATATCGACTTGTCGGTAAGGCCGGTTCTCGATCGCCAAAACAACCCGGCGGGCTATTTTTTAGTTATGCTTGAGGATCATGAGGGTCGAACCTTTAAGACCGAGGGGCAAGAGAAAACCACTTTTGATGATCAGCAGAACAAAATGATTGCAGATTTAGAGCAGGAGCTGCAGTTCACAAAGGAAAATCTGCAGGCAACAATTGAGGAGCTTGAAACATCCAATGAAGAGCTTCAGGCTACGAACGAAGAGCTGATTGCCTCAAACGAAGAACTGCAGAGCACCAATGAGGAACTTCAATCTGTGAATGAGGAACTGTATACAGTGAATGCAGAATACCAGAATAAGATTGAGGAGCTATCGGAAGCCAACAACGATGTAAAAAATTTCCTCAATAACACAGACATCGGGATGGTGTTTCTGGATAAGGAATTTAAAATTAGAAAGTACACCCCCGCAGTTACCGAAGTCATCAATATTATGGAAATGGATGTGGGCCGGCCTATTGATCATATTACTCGTAATATTGAGGGGCAGGAGTTTATGGATGATATCAATAAGGTTCTAATGAGTTTAGTGCCGATTGAAAAAGAAATTGTCAGTAAAACTGGAAAGTGGTTTCTGATGAAAATTTTGCCGTACCGAACAGTGAACAATGTAGTGGAAGGCATAGTAATCACATTTTTGGATATTGATGAAAAAAAGCGGTTTGAAGAAAAACTTGAGCAGGAGCGCAACCTGCTTATGAGGATTCTCGAAAACAGTCCTATAGCGAAAACAATGGTTGATCAACAGGGAAATATCGTGTTTGCCAATCAAAAAGCAGCAGAGGTGTTTGGCATCGATCGCGAAGAAATCTTGCAGCGAGGTTTTGGCGACCGTGGGTGGAAAATCACAGACTCTGAAGGACATGAGATATCGGTTGAAGATTTGCCGTTTAGTAAAATTATGCAGAACCATGAACCAGTTTATGATTATGTACACTCTATCGAAAAGCCCGATGGAAGTATAATTAATCTACGTATCAGTGGTGCTCCGCTCTTTTCTGAAACAAACGGGGATGTAGAGGGAGCGGTGTTCAGCATTCAGCAGGAGAAATAGGGAGAGGCAGTATGGAAGGGCAGGCATATACAGAGGGCTTTCGGGCCAAGGCTGAAAACTTCTTGGAAGAACAAGGAGGGCAACTGAAGCGCTATTCGAGCTATTCCAGTGAAGAATTGCTCCACGAATTGCAAGTGCATCAAATTGAACTTGAATTGCAGAATGATGAATTGAAGATTTCCCAGCAAAGCTTGCAGCAAGAGCGTGCAAAGTATACTACACTCTTTAATCTTGCTCCGATGGGGTATTTTACTTTAGATAAAGAGGGCTTTATACGGGAGATGAATTATGCGGCTGTGCATATGCTTGGCCGTACTATAGCTGCAAGCACCGGCAGTAAACTCACAGATTTTATCTATCCGGAAGATCAGGATGCTTTTTATTTTCATTTCCAGGATATACTCAAATACGGTAAGGGAAAGTCCCAGGAAATACGATTTATTAAACCTAACAGCAACAGCTTTTACGTGAGACTTCAGAGCACCACCATAAAGGACTCGCAACAGGGACTGAGCATTTTTATTGCTGTGATGGATATCAATGAAATGATTGAAGTCCAGAAACAGTTGCAAACGGCTAAAGAAGAAGCTGAGTTGGCAAGCCGTGCAAAAAGCAGGTTTTTGGCCAACATGAGCCATGAAATTAGAACTCCGATGAACGGTATTATGGGCATGTTGGAAATTGCAATGATGGCAGAATTGCCGCCGGAGCAGCGGGACCATCTGAAGCTGGCAAAATCCTCTGCTGATAACTTATTGAGCATTCTGAACGATATCCTTGACTTGTCCAAAATTGAGGCTAAAAAGCTCTCGCTGCAGAATACCGAATTTGATCCTGCAGAAGTAATAACAAGTTCTGCTCGACTTTTGAGTGTAACCGCCTGGCGTAAGGGAATTGAGCTGATAGCCGCTGTGGATCCCGCCATACCGAAGCGGTTGATAGGCGATCCGTTAAGGCTTAAACAGATCCTGTTCAATCTGCTTGGCAATGCGGTGAAGTTCACCGATGAAGGGGATATCCAGGTTCAGATAGTTCGTGAAGCCGGTGCAGCGGTAGGGACTGAAAGGCTTAAGTTTGTGTGTCGTGATACCGGTATTGGTATTCCAGCCTCCGCAATTGAGCGTCTATTTAAAACCTTTACCCAGGCTGATGAAGCCACCACCCGTAAGTTTGGCGGGACGGGGCTTGGCCTTTCCATTAGTGCGAAATTGGTTGAAATGATGGGGGGAAGGATCTCTGTAGATTCGGTGGAGGGGGAGGGCAGTACTTTTTCTTTTGTAATTGAACTGCCGGTGAGCCGTGAGGTTGCCGTGAACAAAAAGAGTAAGAAGGATGTGCCTGTGAAGCAGGTAATCCTCGCCGAAGCGAATGACTTTTCCCGCCGGGTAACAACAATGTATCTAGAGGATATGGATGTGCCGCTTATCAACATACCGGCTAAAGAGCTGGATGTTGAGCAAATTGTCTCTTTGAAGGAACAGATGACTGCAGTTGATGTACCAGAAAAGCAGCTGGCACTTATTTCCGGGGAGGGCCTGCAGATAGAGTCTCTGCTCACTCAGTTTGACAATGACCCCCTCCTGTCACGTGTTCCGGTGGCAGTTTCTTGTTACCCACCGGAATGTGCGGATTTTCGTGCGCGTCTGGCCCATCATAATCTGCGGCGGGTAATTGAAAAACCCTACAGCCAAGCGGAACTTCACACAATGTTTCAGGAAGTTTTTAGTCCGTCCCCTGTCCTGCACAAAAAGAGTAGTGATAGTCTTGCGGAGGAAGCCTCGGCGGTTGATCAGAACGTGCTCACCATCCTGATAGCTGAGGACAACGACGTAAATATGCAAGTTTTGAGTGATTATTTTACAAAAAAGCAGTGGCAGCTGATAAAGTGCCGCAATGGAAAAGAAGCGGTAGAACAGTATCTCCTCTCTTCCGTCAAAATAGATGCCATTCTGATGGATATTCAAATGCCGGTTATGGACGGGTATGAAGCTATAAAAAAGCTGCGTAATGAAGCGGGCGAAGCGGGCAGGCAAGTACCGATTATCGCTATGACCGCCTATGCTATGTCAACCGACCGGGAGCGCTGCTATCGGGCGGGTGCTGATGAGTATGTGACTAAGCCGATTCCATCGATGGCCACTCTGGCCGACCAGATAGTGAGAATTATCGAGGAATCACGACAATCTTTAGAAAAGTCTTCAGAGAAGAACCGAATCTCAACGGCTACTGTGAAAATAGTCATTGCCGAGGATGATAATATCAGCCGTATGTTTATGAAACGGATATTGTCCAATGAAGGTTACGAGGTAATTGAGGCTAGGAACGGCGAGAGTGCACTATCAATGATCGTGGAAGAACTTCCACAGATTGTTGTTCTCGATCTGCAGCTGCCCAAAAAGAATGGAATAGCTATTATCCGTGAACTGACTGAAAATGCGCATACCGCAAAGATACCTGTACTCATCATTTCCGGAAGAAGTCTTGAAGAGATTGAACAGCAGATTGGTGAGTTAAATGTAGCGGGAATCCTCAGTAAACCGGTTGATAGATCGACTTTGCTTGAATATATTGAAGATAGCCTTACCTAGAGCATAGAGGGTATGTGAATGATTGACATAAGTCCAATAAGAGAAGACCTCTTAAAAGCACAAAAAAATGAGATTACCGAGCATCTCATATACAATCAACTGGCGAATAGACAAACGGACCGACGGAACAGGGTGACCCTACAGAAAATAAGCGGTGAGGAGTATCAGCATTATGAATTTTGGCGGGAGTACACAGGAGTAGAACTCAAGCCTAGGCGCCTCAAAATTTGGTTCTATCTGCTGATTGCACGGCTGTTTGGACTTACCTTCGGGGTCAAACTGATGGAATTGGGAGAGGAAACCGCACAAATTAACTACCAGAAAATACAAGAATACATTCCGTCTGCCAAGAAGATCATAGAGGACGAAGATTCCCATGAAAAAGCTCTAATCAATATCATCGAGGAAGAGCGTCTGTCGTATGTTGGTTCGATTGTGCTGGGCCTGAACGATGCTCTAGTCGAGTTAACCGGAACCCTGGCCGGATTATCTTTTGCATTACAAAACAACCGTCTCATTGCAGTGGTTGGATTGATTACAGGGATTGCGGCTGCCTTATCCATGGCCGCCTCAGAGTACCTCTCTAAAAGGTCTGAAGGTAAACATGACCGTGCTTTAAGATCTTCATTATATACCGGGATAGCGTATATCGGAACCGTATTTTTGCTTGTAATACCCTTCTTCCTGCTTCCGATGTATCAAATTGCGCTGCCGGTAACCCTCGGGGTTGGTTTACTAATTATACTTGTATTTAATTTTTATATTTCTGTTGCCAAGGATTACAACTTTTTGCACCGCTTTGGAGAGATGGCTGCCATCAGTTTAGGGGTTGCATTTGTTTCATTTATTATTGGATTTGTCATACGCTCCGTATTTGGCGTTGATGTCTAAGGTGGCTAGTTCCGATATAATAATTTAGTAAAAAGTAAGAGCAATTGTCATTTTTGAAGCTTCTGGGGCTTTGCTTTTTTTACAAACATTAGTATTTTTGTAGTGAATACGAAACACATACGGAGTTATCTATGCCACTACTTACAATTCGAAACCTGGCTTCTACAGTGTATGACGCTGCTGAGGAACAGAATAAACAAATCTTAAACGGTGTCGACCTGGATATCAACCCCGGTGAAATTCATATGCTGATGGGCACTAACGGTTCAGGAAAATCAACTCTGGCCCACGCCTTGATGGGTCACCCACATCATACAGTAACTGCCGGGACGGTTCGATTCCAAGATAAAAATCTACTGGCGATGAAGCCCGACGAACGGGCCAGAGCCGGCCTGTATTTAGCCTTCCAATATCCGGCGGCGATTCCCGGCCTCCCGGTGGCAACCTTTCTAAAGAAGGCAACCGAGGCCCGTCGGAATGAAGAGATCAGTGTACGAGAGTTTCAAAGGGAACTGCGTGGATTGATGGGTGAACTGGAAATTCCTAAGTCCTTTTTGGGGCGCTCGTTGCATGACGGTTTTTCCGGGGGGGAGAAGAAGCGAATGGAGGTTCTGCAGCTGAATCTGCTGAAGCCGAGTTTAGCCATCCTCGATGAGACAGACTCCGGATTAGATATTGATGCTCTTAAACTGCTGTTCTCTAATATAAAAGAAAAAACCAGTGAGGGAAGATCTTTACTAATCATAAGTCATTACGATCGAATTTTAGACTACATAACTCCGGATTATGTGCATATTATGCGGGCCGGCAAGGTAGTTCGCAGTGGCGGGGTCGAGTTGAGCCGCTTTATCCACAGTGAAGGCTTCGAAGCGGCTGTCCACTAGGGAGTTATGCAATATGAATAATACACAGCGAGAACATTTAAGTAGCATCAATAGTGATTATGAAGAGTTGTATGGGTTTAAGGCATCCTCCGACTACATGGAGTCCGCTACCCGCGGCTTAAGTGAAGATGTGGTCAGGGAAATTTCTAAAATGAAAAATGAACCGCAATGGATGCTGGATTTCAGGCTTGACGCCCTGGCGACCTTTCATAGGATGCCCGATCCGCAATGGATAGATGCCTCAGTTTTTTCTTCAATCAACTATGACAACCTTTTTTACTATGCCCGGGCGACGGACAAACAGTTTAATGATTGGGATGACGTTCCTGAACATATTAAGGAGACCTTCGATAAGCTTGGTGTTCCCGAAGCTGAAAAGAAATTTTTAGCCGGCGCCTCGGCACAGTTTGAATCGGAAGTGGTCTACCATCACATGCAGGAAGAGCTTGAAAAGCAGGGTGTAATTTTTATGGACATCGATTCAGGCCTGCAGCAGCATGAGGAGTTGTTCCGACGCTATTTTGCAAGTCAGGTGCCCATGGATGACAATAAGTTTGCCGCACTTAACTCGGCCGCATGGTCCGGGGGGAGCTTTATCTATATTCCCCCTGGAGTAAAAGTGGATATTCCCCTGCAGGCCTACTTCCGGATCAATGCCGAAAGTATGGGGCAGTTTGAACGGACTTTAATTATTGCCGATAAGGGTGCCTCAGTTCATTACATCGAGGGCTGTACCGCCCCGGTATATTCCAGCGATTCCTTTCATACCGGTGTAATTGAATTGTTTGCAATGGAAGGAGCGTCCCTTCGGTACACCACCATCCAAAATTGGTCGAACAATGTGTTGAACCTGGTTACCCAGAGAGCCGTTGCCCATAAGGATGCCAAAGTAGAATGGATGGACGGTAATTTGGGTGCACGGACTACCATGAAATATCCTGCAGTCTCACTGGTAGGTGAAGGGGCTCGGGGCCGGGTTCTCTCAATCGGCTACGCGAATGATATCCAACGTCAGGATGCGGGGGCTAAAGTAATTCATGCCGCCCCTCATACCTCCTCTACAATCACCGCTAAATCGATCTCCCACAACGGCGGACGCAGCTCCTATCGCGGCCTGGTCAAAGTACTTCCCGGGGCCAGTGATGTAACCTCAAATGTGAATTGCGATGCCCTGCTGCTTGACGATCGTTCCCGTTCTGATACCTACCCTACAATTGATGTGCAAGAGAACCGGCAGGTGAACGTGGCCCATGAGGCAAGCGTGGGAAAGATAAGTGATGAAGCCCTGTTTTATCTAATGAGTAGAGGAATTGCCGAAGAAGAGGCTCTGTTTATGATCGTGAACGGCTTTATTGAAGAGTT
>Ga0102934_1001260_pt1 | contig 17663 bp, 16 predicted proteins | sample SalPonR2_A_D1_MG_FD_78175 | JGI IMG/M metagenome (GOLD analysis project Ga0102934, IMG submission 78175) | Salt pond soil microbial communities from South San Francisco under conditions of wetland restoration - Salt Pond MetaG R2_A_D1_MG | ecosystem: Environmental > Aquatic > Marine > Intertidal... | reverse complement strand
TTTTCGCCTAAAAAGTCATCCTGACCTTTTTCGGCTCAAAAGGCCCCTTCAAAAGCGGCTATCTCCCTGCTCCGTCCTCAATAGTTTTTTCCTGCTCGGCCCTTTGCCTAAAGCAGTGTCAGGAAGAGCTTCTGTGCCGCGCCGGTAGTATAATTAGATAAAAATAAACAAACTGTAAGCCTTGCCTTAAGGCGGAAGTTGACCAGCGGCAATATGCAGGAGTGGGTCTACAGTGGCTATGCTATATTCTCGGTGCCGCTCTGGTTTAAAGCAGATTTGGCAATTTCAGACGGCAATGTACCATTTTTCAAATTATGATATAATTTAGGTCTTTTCAGCAGGATGATAAGTTATGAAAGAGATAAAAATAGGTCTTATAGGGTGCGGTATTGTTGGCAGCGGCGTTACCAGCCTTTTACAGAAAAATGCCGGCTTGATCCGTAAACGCTCAGGTATCAAATTCAGGATAAAAACTATCTGTGCCTTGAATATGCAGGAGGTAAAGTCAAAATTCAAATCCTATCATTTTACCAAAAATTACCATGATGTTTTAGATGACCCGGAAATTGATATCGTGGTAGAGTTAATAGGAGGGACAACTACAGCCTATACTGTTATTAAAGAGGCTTTAAACAATAAAAAACATGTAGTAACAGCTAACAAAGCTGTTGTTTCCAAATACGCGGATAAACTGTTTCTGCTGGCTGTTAAAAATCAAGTAGAATTATTTTACGAGGCTGCTATCGGCGGCGGGATCCCGGTTATAAAAGTATTGCGGGAAGGCCTTATAGGTAACCGTATTAAAGAGATTTACTGTATTATCAACGGAACTTCCAATTTTATTTTATCACAAATGGCCAATCATGGTCTTAGTTTTGCCTCTGCCCTGGCCCTGGCGCAAAAAAAGGGTTTTGCTGAAGCAGATCCTGCGCTTGATATTAACGGCGGCGATGCTATGCATAAAACTGTGCTGCTTAGCATGCTGGCTTTTAAAATAAAACCCCCGGCCCGCATTTTACAGGAGGGTATAGAGAGTATTACAGCTGAGGATGTTGCTTATGCTGCTGAACTGGGGTATAAATTCAAACTGCTGGGAATTATTAAAGACGCGGGCAAGGGCTATATTGAGAACCGTGTTCATCCGGCCCTGGTTCCGGAAGATACAGAGCTGGCAGCTGTGGAAAATGAATATAACGCGGTGCTGATCAAAAGTGATTTTTTAGGATCCAGTTTATATTACGGCCGGGGAGCCGGTTCTTATCCTACAGCCAGTGCTGTAGTAAGTGATATTTGTGATATAGGTAATATGATAAATTCCGGACATGCATATAATCAGGGGCGTTATACGTTAAACGGGCGTCAGCAATTAATGCCTTTGAAACATACCAGCACCAGGTATTATGTTAAAATTTGTACTTCGGAAAAACCAGGTATTCTGGGTAAAATAACTTCGGTATTCGGACGTTATCAAATTTCTATAAAATCTGTAATTCAGAAAGAGACGTTTAATAAAAAAAAGATACCTATTATATTTATAACCCACCAGGCGCGTGAAGAGCACCTTTTAAAATCTTTGCATGAGATTAAAAAGTTTTCTTTTTGTAAAAGTAAACCGGTCTTTTACCGTATTGAGGATCTCAGTGATTGATTATGCAGCTTAACTTTTACAATTCTCTTGGCAACAGACTTATTCCTTTTAAACCGCTTGGTGAAACTGTGGGAGTTTATTCCTGCGGCCCTACAGTTTACGATTATCCCCATATAGGCAATTTCCGTTCTTTTATTTTTTCTGATCTTCTGCACCGGGTTTTACGTTTTTTCGGTTACAAAGTTAAACTTGTCATGAATATTACAGATGTTGATGATAAAACTATTACTAATTCCCGTAAAAAGGGTCAGTCGCTGCAGGAATATACAGCTGTTTATAGCAGGATCTTTTTTGATGCTTTACGTGAGCTGAATATACAGCCGGCAGTAGTTTACCCCAGAGCTACCGAACATATCCAGGAAATGATTGATCTTATAAAAATTCTGGAGAGTAAGGGCTGCACTTATAAAGCAGAGGGTTCGGTCTACTTTAAACTCAGTGCTTTTAAAGATTACGGTTTGCTGGCCAATATCTCACCGGCTGAGCTTAGAGCCGGAGCCGGAGAACGGGTAGCGTCAGATGAATATGAAAAAGAGAATGTCAGTGATTTTGTACTGTGGAAAGCATATCAGCCGGAAGATGGTGATGTCGGTTGGGAATCTCCTTTTGGCCGCGGCCGCCCCGGCTGGCATATAGAATGCAGTGCTATGAGTGCAAAATATCTTGGTAAACATTTTGATATTCATACCGGGGGTATAGATAATAAATTTCCCCATCATGAAAACGAGATTGCCCAGTCAGAAGCTGCTTATAACTGCCGCTTTGTTAACTACTGGCTGCATTGTGAGCATTTACTGGTAAATAATAAAAAGATGAGCAAATCCGAGGGTAATTTTTATACACTGCAGGATCTTTTTGATCGGGGCTGTGACCCGCTGGCTGTAAGGTATTTGCTTCTTTCAACGCATTACCGCAAACAGCTTAATTTTACCCTGGACGGGGTAAGCGCAGCTGCCAGTTCCATTAAGCGGGTTAATAATTTTATCAATGAAATAGAAACTGTTCCTGCGGAGAAGCGGGCGAAAGCAGAAGAGACAGAATATTCTGCTGTGCTGACTGCGCAGAAAGAACATTTTAAAAACGCTCTGGCTGATGATCTTAATGTCTCTGCTGCTTTGGCTGCATTGTTTGAGTTAATGCATTTTTATTTTAAAAAAAATCCGGCTGTTTCTGCGTCTGATGTGAAAAACACCCTTGCTTTTATCAGTTCTGTAAACACTGTTTTTGCCGTTTTCCGGGAGCCGTATCACTCTCCTGGCCGGGAAGACGAAAAACTGCAGAAACTTATAGCAGAGCGGGAAAAGGCCCGGGCAGAAAAAAATTACAGTAGAGCAGATGAGCTGCGGGATATTATAAAGCAAAAAGGTTATCAGATTAAAGACACACCATCAGGACCCAAGCTGACAGCTGATGGATAATATTATTTTCGGTCTTAATACAGTTTACGAAGCTCTGGCCCGGGGGCATTCTTTTACTGAAATAATAATACGCAAAGGCCGCAGCGGAGCTAAAATAGAAAAACTTATAGAGCTGGCAAAAAAACGTAACATACAATTTCATTTTTGGGCAGCTGCCCGCTTTAAAGAGCTAGCCGGCGGTTTTAACGCTCAGGGTGTAGCTGCTATTTTAAAAAAGGGCGCACGCCTGATCAGTGACCTGGATCAATTTGTCGAAAGATCTAAACCTGAATTTGTTGTTATGCTGGATCAGCTTACAGATCAGCATAATCTCGGCGCTATAGCCAGGTCAGCCTATTTTTTCGGTGTTGACCTGATCCTGACTGGGAGTAAGGGCAGCGCGCCGGTTGATGCTACTGTGCATAAAATATCATCCGGCGCCTCTTTGCTGCTGCCGTTTTGTAATAATCTGAAATTAAGCCGCGCTTTTGAAATATTAAAAAACAGAGGGTATAATTTTTACTGTGCTGCTGCTGCCGGCGGGAGACCCATACATAAATGTACATTTCAAAAACCTTTGGTGCTTCTAATAGGTTCGGAAGCAAAAGGAGTAAGACCCCATCTCAGCAGGCAGTGTACTGAAAAAGTTTATATTGAAGGAGGTAATGACTTTGATTCACTCAATGCAGCAGCCGCAGCTACAGTTTTTTTTTATGAATTATATCAGCAGCAATTAAAATGCTGAACAAGGGCAGGTATCTGTAATGGGTTTTGATCAGGATTTTATAGAACAGGTTAGAAACAGTATCAGTATAGTAGATGTTATTTCCGAGAAAATAAATGTTCAGAAAAAAGGTCATAATTTTATAGCTCTGTGCCCTTTTCATAATGATACCAATCCCTCTATGCATATATCTGAGGAGAAACAGATATTTAAATGTTTTTCCTGTCAGGAAGGGGGAGATTGTTTTAAATTTCTGCAAAAATATGAAAATATAAGTTTTCCGGAAGCTGTGCGGGAGCTGGCCCGTAAGGCCAATATCTCTTTGCCGGATAAAGCTGTAGTCTCAGGCCCGTCCCATGATGACAGCCAGGCTATTAAGGCAGTAAATGAAAAAGCTATGCATCTTTTTCACAAGTATCTTTGTAAGCATAAAAATGCGGATCCGGGACGTGCCTATTTACGTAAGCGCGGCGTAAAGAGAGAAATGCTGCGGCTTTATAAAATAGGATATGCGCCTGATTCTTTTGACTTTTTGAAAATTTATTTAAAGCAGCATTTCTCCGTGTCTGTATTAAAAAAGTCAGGTTTATTTTTTCAGAGCAGGAAAAACGGCCGTTACTATGATTTTTTCCGTAACCGTATTATCTTTCCGATTATTACAGAACGTAATGAGGTGGTTGGTTTCGGGGGCAGGGCAGTAGGGCCTGCAGGAGCCAAGTATATAAATACGCGGGAAACTGCTGTATATAAAAAAAACTATCTTTTATACGGCCTTAACCGTATATACCATAAGATCAATAAAGAAAAAACAGTCTACATAACCGAAGGTTATCTGGATGTGATCGCCTGTCAGATGAATAACGTCGCTGCTGTTGCGCCTCTCGGTACTGCTTTGACATCAGCTCAGATTATCAAATTAAAAAGATATGCCCGTAAAATGATCTGTCTTTTTGACAGTGATCAGGCAGGTTATAAAGCCGCCTTAAGAGCTTCTGAATTGCTGGTGGAAAACGGTTGTGACGGCGAGGTGGTTATGCTGCCCCAGGATACTGATCCTTATGATTATTTCCGGTATAACAATTATCAGGATTTCCAGGATTATGCTGAGGCTCATAAGGATGATATTTATGAATTTATATTAAAAAATTATATTCCGGCCCGGGAACTCTCACCTGCTAAAAAAAGCAGTGTGGTTAATGATTTTCAGCATCTGTTAAGACGTATAAAGGATACGGTAGTAAAAAATGATTTTGTTAAAATGGCGGCAAAACGGCTGCAGGTTGACAAACAGCTGCTGCTGGAGGGAGCAGTCAAGCCTGCACGCGCGCCAAGAAAAAAGAACACTGTTTCCATTACTGCCAAAATAGAAAAAGAATTTATACTGCTTTTATGCGAGAATCCGGTTTTTATTCCCAAAGCCTTAGCTGTCTTCAGTCCTGATGATATTAAAAATAAAACTTTAAGATATATATACAATAAGCTTATAAACCTGCGCCAGGAAGGAAAGGTTACGATTAACAAGATACTGGATCAGTTCAGTGATGAGAAAATAAAAGATTTTATAACCAATAGTCTTTTACGTACGGAAAAATATAAAATAAATTCGGAAAGCCAGTTTCACGAATATATTTGTAAACTGAAGCTGAATACCACGGAGCAGCAGCTGCAGGAAGTAAATAATGAATTAAAAAATATTGACGCCTCTCAACAAAAGGAACGGCTTCATTATTTATATGAAAAAAAAACCAGGCTTAACCTGGAAAAAGACAATCTTAATAATTTTTTTAAGAAATAATAATTATTTCTGCAGTTTTTAAAAATCATACGCTTTCCCAGCATTTTCTGGACAAAATTTTGATAATATTGTACAATAATACATCTATGATTGATGTCGACTATTATTTTTTAAACAATCACAGCCTTCTCGCCGGTGAACTCGGCCTGAGTGTAGTCAGTATCGGGCATTCCAGACCCAAGATACCGATCAATTATGAACCCAAAAAAAGGGTAAATTATTATACTATCTCCTATCTGCGCAAGGGAGAGGGCTATTTTGAAAGCGATTCCTGTGAACTTACCAAAGTAAAAGCCGGTGACCTTCTGCTTGCTTTTCCCGGCCAACAGTACAAATACGGTCCTGAGGAAGATAGTGAATGGGATGAATACTGGGTGGAACTGCGCGGTTTTATCATCGATATATTCAGAGAAAAGCTGCTGCTGACTCCCAAAGCTCCTATCATTAATATAGGAAGGAAACTGGATCTGGTCAAGGAATGGGGGGAAGCTATTTATACTGTACAGCAGAAAGATAAAAATTACAAAGAATTTATGACAGGGAAGATGCTTAAAATTTTATGCACCATTCTTGTTTACTGTTTTAATAAAAAAGAGAAGGAATATACACCTAACGAACTGTTGGTAAGACAGGTTATTAATCTTTTAAAAAAAAACATAGCTAAACCGGATAAAGTACAGTCACTCTGCAAGTCTTTCGAGGCTGATTATTTTCATATAAAAAAAATTTTTAAAAAGCACATGGACACTTCACCGGAACAGTATTTTAATATGCTGCGTATGGATGAAGCTAAGGAAAATTTATTATACAGCAATGAATCTATCAGAAAAGTGGGTGAGATCGTAGGGATTAATGATCCGGCTTATTTTTCCAGAGTTTTTAAAAAATATGCCGGTTACTCACCCATGCAGTTCAGGAAATTTTTTAAAAAGCCTTATTAGTTTTTTCCAGTGCCAGCAGTTTTTCTTTACGTTTCCGGCCGGCGCTATAGCCTCCTGTCCGGCCGTTGCTTTTTATTACCCTGTGACAGGGAATGATTACGGCAAAACGGTTAGCTTTACAGGCAGCAGCCGCAGCCCGGTAAGCGCGGGGATAACCTGCAGCTGCAGCCAGATTGCGGTAGGAAACTGTAGTACCATAAGGTATGTTTTTTATAGTCTGCCATATTTTTGTTTGAAAAGCAGTACCTTTTAATTTAAGGGTAAGGGAAAAAGAGGTTATTTTACCGCTGAAAAAATGATTGAGCTGGGAGACTGTTTTTTTTATATGGGGATTTGGAGGAATTTTAACGCTATTGCCGTTTTTGAATCTTACTGTAACAAGACCGTTTTTATCAGCGCATATCTCTAATTTTCCAGCCGGCGTCTTATGATAAAAACAGTCCACTCACAGAATCAGGCCGCTGATATCTCAGCGTGACTTACCATTTTGTTGGGTACACGCTGGTTATTGGCCAGAAAATAGTTATTTTTAAGTTCTATTTGGTCAAGGGTATATGTACTTCCGTTTTTACAAAAGATTTCAACTTTAACATCTTTGCTGTTTTGGTAAAATTTTATGATATCAAATAATTTTTTTTTCATAGTAACAAACCTCCGTGATTTACTTCTATGCAATTATCGTTCGAAGCAATAATTTGCTGTATTATTTTATGAAATTTTGTTTTTAAAAAAAAATGCTAATGTATTTTTGCTGCCCTGCCGCTGACGCTTAGTCAATAAGCAGATAAAAATTACCGTTACAGATACTGTATACGGTTTTTTGATTGGCAGTTAACAGTGATTTATAACGTTTGGAGATAACAATACTGCTTTTATTTTCAGCTGATATATCAAAAGCCTTTATATAGAGAATATTATTATTGGTTTCTTTTGTGTAGTTAGTGGCATTATAGCGCAGGTAGCGGGCAAACATTACGTTATAATTAGTATAAAAAGCAGTAGAGATAATGACTTCGCCTTTTTCATCAACGATACGGGGATAGAGATAGGGTGAAAAATGATAATTACGTACATCCAGTACTAATCCTTTAAAAAAGGAATGGTAAACTGTTTTTATTTTATTGGTTTTTATGGTTTCCTTTATATGTAAAAGCCGGGGCAGGCCCTGGTCCTGGTCCGGATAGAGAAAGGGGAGCTCGCCTTTGACATAAACAGTTTCTTTATCAATATATTTTAACTCCTGCAGTTTGAGATTAAAAATATATTTGGAAAACAGAGTGCTGCTTTGCTGTTTTTTTATGTAATCCTGTATTGTATAGAAACTGTTCAGAGGCAGACTTTTAAGAATATCATAGCAGTATTCATAAAGAAGGTTTTCGGCTTTTTCCTGAGCGTTATTGATAGTATAGCGGTTGTTGCCCGAGCGTTTTTTCGCGGCTGTGGCTTCGATAACAATACTGCCTTCTGTCCAGTCAATATAGCCGTTTCGGTATTTATCCAGTTTTTTATAAGGAGCAGTTTTTTTAAAAGTATAGGATACCATAGGAGAAATTTCATTACGGTTATTGTTATTATTTTTTCTTTTAAAAACAGCATAAACCGTTATGAGTTTTTTTTCAGAATCCAGGCGCCAATTTTTTTTTTCTTTATATTTAAGCCATTTGGCCTGGGGGAAGTCCGGATCATTACTGATCTTCATGGCGTCTGCACCGGGGCAGGACAATATAAGGGTAATTATATCCGGTACTACAGTTTTAAAGGATAAATTAACTGCAATGTAGGGCTCAGCTTCCTGCCATAGTCTGTACCCGGTAAACTGGCGAGCAGTCGGTAGATATTGTTTGCCGGTAAGAATAAAAAAAAGTAATGCAATTGTAAGAAGTAATTTATTTTTATTCAATGTACATTAATACCTGATCAGACTGAACAGCATCTCCGTCTTTTACCAGTATTTCCACAATTTTACCTGAAACCCCGGCCTCGATTTCGTTCATGTTTTTCATTGCTTCTATAATACATACTTTAGAGTCAGGAGAGACGGAATCGCCAGTATGAACATAAGGGGGTTTGTCAGGGGCAGGTGAGGCATAATAGGTTCCTACTATGGGAGAAATGACAGTTTTATATTTTTTTCTTTTTTCCCCTTCTTTATCCGCAGGCGCAGTAGCGCTTTGGTCTTTAGCAGCAGCTGCGGTCTGTTCCATATCACTTTCCTGTACCGGCGCCGGCGCTGCTTTGCCGGCCGGTGCCGGAGCTGTCTCCGGACTGTCCTTACTGAGACAAATTTTCAGCCCTTTTTCCTGCAGTGAAAATTTATCAAGTTTGTTTTTTTTAAAAAAATCAGCATAATTTTTTAGTTGTTTTTCCGTTAAGGTGCCGATAAGCTGTATCTCACGGTTTTTTTTTGTTCTGGCCATAATTTCCTCTTTTGTTTTTTTTATTTTTTCGTATTTTTTTATTGATAGCATTCAGATATGCTTTGGCAGAGGCTTCTATGATATCAAGAGAGTAGCCATGTCCTACATACTCTATATTATTTTTGGTTTTTAAAGTAACTTTTACATCACCTACTGCATCTTTACCGCCGGTTACAGCAGAGATATCATATTCACCCAGGGTAAGCTTGTTGCCGGTTATGCTGTCAATAGCCTGATAAACCGCATCCACCGGTCCGCTGCCGCAGGCAGCTTCACGTAATACTTTATTTTTAAATTTTAATACTACTGTTGCTGTAGGAATCAATCCTGTTCCGGAGTTTACCGATACATAATTCAGCTCATAACCGTCATGTTTTATATTTAAAATATCAGCAGCCAAAGCAAATATATCTTCTTCGTATATCTGTTTCTTTTTATCAGCCAGAATATTAAACCTTTTGAATATTTGTTCAAAGTCATTTTTGGTGTAGGAAATATTCATTTTTTTTAAGATGGCTGTGATGCCATGCCGGCCGGAATGACGTCCCAGTACCAGATGTGATTCTTTACGGCCTATGCTTTTGGGGGACATTATTTCATAAGTACGTTTATTTTTCAGTACACCATGCTGATGAATGCCGGCCTCATGAGAGAAAGCGTTTTTGCCTACAATAGCTTTATTGGGCTGGATAAGGATACCGGTCAGGTAACTGAGCAGCCGTGATGTTTTATATATTTGTTTAGTATTAATACCGGTAGTTAAATTAAAAAATTTTTTTCTGGTTTTAAGGTTCATTACCACCTCTTCCAGGGAAGCGTTTCCGGCCCGTTCCCCGATGCCGTTTACAGTGCATTCTATCTGGCGTGCGCCTGCTTTTAAGGCGGAAAGGGAATTGGCAACGCCCAGGCCAAGGTCATTATGACAATGTACTGACAGTACGGCATTGCTTATATTGGGTACACTTTCCCTTACATAGCGTATGACCTGAAAATATTCCTCGGGAATAGTGTAACCTACAGTGTCCGGCAGGTTGATGGTAGTGGCGCCTGCTTCAATAGCAGCTTCTACGATCTCTGCCAGAAAGGAGTGGTCGCTGCGGGTAGCGTCTTCAGCAGAAAATTCGATATCATTGGTAAATCCGGCTGCAAAATTAATGGCTCTTTCCGCCTGTTTTAAAACTTCAGATGGTTTTTTGTTTAACTTATAACGCATATGGATATCAGAGGTGGCGATAAAAGTATGTATCCGTTTTTTGGGTGCTTTTTTCAAAGCCTGGTAGACAGCTTCGATATCACTTTTAACAGCGCGGCATAACCCGGCAATAACCGGTCCTTTTACCTGCTTTGCGATAAGGGAACAGGCCTCAAACTGGGCACCTGAGGAAGCCGGAAAACCGGCTTCTATAATATCAACTTTTAAACGGGCCAGCTGCTTGGCTATCTGCAGCTTTTGGCTTATACTCATGCTGGCGCCCGGAGACTGCTCTCCGTCTCTCAGAGTAGTATCAAATATAAGAACTTTTTCCATAAGTAGTCAAAAAATTATATAATAACTCATTTTTATTATCAAATTAAAGTTATATTTCCAAGATTCAATTTCATAATTTAATAAAATTTATTTTATTTAAAGTTATTGTTTTGGTCTGTAACGGTTATTTTGCGGGGTTGTATTTTGTCTGTTTCCGTGCTGTCAGCCAGACAATAAGCAGCAATAATCAGTATATCACCTTTGCTGGCCAAATGAGCAGCAGCGCCGTTAATAATAATCTCTTTGCCTTCAGGTTTGCCTTTGATAACATAAGTGCTGAAGCGGTTACCGTTAGTGACATTGTATATCTCTACCTTTTCCAGGGGTTTGATACCGGTGGCCTGGAGCAGCTCTTGTCCGATAGTAATACTGCCTTCATAGTCAAGATGGTCTTCAGTCACATAACAGCGGTGTATTTTAGCTTTTAAGATAAATTCCAGCATAATAATCCTTTTTCTTTATATATTTCGGCTGTAATTATAAGATAAAACCCAGAATTTTGTAATGCTTATTTTCTTTAATAATATCAATCTCGGCATTATATGTCTGCGTTTCGTTTTTACTGCTGCCCCCGCTGCTGAATCTTGTTTCTTTTATCTGCAGTTTAATTTTAATAAAATTGTAGGTTTTTATTTTAACCTGTTCATTGGCTGTGGGTAAAGAGAAGCGGTCCTGATAAATGTTATTTTTATTCCATTTTGCGGAAACAATTGTCCATTTTTTGTGCTTAAATTTGTTGATACATTTGTATATGTTTATACCGGTAATAAAATGAAGATATTGCAGCGCGTTTATTTTATTAGCAATCAGTAAATCGATATGTTGTTGTACCTGTGCCGGAGTATAATACTTAATGTCTATATCATCTGCAGTCAGTTTCCGGATAGAATTTACATTGGAACTGGTCAGAGCTTTAAGAAAGTTTTCCGTAACCTTGATTATAAGTTTTTTCTCGTTTAAACTGATAGAACTGCTGAAGGAAAAAGAAAGAGAAATCAGGACAAAAAGAAAAATATATTTCATAAGCAGCATCCTTACCAATGTTTTATTATCGGTTTATTATTAAGAATAGCAAATTTTTTTTCATTTTTCAAGGTAAATATTGAATTAATTTTTTAGTCAAATCTTATAAATTATAAGTTTTATAGTAAAAATTATAGCTTGTTTTATCGATATTTAATAGTAGTATATTATATTATATATTTTTATTAAAATAAATGGCATGGATATGTTTTTAAAAGCAAAGCAAAAGGTTCTTCTGATTATATCGCTTTTTATATTATTAAGTTGCGCTTCCAGAGATACTGTATATTTTATAAAACCGCTGCAACTGGTTTTTTTAAAAGGGAATTTTGTAAACCGTAACGGGGAAACAGCCGGGATTATAAAAAAGACAGAACAAAAGTTAGCTGCTGCTTCTGTCAGCGGCTATCCTTTTTATCTAAAAGCCCGGCCCCAGGCCATAGCGGATTTTAAATTTGCCGGTTCTGTTTTATTACGCATCAGAGACAAAGCCGAGATCAAAATCAGAAAAGCTGTTACGGATAAACATAATTATTACAGCCGGATATTAATGGATCTTTATTACGGTAAGCTGCTGCTTACAGAGTTAAAACCTGCTGAGAACATATTAAAAATAGACGTACTGGGCTGCCGGCTGCATACCTGTAATTTTAACGGTATTATTAACAAAAAAAGAAACCGGCTTTTCATTATCTGCACCAAAGGATCCTTGAAACTCGCTTATGAAAAAAAGGGACATAAATATTACCAGTATCTGCAGAGCGGGGAAAAACTGGTTATTGATCACAAAATAATTCCGGGGCGGATATATAAACTGACCGCATCTGATCTTTTTGCTGTTAAAGAACTGACCGCTTTAAAAAAAACAGCCGCTTTAAACAGTATACCTTCCAAGGTTAAAAATAAAAAATATCTGCTGGCAGCGCGCCAGGCTTATCTTGCTCATAACAGAGACAAAGCTTATGATTTATATACAGGCGCATTGGGCAGTATTATATATAAAGATAATTTTCCGGAAAGATATTATAATTACGCTAAATTACTGGAGGATTATAATAAAAACCGCGAGGCAGAGTATTTTTATCTTTTGTCTGTTTTTGCTGACCGCGAGCCCTATGCAGCGGAAAGCTGTCTGGCGCTTATAAAACTGTATCAGAAGGCGTACCGGAAGAGAGAGGGGACTGCCGCCTTTGCCTATTTACAAAAATATTTTCCGGGTACAACTGCTTTAAAGAAGGCTTTAAGTTTTAAGAGCAAATATTAATTATGTATAAATTTATTCTGGTTATTTTATTTTTCGCGGAGATTATTTTTACGCTGCAGGCCGGCCGTGTAACAGCTCTCAGCGGCAACAGGTGCCGGGTGTATCTGTCAGTTGATGAAAATATTTTATATCCGGGACAATATCTTTATGTGATCAAAAAGGCGGATACTGCTGCCCGCATTAAAATTATGGAAATCTTTGACAGCTATTTAAAAGCGGAGCTGGTTTACGGTAAACTGAAAAAAGGTGATATTGTTAATACATCGGAAAAAGGTTCCTACCGTTTTTACATAAATAATACTAAAATAAAAAGTATTTTGGAATTTTACCGCGGGCTGGTGTATGAAAACCGCACCCGTCTTTTTTATGAGGAAATAGATAAAATAGCTCATTTATTTAAAATACCTGCCAATTATGATTTTAATAAAGAGGAGGAGCTCAGACTGTTTTTACAACGGGTTTACCATGAAATTTTAAAAAGAGATGTTAAACAACAGCAGGCTTTTATAAAGTATTTTAATATTGTTTACCGTTATTTTGTAGAGCATAAAAATGTCAAACACCTGATACAGGATTTTTTGAAAAAATATAAAAATTCTGAAATAACCGATGATGTTTTATATTTAAAAGCACTTTTTTTTCAAAAAGCCGGTTCCTACTTTCATTGTATTCTTACCTGCCGGACCATTATAGAAAAATATTTAGACAGTGATCATCTTTTTAAAACAGGTTTACTGCTGGCCCGGGCGCATTATTATAAAAAAGAGTATGAGCCGGCTTTGAAATATCTTGAGCCGCTGCTTGAAAGTGAAAAAAAAAGTTATTACCGCGACTATGCCCGTTTTCTTTATTTTAAGATATTACTTGCCCGGGGTGAAATAAACCGCGGACTGGATATTCTTGATAAAATACAAAATGATTCCCGTACCGTAACCCTGTTAAAAGAGTCATTATATCTGGAGTTTTCCCTGCTTCTGTTCAGACTTGACGACCGCCGGCGGGCTGTACAGGTTCTTACTTATTTTAAAAAATATTATCCGGATTCAAAATATATACCGGCAATGAAATACCTTAATGCAATTTATAATAAAAAATACAATGATGTGCGGCAGAATATTTCCGCCTTAAAAGAGGTGATCAGAAAGTATCCGGCTAACCCGGCAGCGTTTAAAGCATATAAAGAGGTAGTTGCCATTTTGGCTTCATTAAACCGTATAAGTGAGGTTTATGAAGTGTTTAATACTTTTAAACGCCTGTATCCGGAAAAATATTTTCGTTATGCAGTAAGTCATCTTGTGGCGGAAAAATTAATCGACAATCTTTTAAAACTGCAGGCAGCCGGTATGGATCCGGAGGACGGGGACAAACCGGGTTATAATCTTTTACTGCCATACTATAAAAAGAATGATATATTTTCCAATGCTCTGATAACCAATAAAATGTACAGACAAATGCTGGATAAAGCAAGACGTTTTTTTCACATCTCCAATTTTCACCTGACTAATAAATACAGTATTATCCTGCAAACCCTGGCTGCTGCCAATTATTTTCCGGAAATTATTTTTCACAAGCCGCAGCTGTATGAATATGCAGTTATAAAAAAAAATCTGGTGCAAATTTTCCGTCTTTATTATAATTTTTCCGTTGACAGAAAAAAAAATATTTCCCGGCTGGAGCGCAGTCTGGTTACTGTGCTGCCGGCAGAGACTATGGAGGTATTTTATTACGAGATTTTTAAACATTTCCGGAAAAGTGATGAGCAGTATGCCCGCCGGGCAGCTTTTAAGATATTAAATACTGCTGAAGATGATCTTATAACGGAAAAAATCTTTTTATATTTTCAGGGATGTTTGCAGCAGGAAAAAGAGATGGGTTATAAACTGGCTCTCTACGACAGAATAAAAAACAGTTACCGTAAAAGCGATGCTTATATGGACCGTTTAAAGATGTCAATTAACGGCCGTAAACTGGTCTTTTATGAACCGGAGAGTATAAAAAAAATAAAAGGAGAAATGATCATCCCTGATAACGCTCTTATCTATAATAAAGCCAACCATTTTTCCCAGTTTGACCTTTTAAAAGATTTTGCCGCCCATGGTTACAGGGGGGCTTATTATTATTTACGGGTCAACGGCCCCCGCCCCCGCATCGAGTCCCGGCTGCTGCACCTTAAAGCTTATAAATACAATGTTATTGCTATCTCCCTTAATTTGCCGCGTGGTCACAGTTTCTCGCATGGTCATATATACTGGCAGAACTGGGATGAGTTCGGCTGGGATCTCTCCCGCCGGATTCCTTTTGCCATAAATGACAGCGGTGATATAACTGTCAGTATTCCGCTTAAAAGCAGTAAATGGCAGGGTGAGATTAAAAGGCTGCGGCTGGATTTTTTTGATAATAACCAAAATAAAAATCAGAATGAATTATTTTTAAAAAATATTATTATTTATTAAGCAGGTATACCATGAAAAAAACTTTTTATATTTTAATCTTTTTTAATATGCTGCTCCGGGCTGACTGGTGGGTTGAGGAGCACGATGTGGAAGAGGTCGAGTTAGGCACCCGTATATTCAAACAGAATATTGTCTGTTCCCTTTATCTGCCTGAACATATAACGGGAAAGTTATTTCTTTTTTATTCTCTGAACAAGCCGCTTAGAGCTGCGTCAGATCTTACGCACGCACGCCTTTTTATGACCACCAATGCTCTCTCGGGTTATTATAAACTTAAACCGGTAAAAAACGGCAATTATTATACCGCTGCTCTTATTTTGCAGGCGCAAAATGGAAGACGTCAGCTTTATCTATTTACTTCTTCATCCAATAAAGTAACTGTTAATCACCTGGCTGCAGCAACAAATACCAATCAGAGTAACCGGAACAAACCTGAGGGTACTGTTTTACTGAACAAGAAGGCTGCAGGAAAAAAAGTAGAACTTACCAATACTGTCAGTGATGAAGACCTGGAAATGCTGGAAAATTTTATTAATGAGATCAGAGCTTTTCGTCTGGAACTGCGCGAAGAATATTTTTCCAGGCGTTATTACGATAATACTGATATTTACAGCTTTCTGGTCCGGTATACTGCTATTACAGGTAAACTTGATAATATCTATCTGATGTTTATTACCAAACAGTATAACTGGGAGTATATACCTAAAATCAACCGGGAATATAACAAGCTCAGCAAGGCAGTACTGGCTGTCTATAAAAAAATTACCTCTTCTTTAAAAAAGGAACTTCATTATAAATAACCGAACAGGTTGTTTTTAAAAAAGGAACTTGCGCCATAAATAATAGCTTATAGCGGAGAATATACTGTGGCCGAAAAAACCGGCCATAATCGGAGGCAGGATACCGCTGTTGCCGAGGGATTCTCCTACCCAGTTAAAGCACAAAAAGGTAAAAACAGTAAACAATACAATACCAAGGGAAAATATTAAATTCATTCTTTTGGCTATGACGGCAATAGGTATACTCAGAAAAATAATAATAAAAGTAATAAAGGGAGTGCTGATTTTGAAATAGAAAGAGGTCATATACTTTTGCCAGTTACCGCCGGTAGTTTTCAGTTTTTCAGCCAGTTGTTTGCATTCGCCGGCAGACATATATTCCTTGTTTCTTTCATGGGTTTTAAAAAAAGCCGGTGTTTCCTGCAGATTTAACTTCATATAGTTTTTTTTAGTTACTTTTTCCTTGTCCCCGTGCCATTTCCTGATAACCAGATTGGTTCCTTCCCAGATGTTCAGGTTGGTATTGTACTGAATACGCCTGGCACTGACAAGTTTTTTAAAAATAAACTTTTCATCAAGGTAAAGTATGTGTACATAATCCATCAGCTGCAGCAGAGGTATATACCTTTTGATAAAATAAACTTTTTTGCCGGAGCCGAAAGTGGTAACATTTTTACGGATACGTGTTTTGCTGCGGTTGAATCTTTTTTTTATTACCTGCTTTGCTTCTCTGGACTTCCGGTGGCTTTCGAAAAATATTTCTTTATTAAATACGGAAAATATACTGGATAAAATAAAGATAAAAATAATAAAAGGAAAAATCAGCTTGTATATGGAGATACCGGTATTATACATGGTTATGAGTTCATTTTGTTCGTTAAGCTTGCCAATAACATATACCAGGGAAAACATAACACTGATAGGATAAATATACTGAAAAGTGAAGGGAATATCATAGAGAAAATAGAGTATAAAGGTAAAAAGAGAAGTATCTTCCGCTCGCAGGAAATCATCAAGATTGTCAAATAAAGTAGTTATAATAAAAATACCGATACAGAGTATAGTAATACCTATAAAACTGAGTAACAGTTTTTTAAAAAGATATCGTTGCAGTATATTAAACATCAGAGGGTATTATAAAATTAAAAGAGCGGATATACAAGTAGGCGCTGCTGACGGTAAAATTCCGGTTTACAGAGAGCGTTGTCTATTTAAAGCAGGTATATTATAATTATGCATTATGCCGCTTAGATTTTTTGTGGTTCTTCTTATTGCAGCCGTTTTTTTAAGAGCTGGTGATGATTTTACACGGAAACAGTATATTAGTAAAAAGATAAATAAAAAAAAAACCTCTTTGAATATTTTGGCCCTTGCCGGAGTTTCTCTTGTACCGGCGTTTTTATTTGCGGCCGGCAGTAAAAACAAAAATTTTAAAAATGAAGCTTATACTTCGGGAGTGGTTGTCTCTATCCCTGTAGCTTTGGGATGGACACTTTTTTTCCGGGAGATGCATACTTTTCACCAGCGAAAAGCGGCAGCGGTTTCTGCGGTTCAGTCTGAGGAAGTCCGTTTGAAAATCAAAGGAAAAGTTAATGATGAACTGAGCAATGCAGTAATATGCCGGGCTGTTTTTAAAGCATTTCCAGTAGAGGATTTGTCGCAAAGCGTAATTACTGATCCGCGGGACGGCTCTT
>Ga0102934_1001259_pt1 | contig 17663 bp, 19 predicted proteins | sample SalPonR2_A_D1_MG_FD_78175 | JGI IMG/M metagenome (GOLD analysis project Ga0102934, IMG submission 78175) | Salt pond soil microbial communities from South San Francisco under conditions of wetland restoration - Salt Pond MetaG R2_A_D1_MG | ecosystem: Environmental > Aquatic > Marine > Intertidal... | reverse complement strand
GCTCGCCGGCCCGCGAGGCAACGCCGGGCTGGCCGTGCCCGGCAGCATCGTCTCGGCCGTCGGGCTGATCCTTCTCGTGCAGGAAGCCACGGGCACGTTCCACACCTGGAGCTACGCCTGGGGCCTGGTGCTGGCGTCCGTCGGCGTGGGCTCGTTCCTGCAGGCGAGCATCGAGGAGAACGCCCAGGGTCAGCGCGAGGGGGTACGTCTCACGGTACTCGGGCTGGCGCTGTTCGCGGCGTTCGGCGCGTTCTTCGAGCTGTTGATCTTCGGCGGGGCGATGCAGGGCCTGCTCGGCTGGCTCCTGCCCCTTGCGCTGATCGTGGGAGGCGTTTGGATGCTGCGCCGAGGCGACCGCGCGTGACGTCCTCGCGCACGCGGACGCTGGCGGCGGGGCAGGTGGTGCTGCTGGACGCCGCCGAGAGCCTCGCACCCGAGCACGCGGGCCGAATCGTCGTGTGCGGCGATGCCGCCACGCTCCGGACCGCGCGCGCGCTGCTGCGGTACCCGCCATCGCTGGCCGTGCTGCACGACGCCGGCGTGGGCAAGGACGGCGCGGGCACGGCGGGCTTGGACCGGCTGGCGGACGTGCACGTGCCCGCGGTCGCGGTCGCGCACGACAGCGCCCGCCTGGGAGACGCCGAGGACGTGCTGGAACAGGGGCGGATCGCGCACCTGAACGCGCCCGCTCGGGCGCTGGGGCTTCAGGAGGGCCCGCTGCTCGCTCAGCTCGACGAGCCCCGCACGGCCTCGCTGCGCGACCTCTCCCCCGCCTGAGGCGCCCCGGCGCTTCGATCGAACCGGTAGCCTTGCCGGCATGGACCTCGACCTCGACTTCCTCAAAGCGCTGCTGTCCGCTCCAGGGCCCAGCAGCTTCGAATCGCGCCCGGCCGCGGTGTTCCGCGACCGGGCAGCCGAGCTGGGCCTGGCGACCCGTCAGGACGCCTACGGCAGCGTGTTCGCCATCGCGGGCGAAGGCCGTCGGCCGCGCCTGCTGCTCTCGGGCCACATCGACGAGATCGGCCTGATCGTCACCCACGTCGACGAGAAGGGCTTCGCCTGGTTCAAGGCGGTGGGCGGCTGGGACGCGCAGCAGCTCGTCGGCCAGCGCGTCCGCGTGGTGGGGCGCGGCGGCGACGTCGTCGGCCTGATCGGCAAGAAGCCGATCCACCTGATGTCGCCCGAGGACCGCCGGAAGGTGTCGCGGATCGAGGACTTGTGGATCGACGTGGGCGCGACGGACCGGGACGACGCCTTGGCGGCGATCGGGCCGGGCGACGTCGCGGTGGTCGAGCAGCCGCTCCTGGAGCTTCGGAACGGCCGGATCGCCAGCAAGGCGCTCGACGATCGGATCGGGGCGTACGTCGCTCTCGAGGTGGCGCGCCGCTCGCGCGATGCGGGCTGCGAGGTGATCGCCAGCGCGACGGTGCAGGAGGAGATCGGAGGCGTAGGGGCGGCCGCCGCGGCGTACGGACTGGAGCCGGACGTCGCGATCGCGATCGACGTGACGCACGCGACCGACGTGCCCGGCGTCGACGCCCGCAAGGAGGGCGAGCACGCGCTGGGCTCGGGGCCCGAGCTGACCGTCGGCTCGTACGTTCACCGCGGCGTGCTGGAGCTGTTGCGCGCCACGGCGGACGCCGAGGGGATCGCCGTCACCATCGGCACCTCGCCGTCGCGCACGGCGACGGACGCCGACCAGCTCGCCCGGGCACGCTCCGGAATCCCGTCGGCCGTGGTGTCCGTGCCGAACCGGTACATGCACTCCCCCAACGAGATGGTCGCGCCGGAGGACGTCGAGGCGGTCGTGCGTCTGCTCGTCGCGTTCGCTGCCAGCCTGCCGGACGCGCACCCGATCGAGCAGCCCTGAGCGCCGCGCCTGCCGGTCGGCCGGCCCGGCGATAGGCTCGCGCGGTACGCTCGCCGTGTGCGCATCGTCGTCACGCACGAGCAACCGGACTTCGACGCGCTGGCCAGCCTGGCCCTGGCGCGGCGGCTCCACCCGGACGCCCGGGTGGCCGTCCCCGACGCGCTGCCGGAAGAGGTTCGCGCCTGCCTGGGCCTGTAATGGGACCGGCTCGATCCGATGGACGCCCATGAGGCGTCGAAGCGACCGATCAGCGAGCTGATCGTCGTCGACACCGCCGACCGGACGCGCCTCGGACCGTTCTCGCGCCACGTCGACGACGTTCCCCTCGTCGTCTACGACCACCATCCCGCTCCCCCCGAGGCCGTCGCCCTTCCCACCGGAAGGGGCCTCGTCGACCGGGTCGGAGCGACGGTGACGCTGCTGGTCCGCGAGCTGCGCAGGCGTGACGACCCGCTCCCGCCCGAGCTGGCGAGCCTGGCGCTACTGGGCCTGCACGAGGACACCGGAGGCTTCTCGTACGACCTCACCACGCCCGAGGACCACGACGCCGCGTCGTGGCTGCTGCGCCGCGGCGGAACGCTGGACCTCGTCCGGCGGTTCGCGCGGGGCACCCACGGCGAGGAGCACCAGGCGTTCCGGACCCGCATGCTGGGCGAGGCACGGCTCGAGGAGGTGGCCGGACGACCGGTCGCCGTCTCGGCGTTCGAATGGCCGCGCTACCTCGCGGACGTCTCGGCCCTGGCGAACGAGCTGCTGGAGCTGCAACGGGCCGACGCCGCGCTGCTTGCGGTCCGGATGGGCGAGCGCACCCTGCTGTTCGCGCGGTCCGCCGGCGACGCGTTCGACGTGGGCGCAGCGCTGCGCGAGGCGGCGCACGGCGGCGGCCATCCCGGTGCGGCGTTCGCGCGGACGCGCACCGGACTCGATGCGGCGACACAGGCGGCGCTGGAGGCGTTGGCGCGGCACGCCCGGCCGCCGCTCCGGGCTCGCGACCTGATGAGCACGCCGGTGAGGACGGTCTCCCCCGAAGCGACGGTGCACGAGGCCAGCCGCCTGCTGCTCCGCTACGGACACAACGGCCTGCCGGTCGTCGCGCCCGAATCGAAGGCCGACGGCGAGGACGCGGCGGCCGCCGTCGTCGGCGTGGTCTCGCGCCGGGATCTCGAACGCGCGCTTCAGCACGGCCTGGGAAGGTCGCGCGTCGCCGGATTCATGGGCACCCCGGCGGTCACGGCCACGCCCGAAACGACGCTGGAGCGGCTCGAGTCGCTGGTCGCCGAACACGGCGTCGGCAGGCTTCCGATCGTCGAGGAAGGTCGTCTGCTGGGCATCGTGACGCGCAGCGACCTGCTGGCCGCGCGCCACGGTCCGTACGCCGGCGAGGACGACCCGGCCGGTCGCATCCTCGAGCGCGTCGAGGCCCAGGCCGCCTCGCCCCTGAAGGTGCTGAAGCAGGCGCTGCCCGAGGGCGCCCGGCTGTACCTGGTGGGCGGCTCGGTTCGCGACGCGCTGCTGGGCGCCTCCCTGACCGACCTGGACCTCGCCGTCGAAGGAGGTCGCGCGGCGCCGTTGATCGACGCGCTGGCCGCCGCGACCGGTCGTCATCACGCCCGCCACGACGCCTTCGGGACGGCGTCGGTCCGCCTGCCCGGCGGCCTGGGGGTGGACGTGGCGACCGCCCGGGAGGAGCGCTACCCCGAGCCGGGAGCGCTTCCCGAGGTCGTCCACAGCGACGTCCGCCGCGACCTGGCGCGACGCGACTTCACCGTGAACGCGATGGCGTTGCGGCTGGCCCCGGGGCCCGCGCGGCTGCTCGATCCGTTCGGCGGGCTCGCCGACCTGCGCCGGGGGGTGCTGCGAACGCTGCATCCGCTGTCGTTCACCGAGGACGCGACGCGGATCGTGCGCGGGGCACGACTGGCGGGCCGCCTGGGGTTCGCGTTCGACGAGGAGACCGGCGCGCAGGCGCGGCGGGCGCTCGGCGAGGGCCGCGCCGACGCGATCAGCGCGGAGCGGCTGCGCTCCGAGCTCGAGGCGACCCTGCGGGAGCCGGTCCCGTCACGGGCGCTGGCGATGCTCGAAGATCTCGGCGCCTTGAGCGCGATCTACGGTCTCGCGTATCCCCGAGAGGTGCTCGCCGAGCTCGACGCGCTGAGGGACGCGGCGCGTCCGGTCCCCCCCGCCGCGTACCTGCTGGCGATGCTGGCGCCCCTCGCGGGCGAGGAGGTGGACGACGTCGTCGAGCGATTCCACCTGCCGGCACGCCGGGCGGCGCAGGCGGCCCGCATCCGTGCGCTTCTCGCCGGGGCGGAGCCCACGGACGAGACGCTCGACGCCCTCGGCCGCGAGGGGCGCTCCGTGGTGGAGGCGCACGGCCAGCCGCACCGCGAGCGGGTCCGGGCGTTCGAGAGCCTGGCGGGGCGGCGCAGGCTGCGCGGACGGGACCTGCTAGACTTGGGCCTGACTCCCGGCCCCGAGGTGGGCCGGATCCTCGACGAGGTAGCACGGGCACGACGGCAAGGGCGCGTCGACGGCTTCGACGACGAGCTCGCTCTCGCACGCCGCTTGGTCGAACGTGCCCACGGCCCTGACGAAAGGCGGAACGACCCGACGTGATCCTGCGCTACTTGAACGACCCCACCACGCTGGTGGTCAGCGCCATCGTGATGGTGTTCGCGCTGATGTTCCACAACGTGTTCCAGACCTGGGTCGCCGCACGGCTGGGCGACACGCGGCCGAAGCTGGCGGGCTTCGGCCAGTTCGAACCGCAACAGCAGCTCGAGCCGATCGGCGTGGTGCTGCTCTTCCTGCTGGGGTTCGGCTGGCCGCGCATGGTCCCGATCGAGAGCCGAAACTACCGCGGCCGTGGCCGGCGCGAGGCGCTCGCCTGGTACGCGGGCCCCCTCGCATACCTGATCGTGGGCTTCGCGTGCGTCCTGATCGGCTCGGTCTTCCTCGCCTCGGGCTCGCCCGAGCTGTACCGCTCGTTCCTGGTCGCGGCCTCGTTCGCCGTGCTGCACGCGGTGATCAACCTCTTCCCCGTCTTTCCGCTCGACGGGGCCATGGCGATGCTGGCGTGGGGCAACCGATCGGTCCGCTCGTTCATCCAGCAGATCCGGCAGTTCGGCATCATGGGCTTCCTGGTGGTCTTCCTGGTGCTGAGCTACACCGGCGTGATCAGTTTCCTGCAGAGCGTGTTCCTGACGCTCTTCCAGAGCATCGTCCGGCTGCTGCCCGGGCTCTGAGCCGCCGCGCGCTCGCGGGGTTCGGCCCCGAGCCTCGCGAGCGCAGGCCGGCTGCGCGTTCCGCCGCGGCAGCTCGCTCCGCGGCTCGCTCGTGGAGTCTCAGTCCGCGGCCGCGGCGACCGGCCGGACGTCGACCACCATCTGCACCAGCGGAGCGTACGTTTCGAGGGTCGCCTCGAGCTTGCCGTCCGGCGCGAAGCGCCTGACGTAGTGTCCGCCTCGGCGACCCGCGTAGAGCCGGCCCGACGCGTCCACGCCCAGGTCGAGCAGGCCGTCGGTGGACTCCCCCTGCTTCGGCTCGATCAGGTAGCTGCGCCCCACGCGTCCCGCCGGCGTGACCGTCCGGATCCGCCCCGCGGTCGCGTCGCTGATGTAGAGCGTTCCGTCCACGTCGACCGAGACGCCGTCGAGCTCCCGCATGCCGTCCTGGCCCTGGCCCATCCGGAACGCCCAGCGCGTTTCGTACGTCCCGTCGGGCGTGAAGCGCTGTACCTGACGGTTTCCGTGGTCGAGCACGTACACCTTGCCGTCGGGGCCGACCGAGATCGCCCGCGGATCGTCGAACAGGCCGTGGCCGCTGCCACGCCCCCCGAACGCGCTGCGAGGCTCGCCGTCCTGCGTGAACCGCTGCACCCGCAGGGACTCTCCGTCGAGCACGTACACGTCGCCGTCCGCGCGGCCCACCGCGATCGCGACCGGGTAGAGGATCTGACCGTCCTCCATCCCGTAGCGACCGAAGCGCGTCACCTCGTGGCCGTCGACGGTGAGCTTGTGGATCATGCGGTGGTCGTCGTCCTCGCCGACGCGGTACTCGAACACGGCGGCGTACAGGTGTCCGGCGTCGTCCGTCGCGACCGCGAGCGGCGCCGCGGGGAACGAGCCGACCCCGACGCCGACCTGGCCGATGCTGGCGTACAGCGTGCCTTCGGGATCGAGGATCCGAAGCACGCCCTGGCGGGCCGAGACGGCGAGGACCAGGCGGGTCGGAAGATCGACGTCCACGGCGTGCCAATCGTCCTCGTCCTCGAGCACGGAGAGGACCTCGCGAAGGTCGGGGCGCTCCTCGGGGTCCTTCGCGATCATGCGCATCACGAGCGCGTCGAGGGCGCGCGGGATCGTGACGTCCAGCTGCCGGGGCGGCGCGGGCGTCTGGAAGATCTGCTGGTGGACGATCGCCTCGTAGCCGCCCTTGAACGCCGTCTGGCCGGTGAGCATCTCGTACAGCACCAGGCCCAGGCTGTAGATGTCGCTGCGGTGGTCGATCTTGAGGCCGCGCGCCTGCTCGGGCGACATGTACACCGGCGTCCCGACCCGCGCGCCCGTCATCGTCAGGCGCGACATGACCTTCCCGCCCGCGATGCCGAAATCCATCAGCTTCACGGCCTCCGGCGCGACGCGGGGTCGCCCCTCCCGCAGCCCGCCCTTGACGATCATGATGTTGCCCGGCTTGATGTCGCGGTGGATGATGCCGGCCGAGTGGATGTTCTGCAGCGCGCCGACGACGCGCTTGAACACGTCGACCGCGAGCGACAGGTCCAGCTCGCCCTTCTCGATCAGCGTCTCGAGGCTCCGGCCGTCCACGAACTCCATCGCCATGTAGTGCTGCACGCCCTGAGCGCCGTGCTCGTAGGTTCGGACGATGTTCGGATGGTCCAGCCGCTGTGCGACCTCGGCCTCGCGGTGGAAGCGCCGAATGAACTTGGCGTCCGCGACGTACTGCTCCATGGGCACCTTGAGCGCCACGGTCTGACCGTCCGAGCGGCGGCGCGCGCGGAACACGCTGGCCATTCCGCCGGAGCCCACCTTCTCGAGGATGTCGAAGCCGGGAACGTCGATCCCGTCGAATCCCCCGTCGTCCGACGCGCTCGACGCCTGGCTGGGCCGTACCGTCCTGCCCTTGCGCGGCGCCACCCGGGCGTGGCGACCGAGGTGCACGCCCGTGGGAACCAGCAGCCCCAACGCGAGGCCCATCGCCACCAGCGGCGCCGCGCCGCGCTCCGGACCGCTCAGCGACATCACGCCGCCGACCAGCGCCGCGACGGCGACCAACAGCAGCGCGTGGACCCAGATCGGGGCGCGCCAGAGGGCGAGCGTCACGACGGCGACGATGGCGACGAGCAGGACGGGCGTCATGCGACCTCCACGATCACGACGGTGACGTTGTCGGAGCCGCCCCGCTCGTTCGCCAGCGCGATGAGCGAGTCGACCGCGGTCTGAGGATCCGGACTGCGCCGGATCTCGCCCAAGATCTCGTCCGTCTCGACCAGGCCGTGCAGGCCGTCGGTCGCGATCGCCAGCACGTCGCCCGGACGGACGTCCAGGCGGGCCGTGTCGGGAGCCAGCTGCGGCCGGGTTCCGAGCGCGCGGGTGATCAGGTTGCGAAGCTCGTGGCCACGCGCCTCCTCCTCGCTCAGAACGCCCTTCTCGACCTGCTCCTCCACCCAGCTGTGGTCCTTCGTGAGCTGGTAGATCCGGGGCTCGCGGACCAGCCAGGCGCGCGAGTCGCCGACGTGCCCCACGTAGCCGGCGCCGTCCTCGAGCGCGATGCAGGTCAGGGTCGTCCCCATCCCGCGCGATCCCTGCCGACTCAGCGCGGCGGTGTGGACGCGCCGGTTCGCGAGGCGGATCGCCTTCTCGAGCAACGACTCGAGCCCCACCACGTCCCGTCCCTGCGTGCGCTCGTCGACGTAGCGACGGATCGTCTCGTCGAGCGCCTCGATCGCGATCTTGCTGGCCACCTCGCCGGCCGCGGCGCCGCCCATCCCGTCGGCGACCGCGATCACCGTCAGCTCCTCCCCGACCGTGCGCGGGAAGCGCCAGACGCGGTGGTAGTCCTCGTTCAGCGGTCGAACGCGTCCCGCGTCCGAGCCGTGGCCAACGCGAAGAGAGGTGGGCACGGAGCCAGTCTATCGTCTCGGCGCCCGGTCGGTCCCGCATCGGCCGGACCGAGCCCGCGGCGTCCGGCTCTCCGGACGCTCAGTTGCCGCCGTGGCGAGGACGTTTGAGCGTTTCGAGGTACGGGTAGTCGGCCAGCATGCCGCGGAGGCGCTCGAACAGCTCGACCGCGTCGTCCCGGTCGGCCGGAACCTGCCGAAGACGGACGTACGCGGTGTCGCCGGAGGGGAAGCGGAAGGTCGGCGTGCCGAACACCTTCTCGGCGACGCCGCGGTGATGCTCCCGCGCCAGGGCCGTCCGCGCCTCGGGATCCGCCAGGTCACGCTCGAAGCAGGCGAGGTGAAGACGCGCCTCTTCGGCCGCCTCCATCACCGTCGCGAGGTGGAACGGCCGGTGATCGACGTGCCGCGCGCGCAGCAGCGCCATCCGGAACGCATCGTGCTGCGCGCGTCCCTGCCTGCGTGCAGCGGTCGACGCGAGGAACGGCAGCAGACCCATCGTTCCCGCATCGTCACGGTCGCTCAGCCGCTCGTTCCACAGCTGCCAGCCGTCGCCGCCGGCGTGGTTCGACTGGTACAGGCTGAAGTGGACCCATTCGAACCGCAGATCCAGCGGACCCGCCACCGACGCGGTCAACGCAGCCGCACGCCAGGCGTAGGGGCAGAGGTAGTCGAAGTAGACCGTGACCGGTTCCGGCGGCATGGCGGCATTAGAACCCTGAGGCACCTCGCGGCCGGGTCGCCCCCCCTACGGACGCCGCGCCGACCGTCCGTTCCGGGGCTCAGTTCGGATCTTCGTCCCCGCGCGAGCCGGGCGCCACGGCCGTGCCCGACGAGGCCGAGGCGTCCAGCGTCCGCCTCAGGGTACGTGCCAGCGCGTCGGCCTGCGCCCGCGGCAACACCACGCGCGACACCACCTGAGGCTTGTGGTGCGGCAGCGCGGCGACGAAGTCGAGGACCACCTCGTGACGGCCGTGCGTGACGACCGTGGCGTTCGCGTACCGGCCACGGGCGGTTTCCGCGTCGAGGTTCAGCTCGACGCGCGGGCGCGTCTTCCCTTCGCTGCGCGGGTCGTCGCTCATGCTGCCGTCGCCTCCGCCAGATCCGAAGCGGTCCGCCGCAGCGCCAGCCGCGCGCGACCGAGGTCGGCGAGCTCGCCGAGCACCATCACAGCGACGTGGCCCTCGGCCGGCTGCGCGAGCGGCGCCAGCAGGACCGGTCCCCGTTCGTACTCGATCGTCGCCTGGCGCAGCTCGCCGTCGCCGAACAGCTCGGCGAGCGCCAGGCTCGACGCCAGGCCTCCCGCGATCAGGCCGGCGATCTCGTCCGCGTCCGCGGGGCTGCTGCCGACGGCCTCGACCACGAGCCCGTCGAGGCTCGCGATCGCGACGCTCCGCACTCCTCGCGTCGCGGCGAGCTGCTCGAGCCGTTCGCGAAGCGTCACGCGAGCGCCGCCTCGACGCCTGGCGTCACGGCGTGCACGGCGTCCCTCGCGACCGCGGGGTCGGTGTCGCCGGCCACGACGAGCACCACGAACGAGCGGTCCTGGAGGCGCCGGATCAGCACCGCGGCATCGGCCGAGCGGAGCCAGGTCTCCTCGATCCCGGCGGCGCCCAGCGCCTCGGTCGTGAGCCGATCCGCCGCGGTGAGCAGGTCCGCCGCCTCGGCGCCCACCAACGGCAGATCCTCGACGGCGTCCGACGCCGTGGCGACGTCCGAGCCGGCCACGACCGACTCGATCAGCAGGCCGTCGCGACCCACCACCGCGGCGACGCGTCCGTCCGCCCGCGCCAGACAGTCGTTCAGCAGCCGTTCCAGCTCGTCCATAGGAAGACGAGTCTAGCACGGCCTCGGCTGCGCGCCGAAGGCGGACGCGGGGGGTGCGTGCCGGTCTGCTACGCTGCAGCGGATGCAACTCCACGTTCATACGCCACCGGAGCGCCTGGCCCCCTACGTCCTGCTGCCCGGAGATCCGGGCCGGGCCACCTTCATCGCCCGCACCTTCCTGGACGACGCCGAGCTGACGACCGACAACCGCGGCCTGCTGGGCTACACCGGCAGCTACCGCGGCGTCCCCGTCAGCGTCCAGACCACCGGGATGGGCTGTCCCAGCTTGGCCATCGTGGTCGAGGAGCTGATCCGGCTGGGCGCTCACACGCTGGTCCGGGTCGGTACCGCGGGCGTCGTCGCGGACCGCGTCGTGCCGGGCGACCTCATCGTCGCCGACGCCTCCGTCCCGAACGACGGCACGACCCGCCAGTACCTCGCCGCCGCGCCGTACGCTCCGGCGCCCTCGTTCACGACCACCCGCGCGCTGGTGGACGCCGCCACCGCGCACGGCGGGGCGCACGTCGGCCTGATCCGGACCGAGGACGCGTTCTACGCGACCGCGCCCGAGGACGTGCCCGCCATGGCCGCTCAGGGCGTGCTGGCCGTCGAGATGGAAGCGGCCGCGCTGTTCGTGCTGGGACGGCTGCGGAACGTGCGGACCGGCTGCATGCTGGTCGCCAGCAACCGGATCGGCGATCCGTCGTTCGTGGAGCCGGAGGTGCTGCGCTCGGGCGTCGAGCGGATGGTGCGCGCGGCGCTCGACGCCTTCGTCGCGCTGCACGAGACCGACGCATGAACGTCGCCGTCGTCGGCGCCGGCACGATGGGCGCCGGCATCGCCCACGTCTGCCTCGCCGCCGACCATCGCGTGACGCTGCACGACGCGCGCGCCGAGGCGGCCGTCGCGGCGCGCTCCGTAGTGGAGGCCAGCGTCGCGCGCGCCGCTGCGAAGGACCGCCTGGGCGGCCGCGATCCGGAGACGCTGACAGGGCGGCTCGCCGTCCGATCGGACGCCGTCGAGGACGCCGTGTCCGACGCCGAGGTGGTGATCGAGGCGGTGGTCGAGGACCCCGAGCTCAAGGCGCGGCTGTGGACCGTCGTGGGCGGGGCGGCGCCCGCCACGGCGCTGCTCTGCACGAACACGTCCAGCCTTTCCGTCACCGCGCTCGCGAGCGCGTCCGGGCGTCCCGACCGCTTCTGCGGTCTTCACTTCTTCAACCCCGTCACGGCGCTCCCGCTCGTCGAGGTGGTCCGGGGCGAGACGACCCCGGACGCCACGGTGCGCGAGGCCGAGCGCTTCGCCGAGGGCCTCGGGAAGACGCCGGTCCGCTGCGAGGACCGGCCCGGCTTCCTGGTGAACCGGCTGCTGATCCCGTACCTGAACGAGGCGGCGCAGCTCGCGGACGAGGGCGCGGCGGATGCCGCCTCGATCGACACGGCGCTGCGCCTGGGCGCGAGCATGCCGATGGGTCCGCTGGCGCTGGCCGACCTGATCGGCCTGGACGTGGTGTTGGCGGTGATGGAGAGCCTGCACGACGAGTTCGGAGACCCACGCTACCGACCGGCGCCGATGCTGCGGCGCATGGTGCGCGCCGGCCGGCTGGGACGGAAGTCGGGCCGCGGGTTCCACGACTACGGAGGCGAAGCATGAGCGACGATCCGCACGACCGAGACGACGCGGGGAACCAGGACGGCGAGAGCGTGTTCGAGCACCTGCGCCTCGAGAGCAGCGGCGGCGTGGCGTTCCTCACGCTGGACCGCGAGGACGCCCTCAACGCGCTGAGCGGCGAGATGCTGCTGGAGCTGGGGCTCGCGATCGACCTCGTCGAGGCCGACGTCGGCGTGCGCGCGCTGGTGGTGTCCGGGGCCGGTCGCGGATTCTGCGCGGGGGCGGACCTCGCCGGCTTCGCCGAGCTGGACGACGCGTTCTCGGGGCGCGAGGCCGCGCTGGCCGGCCAGGACGTCATGAGCTCGCTGGCGGCGCTGCCCATCCCGACCGTGGCCGCGATCCACGGCTTCGCGGTCGGTGGCGGACTGGAGCTGGCGCTGGCGTGCGATCTCCGCGTGGCGGCACCGGGGACGCGGCTGGGCTTTCCCGAGACCACCCGCGGACTGATCCCCGGCTACGGCGGAACGCAGCGGCTGCCGCGCCTGATCGGCGAAGCGCGGGCTCTGGACCTGATTCTGACCGGTCGCCTGGTGCCGGCCGAGGAGGCGCTGAGCCTGGGCCTGGTCTCCCGCCTGGCCGACGATCCGGTCGAGCAGGCCGCCGAGCTGGCGCGCGGCATGCTGCGCAGCGCGCCGGTGGCGCTGGGGCTGGCGAAGGAGGCCGTCGTGCGCGGCATGGACGGAACCCTCCCCCAGGGGCTCGAGGTCGAGGCCGATCTGTTCGGCCTGGTCGTCACGACCGAGGATCGCGCCGAAGGGGTCCGCTCCTTCCTCGAGAAGCGCGATCCGGAGTTCGAGGGCCGCTGAGCCCGACTCAGTCCTCGTCGGGCGCGAGGTGCGCGAGCACCTGACGGTCGATCCGCCGGCCGCTGACCATCCGCTCCTCGAGGTTGTCGCGGCCCGCCCACGCCCGCAACGCGGCGTCCGCCGCGTCGTCCCAGTGCGCGTGCCCCTCGGGCAGCCTGCCCGCACGAATCAGAGCGGCCAGCGCCCTCGCCTCGACCTCGCCCTCGATCGGCAGCAGATCGTCCTCCTCGGGCGGCGCGAAGTAGAGCCGGTGCATGCGGCGGAGCTCCGCGAGGCGCTGCACCGGAGCTTCGTGGTCGTCGACCCGGAGGTCGACGAGCCGGTCGTCGTGACCTCCGTAGCCCGCACCCTCCCGGACCACCAGCAACGCGGCCGCCTGACGGCCGCGGGCGTCGCCGCCCGCCGCGTCGCCGGCGCGGAGCGCCGCGACGAGTCGTTCTGGAAGCGCGCCGGTGGTGTCCAGGAAGGCGCGCACGAGCTCGTCGACGACCTCGGGACCGGTCAGCAGGTTCCCCTGCGCGGCCCAGCCGTCGCCGGCGCGTCCGCCGGCCCAGGGATGGCAGGCGTCGCCGGTGAACGTCACGGCCGCACCGGAGGCGTCGACCATGCCGTACTGACGCGAGGCGTGCTGATCGTCGCTCTGGGCGAACGCGCGATGGACCAGCTCCAGGGGAACGCCGGCGCGAAGCGCGGCCACCGCACGCGGGCCGTACGAGGTGTTCGCGTACGACTGGGTGGCGACGGCCGCGACGCCGGCCACGGCGTGGGGGACGACGGCGCCGACGGCGAGGAACTTGCTGGCGGTGGCGACGCCCAGCGCTCCGGTATCGGGATCGCGGGCGACGATCGAGAAGGTCGCGACGGGTCGCATGCGCGCCACGCTAGCACCTCTCGGCCCGTGGTCCAATGGCTTCATGCCGTTCCGCATCCGTTTCACGCTCATCGTGCTCGGATCCCTCGCCGCCGCGATCCTGGCGCTCCCGCTTCTCTGGCCCGTGCCGCCCCTCGAGGGGACGCGCCCCGCAGTCGAGCTGGCCGAGGCGGACGCCGACTGGATCGACGCCGGCGCGCTGCGTCTGCACGCCCGGATCGTCGGTCCGGCAGACGCGCCGGCTCCCGGCGCGGCGTTTCTCCACGGCTTCGGATCGAACCTCGAGAGCTTCGCGCCGTTGCAGGCGAGCTTGGCCGACCGGGTCCGGACGGTGGCGTGGGACCGGCCCGCGTTCGGCCTGACCGAGCGGGCGTTGACCTGGCCGGGCGAGAACCCGTACGCGCCCGAGGCCCAGGTGGAGCACGTGCGGCTGGCGCTGGACGCTGCAGGCATCGACCGTGCGGTGCTGATCGGCCACTCGGCGGGCGGGGCGATCGCGGCGAGCGCCGCGCTGGAGCACCCGGAGCGCGTCGCCGGCCTGGTCCTGATCGCGCCCGCGGTGTATCGCGGCGGCGGTGCTCCCGCCTGGTCGCGCTGGGCGCTCCGCACGCCGCAGCTCGAGCGCATCGGGCCGCTCCTGATGCGCCAGCTCGGCGGCGAGCCGGGCGAGAGCCTGCTCCGCTCGTCGTACGCCGATCCCGGTCGGCTCGATCGGGACGTGCTCGACGCCTACCGGCGCGCCACGCGTGTCGACGACTGGGACCGGGCGCTGTGGGAGCTGGTCAAGGCGAGCCGAGAGCCCGACGTGGCCGCGCGCCTGGACGAGCTGCGTATCCCGGTGCTGGTCGTGACCGGGCTTCAGGACGAGATCGTTCCGCCCGATCAGACACGCCGGCTGGCGGGCGAGCTGCCCTCGGCCACGCTGGTCGAGCTGCAAGGCTGTGGTCACGTCCCGCAGGAGGAGTGCGCCGGAGCGGTTCTGGAGGAGGTCCAGCGCTGGTGGAGCGCCGAGGCGATCCGCTGAGGCGGACCGCTCGCGCCGCGGCGGGCGGCCCGCGCGAAGGCGGCGCGCGACCGGGTGGTACGCTTCCGGCATGGACTTCGACTACGACCTGCTGAGGAAGCTGTCCGAGACGCCGGGCATCCCCGGGCGCGAGGATCTGGTGCGCGAGCGCATCAAGGACGCGCTCGCGGGCCTGGACCTCGACGTCCGCGTGGACGCGATGGGCAACCTCATCGCCGAGAGCGCCGGCCTCGAGGGCGCCCCGAAGGTGATGGTCTCGGCGCACATGGACGAGATCGGCTTCGTCGTGCGGCACGTCGGCGACGACGGCTTCCTGCGGGTGCACAACCTCGGGGGCTTCGACCGACGCAACCTGTTCGCCCGTCAGGTGCTGGTCCACGCCCGGACCGGCGAGCCGCGCGTCGGCGTTCTCCACCCCGCCGCCAAGCCGGTCCACATCGCCTCGGAAGAAGAGAAGAAGAAGATCCCCGAGATGGCCGACTTCGCGGTCGACCTGGGGCTGGACGCCGAGACGGTGAAGCGCGAGGTGCGGATCGGCGACATGGTGACCCTGGCGCAGCCGTTCCAGGACCTCGGTCCGGTCGTCGTCGGAAAGGCGCTCGACGACCGCAGCGGCTGCTGGGTGCTGATCGAGACGCTCCGGCGCGTGCGCGAGCCCGCCTGCCGGATCCAGGCCGTCTTCAGCGTGCAGGAGGAGGTCGGCCTGCGCGGCGCCACCACGGGGGCGTACGGACTGGCGCCCGACGTCGGGATCGCGCTCGACACGACGCTGGCCGTCGACACGCCCGGGACGCCCGCCCACGAGGCGGTCACGCGCCTGGGTCAGGGCGTCGGCATCAAGGTCTCGGACAGCTCCACCGTCTCGCACGGCTGGCTCGTCGACCGGATGGCGGAGCTGGCCGAGCGCGAGGGGATCCCGCACCAGTTCGAGGTGCTCCCCCGGGGCGGCACCGACGCCGGCGCCATCCAACGGAGCCGCGACGGCGTGCCAAGCGTGACGTTGTCGACGCCGTCGCGCTACGTCCACACGGTGACCGAGATGGTCGCGAAGCGCGACGCCGAGGCGACGATCGCGCTGTTGACGGCGTTCCTCACCGACGAGCAGGCGCCGCTGGCGCCGAGCCGCTGAGCGGAGCCTCGTGGTTCTCGGCCTGATCAGCGACGTGCACGCCAACCTGATCGCGCTGGACGCCGCGCTCGAGGCGATGCGCAGAGCCGGCGCGGAGCAGGTCGTGTGCCTCGGCGATCTGGTCGGGTACGGGCCGGCACCGAACGAGACGATCGAGCGGATCCGGGAGGAGAGGGTGCTGTGCACCCTCGGCGCGGCCGACGAGCGCATCGCGTTCGACTTCGCCCGCACCGCGGTCCCCCGCAAGGGCGTGGGCGACGCGACGCTCGAGTGGACGCGGGAGGTTCTCGAGCCGCAACACGTCGCCTGGCTGCGCGAGCTGCCCGTGCAGCGGCGGCTGGCGACGCCCGCCGGACGGCTGCGGGCGTTCCACGGCACGGCCGAGGATCCGGGCGACCGGACCGACCTCCACCGCGATCCGCAGCAGCTCGCGCGGCTGCTCGACCGGCACCGCTGTTCCATCCTCGCCAGCGGAGGCACGCACGTGCCGTATCAGCGCCGCATCGACGACCGCGTCGCGGTGAACCCGGGCTCGGTCGGCCTCTCCCTGAACGGCGAGCCCGGAGCCGACTACGCGCTGCTGCGGATCGACGAGAGCGGCATCGACGTGCGCATGGACAAGGTCGAGTACGACGTCGCCGCGGTCGCGTTCGACATCATCGCGTGGGGCCTTCCCCCCGTCGTCGCCGAGGCGATCCAGCGCGGACGGATGCCCGCCGGCGAAGACGACGACGTCACCACCTGACGCCGCCTACGGAGGAGCGGCCAGCCAGCGACGTGCGCGCCCACGGGACGACCGTTCAGCCGGGCTCCTCGGCTTCGAGGCCCAGGGCCAGCGCCTCGCCCCCGCCGATGCAGATCGCCGCGACGCCGCGGCGACCGCCGGACAGCCGCAGCGCGTTGAGCAGCGTCACGACGATCCGGGTCCCCGACGCTCCGATCGGGTGTCCGAGCGCTACGGCGCCGCCCAGCACGTCCACCCTGTCCGCGGGCAGGTCGAACGTCTTCATCGCGGCCATCGTCACGACCGAGAACGCCTCGTTGATCTCGTACCGGTCGACCTCGTCGGGCGCCCAGCCGAGCCGGTCGAACAACGTGCGAAGGGCGCCCAGCGGCGCGGTCGTGAACCAGGCGGGCTCCTGCGCGTGCGAGCTCCAGCCCGACAGGCTCGCCAGGACCGGCATCCCGCGGCGCTCGGCCTCGTCGCGCGACGTGACGACGACCGCCGCCGCGCCGTCGTTGATCGTCGAGGCGTTCGCCGCCGTCACGGTGCCGTCCTTCTCGAACGCGGGCCGGAGCCCCGCGATGCGGTCGAACTTGACGGCCCACGGCCCCTCGTCCTCGGCGACGACCGTCACCGCGCCCTTGCGGCCCGGAACCTCGACCGGGACGATCTCGTGCGCCGCCGCGCCGCTGCGCGTCGCCTCCTGCGCGCGCCGGTAGGAGCGCTCGGCGAACGCGTCCTGAGCGGCGCGGTCGAATGCGTGCTCGCGAGCGCACAGCTCGGCGCAGCTGCCCATGTGGACGTCCTCGTAGGCGTCCCACAGGCCGTCGTGCACCAGCGAGTCGACCAGCTTCCCGTCCCCCAGGCGGAGCCCTCCCCGGGCACCGGGAACGAGGTACGGCGCGTTGCTCATCGACTCCATGCCCCCCGCCACGACGATCCGGGCGTCGCCCACGGCGATCGCCCGCGCCGCCTGAACGATCGTCTCCAGGCCGCTGCCGCACATCTTGTTGAGCGTCACCGTCGGTGTCGATACCGGTATGCCGGCGTGAACGGCGGCCTGCCGCGCCGGCGCCTGGCCCTGGCCGGCCGAGAGCACGTTGCCCATCAGCACCAGATCCACGTCGGTCGCCGCGATCCCGGCTCGCTCGACGGCGCCCCGGATCGCGGCGGCCCCGAGCTTGGGCGCCGGCAGGGGGGCGAGCGCGCCTTGGAACGCGCCGATGGCGGTGCGCGCGGCGGATGCGATCACGATGTCCATGCCGGCGAGTCTACCGCCGCAGGCGCTCACTTGCGGAACGTGACCTCGACCGCCGCCCCCTGCCAGACGATCGTCAGCGGCAGGTCGAGGCGCGTCCCCGCGGGCAGCCAGGCGAGGGCGATCCACGGTGCGTCGGGGGCGACCGCATCGGCATCGCCGGCCAGCGTCTCGTGCCGGGCTCCCTTCGCGAGCAGCTCGCGGTCGCCGTCCATCAGCGCGATCCCCTCGAGCGACGCGCCGGCGCATCGCCCACCCCGCCCCTCAGGCCGGCCGCCAGCACCGGCACGAGCGCCCGGGCGGCCCCCCCGATCGCGCGCGCGGCGTCGCCGACCGCCCCCGGC
>Ga0102934_1001257_pt1 | contig 17671 bp, 13 predicted proteins | sample SalPonR2_A_D1_MG_FD_78175 | JGI IMG/M metagenome (GOLD analysis project Ga0102934, IMG submission 78175) | Salt pond soil microbial communities from South San Francisco under conditions of wetland restoration - Salt Pond MetaG R2_A_D1_MG | ecosystem: Environmental > Aquatic > Marine > Intertidal... | reverse complement strand
TGCAATTTGTAGGATTTAGAACTAAGATTGCTATGGCTTATAGTAATCTTAAATTTAAAGTTAATGATAGATTTTCTGAAATGAAGGAAGAGGGTCTAAATGTTAAAGAGCAATATGATATAACTAATTTCCAAGTAGATCCTGAAAAATCTCTTACTGCACAAATTAAAAGATTATTAACTTTTATACCTCAAAGAACTGTAGAAGGCAAATTACAATCTAATGCACTAGGTATGACTAAATATAGAGATTACATAGATGTGTTTAAAACTTTAAGTACAGAACTATCAGATCTTAGTATGGAGGAAATAGTAGCCAAATTAGAGGATCTATCTGTTACTAACCCTATGATTAACGACGTAAATAACTTACTTAAAAATCTTAAAAATAATAGTCCTGATACCTATAATAAATTTTTATCTGTATTTAAAAAACAATCCGCTTCTTTTAAAACTATATTATATATGCCTCCATCTAAAAAAGGTGGGGCCCCTTCCGTCAAAGTTATAGATTCTAACAGTAATGGAGCTGCGAGAGTGTATATAAATAAAATGCATGAAAGCTTTAAACAAAAAGCTAGTCAAATAGGATTATTATCTACTAAAGGAGCTAATTGGAATATTAATAATGAAAAAGGTAAACAATTGCTTAAAGATTTTGATTCTATAGTTAAAAGTAAAAAAATAACTACTGACCAAAAGATAAAAAAGTTAACTAAATTATTTAATTCTATAGGTATAGATATTCATTCACAAACTCTGACTTCTATAGAAAATGATAGAAGTTACGCTTGGGGAAATAAGAATAGAAAATATAAAGGTTCTTTTGCTAAAGATTTCGGTAAAATATACGAGACATTTACAGATATGATGCAAAATGAATTTAGATTTATATTCTCTTCATTAGCTGGTAATACATCTGATATAACCACTGAATCTTATGAGCAGGCTAATCCCTTCTATAATCAATCTAAACTATTATATCAACTAGCTAGACACCACGTAAGATTTTCTCCTGAAACTTTTTCAGCTTCTTTTAGAAATGCTGAAGGTAATATGATATACTCTTATGTGGCCCCTCATCATAAAAGTAATACTTATTATGAGCTACTTAACAATTCTAAGCTGGTTCAGCAATTAAATAAAGATGTATTTAGTCAAAATTCCTACTTTATAAGAAAATTATCTAATTCTGAATTTATAAAGAACTTTGGATTATTTTATTTTGACGCTTCTAAGAATACTAGAAGTTTTAAAAATGCTAAGACTTTTGAAAGGATGAATGATTTTGAAAAGGAATTGACTTCTATATCCTTATTACTTAATCAAGGTAAATCACAAGGATACTCCTTTGGTGCAACTCCTTCTGATAAATCTACTTTTAGTTTAACTGGTTTTGGAAAAATTGATATTTCTTCTTTAGGTGAAAATGTATTTAATAATGGTTCTATTAATAAAGATAATATAGATCCTAATTCAGAACCTATACAAGAAATATTTAATATAGTACATGGAGAGATTAAGAGAATAAATAAAGTTGTTAGAGAATTTAATACAAAACCACCTAGGGAATTATTAGAAGGATACCATTATAATATAGTCAACGGTAAAAAGGTTTTAGGAGCCGGAGCATTTCTGCATACTATACCTGCTATGAATGATGTAATTAATAGAAACTCTGACGGTTCTGTAGATATTACGTCTGACAGCATGGCTTTATATAAGGGAGGAGTAGTTAATTTATTATCTACTTTTATACAAGATAAAGTAGATACTTGGCAAAATCTAGGTATTATAGATGAAGAATTTTCTCCTATTCATATAGATAAAACTTATATTAAAAACAAAAGAAAACAAGTTGGAACTAATTTAGTAAATAGAAATATAGTAAATTATGCAGCAGCTGACTTTGTTATTAATAATGCTATAAGCTTAGGTAATGAATTTCAATTAGTAACTGGGGATCCAGCTTTAGCGGGTAAAGCAGATAAAAATTGGGATGGTGATTTTAGTAATTGGGATGCTATAGTAAATAACACAGCAAGTAATTTATTTAAAAGAATAGCTAAAGATATAGCTCCTGGTACTGAAGGTAATTTTGAAAATAAGAATTACAAAGTTCTATATATTAAAGAACCCAAATTAGGCTCTCCTTTAGCTAAATATAGTGAACAAATAGGGAAACATCTAAATAATTATAAATCTGATTTAGATGCGGCAGATGCTCAAGAATGGACTACTGCTGAGGAACATATAGAAACTTTATATGCTTTTGGTAGAATTCCAAAAAATATAAGAGATTCTGTGTTAAATAAATTAGAAAATAATGAAATTTTATCTACATCGGAACTAAGAACAGTTCTTACTCCATTAAAACCTGTTCAGGTAATGCAGAAGTATGATAATAACCTTAATATGATGGTACATTATTATATTAAAACTTCTTCTTTTCCGTTAATTCCACAAGTTATACAAGGAACACCTTTAGAAGAAGTCTATAATATGATGAAAGCTAATGGAATAAATAGACTAGTACCACCTTCTGCAGTTAAAATAGGACAGAGAAATTCTATTGAGATGTTTGATGATACAGGTAATATCTCAGACAACCTACCTGAAACTATTGAAAATGTAGACAGTCCTTCCAGTCCTGTACAAGTATTACCTAGATCAGGATTCAGAATACAACAAGATGTGCCTTATGATATATCTAAAAATAAAATTCTAGAAGGTAGTCAATATAAAAAATTAAGATTTGCTGATTTATTAAAAAATTGGAAATTTAACCATAAAGGCAAATCTTATAATTCCCAAGAATTAAGAAAACTTGATGAGAGTATTCATATAGAATTTTATAATAGGAGATTTAATCAGTTGCTTAATAATCTTGGAGTAGATCCTGTAGATGCATCTATAAGAGATGTAGATAATCTTAGAGAGACTTTAGTAGAAGAAGCTATTAATAGAGGATATGGAGAAAATGAAATTATATTATTAAATTCTATTGAACTAGAAAAGGGTAAAGTAGTTTTTAATGTGCCTTTATTCTATCATCCGTCTTCTAATAAGATAGAATCTCTTTTAAATTCTCTTATAAAAAATAAAGTTTTAAAAAATAAATTCCAAGGCAAGTCTTATGTTCAAGGATCTTCTGTAGGATTACAATACACTACTTATGAAGATTTCCAAGAGTTATCAGAATTAGGAGGAGAAAAACCAGGTATAGCTTTTACTAAAGATTATGATGGCTCAGGACTTAAATATGATGTTACCAAAGATGAAGAAGGAAATATTAAAGAAGTATTTGCAGAAGTCTTTATACCTTTTGATTATTTCGATCAAAAAGGTAATAGAATTAATCTCAGTACTATAGTGGATGAGAATGGGTATATAGATGAATCTAAAATAGATGAGAATCTATTAAATATGATTGGATATAGGATTCCTACCCAAGGACATAACTCTATTATTAAGTTAAAAGTTAAAGGATTCATTCCTCAGATCCACGGAGATCTTATTATAGTTCCTCCTGAAATAACTAAACAAATGGGATCTGACTTTGACGTAGATAAATTATATACTCATAGATATAACGCTTCTATTAATGATAGTAAACTATCTAAAATTGAATATAAAGCAGAAACTTCTCTATCTGAATTAACTGATGAGCAATTAGAAAATCAATTATTAGATATTACTTTTAGTATTTATAATAATCCTAATGTAGTACCTCTTACTACTTTACCTCTGGATAATGATAAATTAGCTAAAGTAAAAGAGGATATAGTTAAACTAAGGGAAAATAATACTACAGAAGAAACTACTAAGAATACTATACCTTCTACTACATCATTACTATACAATGAATTACATAAACATATGATAAAAGTTAATGCTGATGGTAAAGTAGGTATTGGAGCATTTTCTTTAGCTTCAGTATTCCACACTATATTTCAATATAATGGTACATATATTAGAAATGTTTTCCAGGATGTTAATGGTACCTATACAGACGAAAATGCTATTATTAAATTTACAGATAATAATGGCAATGTATTCAATGACTCTACTCAGGAAGGAAACTCAATAGTAGAAAATACCTATAGTAATAGAACTAGCACTCCTGGTGCCTACAGATTAGATAAAGTTACTACATTTGACTCTAATAGAAATATTAGTGAAGTAATATCTTCTCTTCAATCAGCAGCTGTGGATAATGCTAAGGAACAATTATTATATGATTTAAATTTAAATGGCTTAACATTTGATGTAGCTTCATTAATAGCCAGAACTGGTTTTGATGAAAGATACATAGGTAACTTTTTATCTCAGCCAGTGATTAGACAGTTTGTAAATAGACTATATGAAGAAGATAATATTGTAAATTCTGAGTATAGTTCCGATAAAGAGAATAAAGTGGCGGAAGAGTTATATAAAACTCTTGGAGTAGATACTAAGCAATTAAAAGACTGGTCTGTAACAGGAGTAAATTTAAATGAAATGCAAGAAGCTATTTCTAATAATGGAAGAAATAATTTATTCCAAGCACAAATATTATTTAATTTTATTAAATATAAAGAATTAGCTAGACAAGTATCTAAATACCAATCTATGTTAAATGTAGATACTAAATATTTGGGTAAATCTATATATGATTCTGTTAAACAATATAATGATATTATAGAAGGTAGGGGAATTAAATATATAGGAAATAGTGAATCTTTATTTTCTGAAGATACTATACAAGGAGCAGCTATTAGCTACGGATTAAAAAATAGTTTAGAGATATTTACTAAACCTCAATTAATACCAATAAATTCTCCAGTTATAGTAAACTTAATGAAAGAAGTTGCTATACAAACAGGTAGGTCTAATTTTATTAATGAAGATATTGCTTATAGTATAATAAACGATGTTAAAAATGTAGTATATACAGAGTTTGCTAAAAATATATTAAAAGATAAACTTAATATAGATGAAATAGATGTAAATTCTTATAGAAATTATTTATTATATGGAAATTCTGAAACTAAATCTCTTGCAGAAAGAGTACAGAATTATGAAGGAGATAATAAATTTATCAAATCTCTAGTAACTAATATATCTTATACTAATGAAGATCCTTCTACAGTAGAAGGATTATCTTCAGGAGATATTTCTGGTAATATATCTGTAGAATTAAGTGCAGCTTGGGATCAAGCTCTACAATCAAGTTCTACTTCAGAAGAGTCATCCTTGTCAGAAGACTTAGTTATATATAGTATGCTTATGGGAACAGAGAGAACTGCCAGAGACTTCTTTAGATACATACCAGCTGATTATTTGTTTAGAAATAATTTTGGAAGATTCGCTGAACAAGTAAATCTCGGTATGGATAATATGGATTTAGATAATATAAGTGGAGAAATTTCAAATAATTTTATCAAGCAATGGTTTCAACATAATCCTTATAGAGCTAAAAAAGTAATAGAAGATCACATAGAAGTTAAATATAATAATAAAAGAAAACCTGATAAAAATGGTAATTATGCCTTCAAATTGAAAGAAGGAATAGAAGAGCTTTTAATAGAGGATTCCGAAGGAGATGTGATATATCCACAATATTTAACTCTAGTAGAAGGTAAGACTCCTTATTTATACGAGAAGTTTGTTCAAGAGAATAAAGTATTTTATAAAAGAATTTCTACCTTGGGTAATAGTTCTAGATTTATAAAGGAATATAATATCTCTAACTCTGAAGTTAGTACAAGTTTAAGAGGAGAAGATGGGATAAAAAGAACTTATAAAGAAGGAAGTATAGTAAAATCTAGTTATAGTCCTGAGACTTCTTCTAATAATACAGGAGACAAAATAACTACTAGTAAATACGGTATGCATACTAGAAATAAATCTATACAAACTACTTTAGAAAGAGTTGTGAGATATAGTCCTTCTGAGACTAATAAAAAATTAGCAGAATATTTCTTGTCTAAATCAGAAATATTAAGTAACTTTGTTTTGGATTTTTATAATAGAAATAATCCTGATCATGGTAAACAAACAGATCCATTAGGAAGGACTAAAGTTATTAATGGGGTTATGACAGTATTAATAAATGAAGATAAAGTATTAAATGATTTACATTTTGAACATACTATATTACATGAAGCCACTCATGCATTTACTAAACGAGCTATACATAATTATTATAATAATCCAGAATTAATAACAGAACGTCAAAAAACTGCAATAACAGCTTTAATTAATCTACATAAACAATTAAAAAATAATAAGAATTTTGTTAAAGAATTATTTGATACTAAATACCAAGATTACCAATTATCTAATGTAGAAGATTTTATATCTTTTACTATGAGTAATCAGGAATTTCAAGACCTATTAAACAAAACTAAGTTAGAGGGAAGTACTGTTTTAGATAAAATAATTAAATTAATAAGATCTATATTAGGAATATCTGCTAGTCCTAATTCTGCTCTAGCTATAGCTTTAAATAATAGTATAAGATTAATAGATAGCGTAGAAAACTTAAGTGATGTTACTACTAAACAAGTTACTATATCTAAACCTGAAGGAATTAATGTATTTAGAAATATGATGGCTCAAGTTAGACAGGAACCTAAGAAAAAAGCTGATTTAGAAGCACAGCAATTCATGAACAATTTAATTAAAACAGCTAAGGACCAAGGTTCAGATTTAATAGATATTAATAATATGTCTAAATACTTAGAGGTTCTACCTAAGGATATGAAGAAAGTAGTAGGACAACTATATAGAAATAATAGATTAAAAACTAAATGTAATTAATATTATGGCTTGCGAAATAAAAGAATTATTAGCTCCTAATGGAAAACCTAGTAAATTATACCAAGATTTATTAAATTTTACAGGGTCTCAAACAGAGGCCCTAACTTTTTATTTATCTACTCAAACAGATAAGTTTAAATCTTGGTTTGGAAATAGTCTAGATTCTGAATTTATAGATTCTAATGGGGAGCCTAAATTAAAAAATGGAGTTATATATAATAATTTAGGAGAATCTTATGAATTATACCCTAAAGAAGAAATTGTAGAAGAAGTTATCGAGGAGGAAGAAGAAATTTCTACTTCTGATTTAACTGACAATACTAAAGATTTTGAACAATTAATTGATAGACAAGAAGATCTAGTTAAAGTTCTTAAAGGCAGACTAACACAAAGGGGAGTAAATAGGGAGGCTATTAAAAACAGAATTGAAAGAGTGGAAGCCACTATAGACAACTTAATAGATAAGAATACTAATAAAGCTGTATTAGAAGCTGCTAATCAAACAATAGAAGAAATAGAAAATATATTTGCTAATATAGAAACTGATCTAGAAGGAGATATATCTTCTAAGCAGGGTCTTAAAATATTAGATACTTTACACTATAATAATATATTTTTGTCAGCTTGGGGAGATTTAAGAGACTTTGTACAGTATGAAGGAGAGCGTAAGCAGGATTTATTTATATTAGAGGGTAAATTAGCTGATCTCCAAAATAGATACTTAGAGTTAGGAAAAGAGGCTTTTTTAAAAATAGCCAGACAGGTTTCTTATAATCCTTCATTGACAAAAGAGAAATTGTTTGGTAGTATAGAAGATACTAATTTAGGAGTACTTTATACTATGGGTACTGCTGCATCTAACTCTGATTTGGTTAAGGTTACTGACGATTTAATAAAACAGGCTAAATTTAAGGCTAATCAAGAATACATAGAATTAAAAAAATTAATAGAGTCTAAAAGTGATAAAGTTCTTAAGCATTTAAGAGTAAAAAATTTCAACGAAACTGATGTATTCTTGCAACTGGATAAAAATGGAAATTTCACTGGTAATTACATAGGTCCTTATAAATATGAATATTATCAGAATAAAATTAAATTTATAGAAGAGGCTAAAAAGAATCCTAAATTGTGGTCAAAATATTTTAAATTTGTTAGAGAGAATTCTAACTTTATTACTCAAGAAGAAGTTAATTCAGGTAAATCTCAACATTTTTCAGAGGAAGAGCTGGAATTACAAAAAGAATTATTAGAAGAATATGAAGACGATTTAGAGCAAGTTAAGATTGCTTTACAAGATATGGGTTTAACAGAAGAGCAACAAGTTAAGGAAGTTCAAAATTGGGAGTATCATCATAGTCCTTATATAACTATGAATGATGTAGTCACCAAAAAAGTTAGATCTAAATATAGAAAATTTGCTTTTAAGTATACTTTAAGAGAGAAACCTTCTAAAAAATGGGAAGACAACAGGTTTAATAAAATCAAAAATGATGAAGTTCTATTAGATTATTGGAACTTTATGACTAATACTATCAAAAATAATAATAAAAATTTACCTTATCTTAATGTAGGAGGTCACTATTTACCAGAGATGGATAAGGCTTTTTGGGAAAGGCTTAGACAATCTAAAGGCTCTGTTAAAGATTTAGTGTTAGACGAGTTAATATCAGCTGTTAGTCAAGAAACTGAAGACATTATAGATACTAGAGTCAATATAGCTGGTAAAACATTTAAAAATATACCTGTTAGAATGATGGCTAATAAATTAAATCCTGAAGAAAAATCAAGGAATATAGCTGAAATTTTACTAACCCATAGCGCAATGTCTACACAATATAAGTATAAATCCCAAATAGAGCCTCTAGCACAAGCATCTTTAGACTTTATAGATTCTATGGATAGAATAGAAACTATTGAAGGAGGAACGGCTAAAATGACTTTAAACGGACGTACTAAAGATATGGGTAAAACTTTACATAATACTCGCAACCATTTAGAACATGCTATTAATGCTTATTTCTATGATGAAAGAAGAGGAGAGAAAAAAGGAAGAATTTCTACAATTAAGACGTCTAAACAGAAAAAAGAAATAGCTGCACTAGAAGCTAAGTTAAAATCTGGAGAATTAACTGATAAGGAGTTTACAGCGGCTAAAATGAAATTATCCAGACAAATCACATCTTCTACTATAACTGATAATATGATAAAGTTAACTTATTTAAAAGCTTTATCTCTTCCAAATGTTGTCTCTCCGGCAGTTAATATGTTGTACGGTATTGCTTCTAATTTTATATATGCAGCTCCAGGAATAGATGTGGATAGCAATAGTGTATATAAAGCATCTAAAATTATGCTATCTGCTACTTTTAAGAATATAGGAAATAAAATAAATCCTGGAGTAACGGATAAAGTATATGCTTGGATGGAAACTTTAGATGTTTTAGGAGAAGTTAATGAAAGTAATTATGGATCTAAAAAAACTGTATTAGATAAAGCTACCATACTACAACAAAAAGCAGAATATTTTAATCAAGGTTCTTTGATGTTAGCTTACTTAATTAAAAATAAGATTAAAGATGCTTCTGGTAAATCTGTTCCTATTTGGGAAGCTTATACAGTAAAAGATGGTAAACTTACTTGGGACACTAATAAAATGGGTAAGCAGACAAAAGTTCCTGAAAATAAGCTATTTGCTGAAGATGGTAGAGGTATTAATTTATATAGATTAAGTAGGAAGATTGCTGGTATGAATAAACCTATTCATGGTGACTATGAGTCTGATTTATATATGAAGAAATCAGACTTAGGTAGAATTATAAGCTTGTTTAAAACATGGTTACCGGCAGCTGTAGCTTATAGATTTGGTAGAGAAAGATTTGACCCTGAATTAGGTAAAACTATTAAAGGTAGATATAAATCTTACCTTAAAGTAGAAGAAATTGACGGTACAGAAGTCAAAGGAGCTATGAAGATTATGAGAAAGTATTTATTAAACTCTTTAGTTAGAGGTAAAAAAGCTTATAGTCATTTATCTGAAGTAGATAAAGTTAACTTAATGAGAAATGTTAGAGAATTACATTTTATGGCTAGTACCGTTTTATTAGCAGCCTTATTAAAAGGTTTAGCAGATGAGGAAGAAGATAATACCTTTTCTAAATCAGCTTTATTTTTATTGACTAACGCTTTAAGTAAAACTAATGCAGATTTAAGTTTTTTCTTAAATCCAAGTTCTTCTGCTCAAATCATGGATAATCTTATATCTATATATGGAACTGCTAAAGATATAACTAATTTAATTCCTGCTACTATTGATACTATAACTGGGGAAGCCTACTACAAGGGAGGAACAATGAAAGACCAATTGAAATTACCTATCTCTATATTAAGAAATATTCCTGGATCTAGCGGAGCTATAAGAATGTGGAATTCTACTAAAAGAGCTTGGGAATATAATTAAGCCGGTCTTGAAATTTTTTTACTAGTGGCTATAATAAAAAAAGGGGAGTTTATATACTCCCCTCTTAAAAAGTAATTTTAGTAGTAAAATTTTATTTTATTCTCATAATAATTTTCCTTTCTTTAAATTCTTTAATAGGATAGAAATTATATTCTATACTATTTACATATTTAATATTATCATCTGGAAATACATTATTCTTTTTTAAAGCATCTAATCCAGCTTTAATCCATATAGTAGCAGCATTGTCTAAATCCCAACTAGGTTCATAGTTTTCTTTAGGAGGCTTCCAAGATATATTACCATTTTTATTTCTTCTTACATCACCATAATTTATAACAGTGTATAAATCTAAACTTACTTTAATAGGAAATTCCTCTATGTTGAGATCTTGTGGAATTCTTTTACATATATATTTATGTATATTTTCCATTAATACATTCCTACTAAATCTACTTATTTTACCATTATAAACATTTTGATAATTTAATTTAACATACTTATTAGGAGCTTTTTTGTTGTTAGTATATGGTAGATGAGTAGGGTATCTATTTAATAAAATTTCAACCATCTTTCACCTCCCTACTCCTATCATCCAACTCTGGTTTATTGTTCATCATATAGGATAAAAACATAGCATTGCATTGAATATGTCCTATATGACTTATACCACTTTCTGGGTCAATATCTTCTCCGTCCAGAAAAGCTGAAATGTGTCTTAACAAAGAATCTATTATTTCTGTTACTTTTAAACCTCTCTTCCATTGGTTTCTTTTGTATTTATTAGTACCAAATTCTAGTACTCTAACCATTACTTCTAACGAAGGTAAATCAATTAGACTGTATTTAGGCTTACCTTCATTAAATCTATCCGCTAACTTATTCATAATACTTTTTATTGATTATCTATTAATGCTCTATATGGAATCCAGCCTCTAAAGTTTCTACACCATCCTTCATTTAATATTGGAGAAATTACTTTTTCAGATATAGGATTAACCTCACATTTGCCTCTTATATAAGTTCTGTATTCATCGTCACTCATAGCTCTAGCACAGTGTTCAAAAGGACTCCAATGATTAGAGTTCATTAATTTATCATGCAGACGAATATCCTTCTCATAATCTATATCTCCATCATGTGTAACGTAACTTAAGCGAGCACATCTAGCCGTTGATACTTTAACTTTAGCCATATTCATTGTCCAACTACCATCATCCTGTTCTAACCCAATTTTAGAAGTATTTATTTTATCTCCAAAAGGTGTATGCCATTCCCCACTAGATAATTCTTTAGGTGTAGATTCATTATAACTATCCCACATCATCTCAGCTATCTTCTGTATATGAATTTCTGCTTGAGAAGAATTTATAGATTGCCATTTTTTTTCTGTCCAATTAGATGTATTGATATTTTTAGTTTTTAAAAATTCTGAGACATCTTTACGACTTTTAAATTTTTTTATATTACTCATTTTCACCCTATTCTTCAATTAATTCATGATCTGGTAAATCCATTTCATCTAAATCGTAATTCTCTTTGCAATTTTCCCAAGCTTCTTCTGGAGTTTCACCCCAACCACTTCCACCAAAGTAGAAGTCATATAATTTGTTACTCATATTTTATTAATTTATATTGTTCACTAGTTTTACTACTTACTTTAAGTCCTTGTGACAATCTACTTATGGTTGAATGTGATATAGGTGCAATTCTAGATAAAGCCGCCAAACTATTTGCTTCCCAAGATGAGTTATTGATTTTATCTATAAGTTTGCATTTTATGGTTTTACAATTAAGTATTCCTTGTTCTGCTCTTTTTTTAGCTTTAGAAGACATTTTCTGTTTTGTCTCTTCAGAATGTTTACATCCTAAATGATAAGAGTTACCTTTAGCTAACTGTCTCCTATACTCAATCCTATCAGGTCTATTAGCCATTTTTTTCTGTATATCTGATAACTTATCCCTAAGTTCTTTAGTATATATAACATTTGAAAAACCTCTTTTTCGTTTAGATTTTTCAGAAATTTTTCTAATAGTCTCCTCAGTATGCTTATATCCTAAATTGGATTCTCCTCCTAATGTTAAATTAGCCAAAATTCCTTTATTATCACATTTTCTACCATAAATAGATATGAATTCAATTTCTTTATTTTCAATAAATTTTCTATCGTCAGATTCTAATAATATTTCCCACTTACATTCAGTTTTAGCTGCTATTTTAAGCCAAATATTGTTATCTACATGTTTAGCGGAAGCTCTTCCGTAATAACCATATTTTAAATCTTGCTTAGATTTAGTACCTATACCAATATAAAATGGTTCGTTTTTATCCAATCTGATGTGCCTATATAAATAATATTTCCTATTACAAATATAGTAAAAATTTATTATAATTCAAAGAAATTATCGTACTCTATAGACTTAGCTCTTCTAATTTATCTAAGTCTATTTCATAAGCTCCAGTCCTCAATTCAAAGAAATTTTTAAATTCTGTGCCTGTAATTAATTCAGTATGCCATAGATAAGGCTCAATAATTCTATTAAGTATTTGTTTGCTAATATCATTATTAGAAAGTCTTTTAGCAGATGCCAAAGCTTCATCTCTTGCTATTAACCAATGTTTATTAGGATAATAATCGTCTTCAATATATTCACTACCTTGCATACCAGTATGATGTTTCTGCCAAGCTATGGGAATAAACGGATCTTCTTCAACTTGTTTAATCATCTTCTTAAATGGTATAGCACGACTACTAGCAGAGTTTCTAGATAACATTCTATGGCGTAAAAATTCTGCATGTATTATACGTGGGTAAGTTACTAAGAATGAGGTAATTCTATCACCTTGTGGATTAATTGAATCTGCTATTATATCACATTTATATGCCATATTTAATATGTATTTAAATTATTTTTTTAATTTTAATAGAGACTTTAACAAAAATATTCTATCCTGATAAGTCTCATATATATCTAAATAAACTTCTAAGTTTTCTATATTTAGATCTTCTAGTTGTCTCTCATAATAATTAATCTCATCCTTTAGTCTACTTCTTATATTAAAATACCAAAGTATTCTATCACAAATATTAATCATACTTCTGTAATAATTTTATAACAATTATCTAATTTTTTATTTTTATACGTTTTGATTTCTTTAACTTTTAAATTGAGACCAAAACTCTCTTTTAAATTATCTCCTACAGCTATAAAAGGACCTCCCTCATAATCAATTAAATCTAGACTAGTAGGGTTACCACTGTTCCTAATATACCTAGACTTACCCCAAACTATCCATTCGTTATTACCTATTTTTTTTAAATACCTAGGCAATCCACATCTTGATTTAATAGTAATATCTCCCATATCAGTCTTTATTATGAAATTTTAATTTAAGAGTGAATTCTGTAATAAATCCATATAGAATTAATACAAATAATATTGGTTCAAAGACAAGTTGATTATATAATAATATAGAAATTAGAAAACTTAATAATACTATAGAAACAAATTTTAGAAAATGCCAAAGATCTGTGAGCCATACAAATACCGTTTTACTTAATAAAGTTAAAATAATTCTAACCCATCTCGGAGCTTTAATATCTGTAGCCCAATATTTATTAACCCAACTATATTGAGGATTTAACCACTTATGCCATTTAGATTTATAGGGTATTAAATGAAATAAGGTTGAAGTGTAATTAAACTTTAATTTATCCATCATAGTTAAACAATAGAATACTCCAGCTAATAACATAATCATTTCTAACGTCATAATAATTAATTTTTAAATTTATACTTCTTAAATTTATTATTATTTTTTTCTAATAATAAATATTCATTTGTTAATTCATAAGACTGTATATTACCGAATTTGACTATAAATACTCCATCTTTTTCTACAGTTAAAATAGTATCTTTTAGTATAACTTGGTAAGGAGGTCTTTCTTTAGTTTTTATAATTTTTGTTTTAGACATATCATTGTCAGTATTAGTTTCTCCAGTTTTCATACCTATAAGTATTACTATCCAAAGAACTATATAAAACCATATAATTAAATCCATACTATTCATTAATATTAATTTCAGTGTCTTGTGCATCTTTTTTTAAGATAGCAGAATAATGAGAAACTCTATTAATATAAGGGGTTTAATTAAATCTTTAGTGTCGTATTTTTTATTACTTACTAGATTAATAAGTTTATTTTTTTCTAATTTACATTCCATAATTTAATTTTTAATGTGTCCAATAATTAGTTATAACAGATTCAGCTTTTAACGGCACTCTTTTACAAAAAATATCTCCTGCTTTTTTCATACTGTTTTCAAGAAGTTTGGCTATATTATCTGCTTTTTTTATAGGACATTCCAACATAATTTCATCATGAATTATATTAACTATTTTAACTGAAAATAAAAGATCTCTTTTAATTAACTCTTCAAATATAAAATAAGCTGCTAACTTAGTAACAACTGCGGAAGTTCCTTGAATTCTATAATTAACAGAATGTCTTTCTATAGCTCCCTTCATTTTAAAATTATTAGATACTAAAGGCTTATAGTAATTAATAAATTCGTCTGTATAATTTTTCTTATTATACCTATATTCATCCCAAAACTTTTTAGTAAGTAATTGTTGAGAACGTTTAAATTCTTCAAATCCATATATAAAGGATTTATGTTTAGTTAAAGGATTTATTAGTACATATCCATCTCTAAAAGTTTGTTTAGCACAGCTTTTAAAAAATGGTTTCAATCCTGTAAATAATTGAAAGTACTCTTCATATAATTTATTACCAATTTCTAAAGACACCCCTAAGTTATTGGAGATAGTATTACCGTCTCCTCCATAATTAATAGCAAAACCAGCAGCTTTAGCATTTTTACGACAATCTAAATTATAAACATCGTTTTTATTTAATTGACCTCCTTTATCTTTTTTATTAACAGATTCTATTAACTCTTCATAAGGTATATCAAATATTTTAGATGCTATAAAACTATGCATATCAGACATACCTTTATCATAAAATTCTAATAGAGCTGGATCTTGAGAAAAATTAGCTAAGATTATCTGCTCTTGTCCACTGTAATCAGCATTAATAAGAATAGTGTTTTCTAGCTGGTTAGTAAAACATTCTCTAGTAATATTATCAGAAGGAACATTTTGAATATTAGGAGCATCTTCTTCTTTATTACCACTAGCTACTCTAGTAGTATTTTGAAGTTGTCTAAATTCAGTATGTATTCTCTTAGTATTTTTATTAATAATATCTAACCAATTCTGCCCATAAGTAGACACAACCTTAGAAGCTTCTTTATATTTTAGATATATAGGAAGAATAGGATTAAGATGTTTTTGTGGTCTGATGACATCAGAACTACAAGAATCTTTATACTCTCCAGTTTTTTTGTCCTTGACTTTAGTATTAACTCCAAGATCTTTTAATAAAGGAATTACTTGATGAGGAGAAGCCCAATTAATATTACAGGTCATTTTATTAGTAAATAAATCTATTTGGGTATTTATATACTTTCTAAGAGTTTTATCCTTAGAATTTAATATAAAATCATTTAATTGAGTTAAACTATCTTGTAATTCCTTATTATCTTGTTTCATTTTAGCTTTCCACTTATCAATATTAAGATAAATACCACAATATTCTATATAAGCTAAAACAGACACAAATTTATTTTCTACATTTAAAGCTCTTTCAAGATTTAACTCCTTAATTTTTTCTAATTGTTTTTCTTTAATTTCATTAAGATATTGTACATCTTTAGCTGCATATTTTATTACTCTAATTGATAGCCCTTCTCTATGAATAACTCCTCTTACTGTTTTATCCATATTAATTTTACAATACCTCTGTGTTAAAGCATCTAGTGATCTACGTATTTTTCTTAGACCCAAAGATAATAACATCTCTGCTAAAAAAGTATCAAATACTTTTGTGACAACTATTCCATGTTTATAAAAAAATCTAAGATCAAATTTAGCATTTTGTAAAATATTAACTTTACTTTCTAATAAATCTTTAAACCTTTTTATATCTATAGTAGTAGTATCTATAACAAATTGATTATAAGCATCTCCAATTTGAAGACATAATACTTTACAAGAATGAGGAGAGAATCCAGTAGTTTCAGTATCTACTGCAATCTCCTCATGATTCTTAAAATAATCTAACACATAGTCTATTGAACACACACGAATTTCATAATCTTTAAATAATTTTTGTTCTTTACTGACATAGTAATACATATTATAATTTATATTAAATTTAATCTATTATTTAATAAAATATTTACTAGGCTAAATATTTTAATACCTTAAAAAGGTAACTCTAATTTATTTTTTAATTTATAAATTTTTTTATTTGATTTATAAGCTTTAGCTCCTTTATAAGCTTTATGTAAATCTCTTAAAGAATTTCTATTTATATCACTAACTCTAAGAGTTTGGTCTCCTATAAATAACATAGAATCATATTGATAATAACTATCATACATTAAGTCGTTAAAAGAAGACTTATTAGTATTTAAAAATATCTCTAACTCTATTATATGATTCGTAGATCTAGGATTATATATCCTATTTTCTTTATATGAATATCCTAATTTTTTAATATACTGAATAAGACTTGATTCTGGCACTAAATGCATATATACTGATGTATATAATTCGTATCTACACAAAAATTCTAAAACTTTATTAATGATCATTTTACTAGAATTAATTTTATTTAAAACAGCTTTTCCACAAAATCCTGGAAATCTGGTTAATTCCATATTACTTAATGATCTTATATCTGACATAAAATAATTATTACCATATCCTGAACTGTGTGAATTTATATCTATCCATAAAATATCTGAAGTTGAGCCACTTAAAATATTACCATTAAAATATTCTAAAAAAGTGTTTATAGATTCTTCAGTTAATTGTTCTATAAAATGGTTTAAGGATTGGTTATCTTTAGAAAGATTTAATAATATTTCTTTATCTGTTTCAATAGATTTTTTATTTAACTCCATGTTTTAATATATATTATAATTAATACAATTTTTAAATAATTCCGGCATATCTTTCATACCTTGTATTGCATATGATAATTTAGCTTCTACAATATCCTTATGATTTTGACATGTTATAGTTTTATTATTATCAAATGGATGAGGTATTTCTATAGTGTTTATTTTAGTAGATTTAGTGAAAATATCTACTACCATATCATCATATAAAAAAACTTGAGCCGAATGAATAGTATCTTTATTACTACCTTTCGGCTCAGCTTCTTTTTTGATTTCAATATCTTCGTCTAATACAAATAATTTATCTATATCATCAGACATGATTAGATCTAAGTCTTTAAATCTTTTTCTACTTATTTTATTTTGTAAATATAGA
>Ga0102934_1001255_pt1 | contig 17676 bp, 14 predicted proteins | sample SalPonR2_A_D1_MG_FD_78175 | JGI IMG/M metagenome (GOLD analysis project Ga0102934, IMG submission 78175) | Salt pond soil microbial communities from South San Francisco under conditions of wetland restoration - Salt Pond MetaG R2_A_D1_MG | ecosystem: Environmental > Aquatic > Marine > Intertidal... | reverse complement strand
TGATGCTGACGCCGTTGACATAGCTGCCGCTGGCGCCAGCCCCGCCCGACCAGGAATGATCGAGCCCGTTGAGCCAGAGCATGGCAACCCGACCATCCTGCCACAGAGATATGTCTGCCGTGCCGCTGCCCTCACTGACAACGGTCGTACCTGGGAGTGGCGACACCCCATAAGTTCGCGCATAGCCGTTGGCATTCTGCTGGTTGTAGCAGGTACTGACGGTGGTGTCACTGGTTCCATGCGCCACCACGGCGACCTGGATATCCAGAAACGACTCGACGCTGGCACTGGCATAGCTGCGGCAGCGATTTTCGAACTGGGCCGGGGACACCGACTCGCAGGTGCCGATGGCGCCGCTGGAGCTGGTCCCGATGGTCGGGCCGGCACTGGGGGCCACGCCGGCGAAGATATCGGGTGCCACACAGCCGGTCTGCGCGGCAAAGGTCGCGCCGGAAGACAGTCCGGAGATGTAGACCTGGTCGGCATCAATGGATTTCGACACATCAGCGCTCAATGCCTGCGCCAGTCCGATCAGGTTGGCATAGTCACCGGAACTGCGTGAAATGGCGCCCTGCCAGTAGGACCAGCAGCTGAAGCCGGCCTTGTTCATGGCATCCGGGACGGCGATGACCATACCGTGTGCTTCAGCGGCATCCTCGAGATTGGCCGTCAGGAAGGCATTGATCGACTGGGTGCAGCCGTGCAGAACCAGCAGCAGCGCGCGACCGTTGCCGACCGGCGAGGTCGAGTCAGGGGTATAGACATGCACCCTGTTGAAGCCGCCGATGGACTGATTCTGCTGCCAGGCGCCGGCAACGGCCGCGGTCTGGATCGTGAGCAGCAGCACGCCGAGCAGCAGGGCTCCGGCAACGACCATTGATCGATCGCTGCTCTCCCTTGAAATCGCTTCCGGGTTGAGGGTCATGATTCGGGCTCCCGAGGTGGATGGTCCTTTCACCGTAGACGCAGAAGGCTCGGAGATGCCATTGGACCAAAGGTCAGGCTGTGGAAAGTCGCCGACGCTCGATATTGGAGACCTGCATGACGCAAGTGGGTGTCGAGAAGGTCTGATGGTGCTCAGATCAAACGCTGGCTCAATCGACGGACAACCCGCTCAGTCTTGTCAGGGTGCTTTGATCGCGTACTGGCTCGACGATTGGGGGGATCACCAGGGTGGTGTACTCGCGGTAATGGGCTCGGGGGAGGTCGTGTAGTTGAAGTCGATCGGCACGGTGGCGCTGGACGGGCAGTTGGGCCGCTTCATACAGGATGATCGGCGCATCGGACGGATACCAGATGGCGAGCTTGTCGACCAGAATCTCGAGTCGGGCCGGGTCGGGTTCGAAGCCGATGCAGTCGAGATTACCGGTCAGGGCAACCTGCCACAGGATCAGCAGGGCCGCTGGATTGACCGGATACTGACTGATCAGGAAGCCGGTAGCCTCATAGGACTGGACGCCGCATTCACCCGGGTCCAGGCCCAGATCGGCATACAGGCAGGCCTCGGCCGAAATCCCGGCTTCCATGCGCGCTGGATACCCCTCGTCACGCGCGATGCGGATAGCGTTGTGCGGCACCTGGGCAAACACGCCCGGATGGCCGTAGAATACCGCACAGACATGCTGGCCGGCGCGAACGGCAGCAAGGATTTCTGCTTCCATTTCGGCATAGGTCTGACGGCGATCCCTGGTGTCGGCGTAGAAACAGGCCAGGCTGTGACAGTCCGGTCGGATCGACAGCAACCATTGCTGGGCGAATGCGTCGGCCAGCATGAAGACAACATCGGCCGCATGAATCTCCGATAGTGCGCGTTCTGTGATGTGTCGGCCCAGCTCGATCCCGCAACCGACGACGACCAGTTGCCCGGCCACCATCAGGTTGCGAGATTCTCTGATCTATCGGCCTGAATGACCCGATCCCGTCCCTCGTTCTTGGCCCGGTAGAGCGCCGCATCGGCGCGGGCCCGCAGGCTATCGAACTGATCAGTTGGTCTCAGTTGAGCCAGCCCAAAGCTCATCGTGACGGTCTCCGGGATGTCGTCCAGGCGGCAGTCCAGCAAGGCGGCGCGAACGGCGGCCACCTTGGCCGCTGCTTGTTCGATGTCGAGCCCTTCGAGACAGGCTGCGAACTCTTCGCCACCGACGCGCCCAACCACGCCGTAGGGCGAGAGGATCTGCCTGAATCGACTGGCGGCCTTGCGCAGCACGTCGTCGCCGGCCTGATGACCGTGACGGTCATTGAATTGCTTGAAGTGATCGATGTCTGCCAGGATCAGGGTCAGCTTCTTGCCCGTTGGTATCGACTGCGCGACCCGGTTCTTGGCGGCATCGATGAAATGGGTGTGATTGAGCATCCTGGTCAGGCCATCGTGCGCTGACATATGGCGGAAATGGCGCCGATCGCGCAGTGTCCTGATCAGCAGGATCAGCAAGAGCACCAGGATGAATGCCGCCATGATGATCACGATCTGCTGGAACTGGCGTTGTTGCTGCATCGCGCCCTCCTGTAGCTCGGACACTCTGGCCTGTTCGCGCAGAAGCTCGATCTCCTGAGTTTGATTGTGCATGTCGAACTGGACCTCCTGGAACGCGATAATCCGGGCGCGTTCGATATCAAACACCCGTTCGCGTGTCTGGAGATAGGAATTCAGATGCTCAGAGGCCGAGCGATAATCCTGAGCCTGGTGACTGATTCGGGCCAGCATACGCTGGGCGTCTGCGCGATTGTTCGGACGGCCCCCGTTGCTTGTTCTGTCAAGAACATCAAGCAACAACCTCTGGGCTTCGTCATTCCGTCCAAGCTCCAGCAGCAGCTCTCCGTACTTGGTCATGGCATCGGTTACGCCATCTTCAAACCCCGATTCTGCGGTCAGCTCGATGCCTTGCTGCATCCAGTTCTCGGCCTCATCGTAACGACCCAGGCGAAACAACAAGCGGCCCATCAAGGTATGCATGACACCCACAAAGACCGGATCGTCCGCCTCCTCGCAAGCCTGCAGGCCGGCCTCGTAGCGGGTCAACGCTTGCTCGAAAAGGACGTTGATCTCTTCAGCCTGCCCAAGCTTTTCGTATGCGACGCAAAGCTCACGGATGTCACCTGTTGCCTGTGCCAGCTCCATGGTGCGCTGGGCATATTCCAGTCCCTTCACCTGATCACCCAGCTGGGTGTGCCAATAAGCCGCCAGCCCGAAAATTCCGCTCTTCAGGCCGGGGTCGTCAACCTGCTCCTGGAACTCCATCGCGCGATTGAGGTACTCGAAGCCAGCCTGGTAGCGATCGTTGATGAGCGCCAGATTGGCCGCCAGCTCGTAGGCTCTCAGGCGATGATTTGGCGTCAGATCGGTGGCGAGCAGATGATCGAGAATCTCCATCGCCTTGTCGTACTCGGTGACCAGCATATTGGCACGGGCTCGAATCAGATAGAGCTGGGCCCGTTGATGGGATGACGCCCTGTGCAGCTGATTGTCAAGCGAGTTCAGGAAATCCAGGGTTGCCCGTGCATCCTCAGTCACGTTCATCTCAACGGCTTGATCGACCAGCGATTGAAAGTCCGCTTCGGCCGCCGATGGATCAACAGCCGCTGCCTGGAAGGTCAACCCCAGACAGAGAGTTGCGGGCACGAGCTGCCTGATCATTCAGGCCGTCAGTAGCTCTTGATGGTGGCGTTGGTCATATGCAGCTCCTCAAGCCCGGAAGCCTCACGAATCTTGTCGACATCGCCGGCTTTCAGCGCTTCGACTTCGGCCTCAGTCAAATTGTATTCACTCAAGACCGCATCAGAGTCTTTGGCATAGGCATCGGCGAGCTTGGCATCTTTCCCCAGATCCTTCAGTAAACGAACCAGCTCTGACATCTTGTTCTCCCTAGTTTTGAGTCTGCAATACCTGATCCCCCATTCGGCGACCGACGAGACATTCTACACGCTGCGGTCTGCACTGAATATCCAGCGCTGGTTCTCAGCGGAATCGATATTGTCGGGCAGGATGACGATGACTGGCGGGCTTTCGCACTCCAGTGAGTCGGCTGGAATCCCGGGCCGGGTGACTTGAGTCCGGGGCCGACAGGATGGAGCTGGATCATCGGGTGGTTGACAAATACGAGATGCGTCGTATAGAGTCGTTGCGGAGTCTACGATGAATTTCGTGGATGACATTCCTTCACCCTTTCGAGGAGCGCGCAATGCACATCCGAACCCCCGTCATCGCGATTGGTCTGGCCCTGATCCTGGCAGCCTGCGCCACCAACAGTACCGCACCCCAGCGGCTGGCAACCCCCGAAGACCCTCTGGCCATGTCGATCCCCGAGTACAAGCGCGAGCAGGTCAGACTGGTCGACAATCTGTCTCAAGGCATTCCGCGCGAACTCGATGAGCAGGAATGGGATCGCCTGAATCGTATTCAGGACAATATCCTCGAGCTTCTCGGAGATGCTCGTGAGATCGAGGAGATCGACATGGAAACACGCTACACGCTGTTCCAGCTCAGACAGCAGCTTGTGGCGACGGTCATCGCCGGCACGGCCCTGGAAGTCGTGTGTGTACGTCAGCAGTTGACCGGCACTCGGCTGGGCCAGCGTCGCCGCTGCATGACAAGGGCGGAATGGGAGCAGTCGGAATATTACGCCGAGTACGTTGAAGAATTCGTTCGCAGCTTGAATACTCCGCTTATTTCCGAGGGACCTATTGGCCGAGGCGGCAGTGCCGGGCCCGGCTGATTATTTTGACTCAGCAGCAGCCTGAGGTGGCGACGCCCCTCAGTTGTGTTTGGCGTCGGGGCCAGAATGGAGTGCGGTTGGGCAATCGATCAGTTCGTCCACCTGTTGCAGCACTCTCTCGATTTCCTCGAGGGCATTCGGCCAGCTCGGTGACAGGCGCAGCCAGCCGTCCGGGCTGGACACGCTGACACCTTTGTCGGCGAGGGCGAGCGCCCAGCCCGGCGCACTCTGACCCTCGGGCGGACGGACGCAGAGTGACCCCGATCGCCCGCTGGGGTCGGCCATACGAGCCGAGCTGAAGCCCCGTTCGACCAGGCCGGATTCGATCCCATCATGCCAGCGCTGGACGTGGTCGAAGATCTTCGCCACACCGATCTGCTCGATCAGACCGATGCTGGCTTCCAGGCCGGCTGCCCCGAACGAGTTGAAGGTGCCGGCCTCGACCATGCGCGCGCCCGGCTGGAACCCGCGGTCATAGCGCAGATGGCCGGGTCCGTGCGTGAGAAACGCGAATGGGTCGTCGTGGCTCAACCAGCCGGCGACGTTGGGTTCGAGCCGGTCGGCTACCGCAGGATCCACCCATAGGGCGCCCAGGCCCTCAGGCCCCATCAACCACTTGTGGCTGCCGGCCGTGAAGTAATGAATGCCCAGGGCCGGAGCATCGATCGGCACGATGCCAAGGGCCTGGATGCCATCGACGAAGAATTCGGCGTGGTAGCGTCTGCACAGCTCGCCGACCGCCTCCAGGGGCATGCGTTGACCGGTGGTGAACTGAACGGCACTCATGGCGACCAGGCGTACGCCACGGCGAAGCTCGTCTTCCAGTTTCTCTAGGGCTGCGGCGCGGTCGAGGCGAAAATCGTCCGCCTTCTGCCAGACGATCTCCAGGCCCTCACGCCGCGCGGTCTGCTGCCAGGGCGTGATATTGGTCGGGAACTCACCGTCAAGGAGCACGATCCGATCACGGGGCTTCCAGTCCAGGCATAAGGCAATCGCCAGCACACCGGCCGAGGTGTTGGCGACCAGGCCCAGGTCTTCCGGCTGTCCGCCTATCAAACCTGCCAATTGGGCGCGCAGCCGCTCGCGGCAGGCCACTTCTTCTGTATACCAGGCCATACCCCGAGTCGCATAGCCGCGCAGGCTGCGCTCGACCGCACGCTGAACCGCAAGGCTGGGAGGCGACAGCGAGGCGTGGTTCAGGTAGACCTCGGTCTCCAGATCGGGAAACAGTGTGCGGCTGCCGAGAACAGCCGGGTATGAGGGCGTCGCGTCCTGAATTGCTTCCATTGCAATGGTCCGTGCTTGAAAAGGGGGCATTCCTATTGTGCCGTGTCAAGGATTGGAGCGTGACTGATTCGAAAGTCGCGAGCTGGCATACTTCCGGGCTAATGATTTCAGGAGAAGCGCCATGAAAACGATGGTCAATCTGGTTCTGATCGCCGCTCTGATTACCGTTCTGAGCCTGTCGATCACACCATGGGCCTTGGCTCAGGGCATGGAGGATGTCGAGATCGAGGTCACGGAGCTGCGCGAGTCGGTCTACATGCTGATGGGGAGGGGCGGCAACATCGGCCTGGTCGTGACCGACGACGGTGCCTTTCTGATCGACGATCAGTATGCGCCCCTGACCGACCGGATCGTGGCGGCAGTCGCCACGGTGACCGATCAGTCGATCCGCTTTGTCCTGAATACGCACTGGCACGGTGATCACACCGGCGGCAACGAGAATCTGGCCGAACGCGGAACCCTGGTGGTGGCCCATGACAACGTGCGCGAGCGCATGTCGACCGAACAGCTCAGCGAGTTCTTCGGCCGCACCACGCCGGCCTCGCCAGACGGTGCTCTGCCGGTGATCACCTTCAACGACGAGGTCACCTTCCATATGGGCGATCACACGGTCCATGCCTTTCATACACCGCATGCACATACCGATGGTGATTCGATCGTGCATCTGCCCGAGGCGAACGTGATCCACGCCGGCGATGTGATCTTCTACGGCCTCTATCCCTTTGTCGACGGCGAGTCCGGCGGTTCGCTGCCCGGTCTGATCGATGCGGTCGACCGCATCGCCGAGCACGTCGACGAGAACACCGTGATCATTCCCGGCCACGGCCCGCTGATGGGCCAGCGCCAACTTGGCCAGTACCGCGACATGCTGGCGACGGTACACCAGCGGCTGCGCACTCGCATCGATGCCGGTGAAGACCTGGAGACGATCCTGGCCGCTGGGATCACGGAGGAGTACGATGCCTTCTGGGGCAGCGGTTTCATCCCGCCGGAGCGCTGGGTCGAGCTGCTCTACAGCAACATGTCGCGCGATACCTCGCGCGATCACGGTCACGATCACGATCGCGCGAACTGAGCCTCACTCGCGTACTGGCGTGATCGATGCGTCCGATGTCGACCCCGACCTGGTTCGGGCCTATGGTCAGGCGATCTATCGCGTGCTCGCCGATCCGCCCTTCGACCTGAGGGTGGATGTACACAGTCGGCAGCTGAAGGCCTGGCAGCACGATTGCGGCGTCTCCTGCAGTGCGTTGATCACCGCAGCGAATCCCGGCAGCCAGCCCCTGCCCGATGGCGAGAATCGATCACGAACCCGCCGGCTCGAGCGCGATCTTCAGGGCTGGTCGATTCTGCCGACACAGAATATCGATCCTGACGGCGTCTGGCCCATCGAACAGGGGTTCCTCGTGGCCGGCATGACGCCCGAGGTGGCCGGATGCCTAGCCGAACGCTGGCAGCAGATCGCATGGCTTCAGATGGCAACGGATGCCGTACCAGAGCTCTTCTTCCGCCAGCACGATCGATAAATGCCTGGGTGTGCAATGTCAGCAGGTTGTCCCCATTCAAAGCTGGACGGCTTATGGGCGGCGATGCCGCCGTGGCGTCGGTACTTGATACTCCGCCGGCGACCGATGCGGTCGAGTCAGTGTCGTCTCGGCGCTGCGGGTTTCGTCTCGATCCGACGGGCCTGAAGATCGGCGGCCTGATGGAGCTGCTCACCGGTTCCGGTCTGGAGCGGGGCAAGAGGTCCGTCGCTGAGGCGACACTGCATCCATTCCTCTGCGCAGCCCTGCAGGCAGGCGAGGTCGGTCTGCAGGGCAGGCGTCATGGTGGCACTGGCGCCGCGGTCGAGTTCCGTTTCGAAGTCCATGATCCGTGCCTTGAAGCCGGTAAAGGCGGCGCAGCTGCAGGCGCAGTTCATCGCTTCGACGGGCTCAGCGTCGCCCAGGCTCAGGGCGAGTAACAGGGTCAGGGTCAGGGTGCGGCGGTGCATGGCGTCAATCCATCCTGGGCTCCCTTCTGATTACGTGATCCTCCTTAAGAATCGGTCACGTCGGGCCTGAAAGTGTCTCAGGGCAATTCCGCGGCGCAGTACTGATCCGGCGTCAGGCGGGCGAAGCGAATCCGGCCTGTGACCGGTTCGACTCCGACACTGTTCGGTCGCAGCGAGTAGTCCAGCAGGGCCGTTTCGCAGTCCTGGAACAGAATGCTCGCATCGCCGACGATCTCGTTGCTGACCCCCGCGTCGGCGGCAAAAGCGCCGTTGCGGGTGTTGAAGACGGCCAGCGTCGCCGTCGCGCCTTCGAGCTCGCCCTGCAGCGTGAACCAGCGCTGACCGGCGTCTCCGATTCCGGCCGCGTGCTCGTGATCAAGAATGTCCCAGGTCAGCCAGCCGGCAAAGACCTGATTGCGCTCGGGGATCAGGTCGACGAGAAGGCCCTGGCCATCGGCGGTCGGATCGAACCAGAAGCCGTTGAGCCCGGCGTTGGCGGTGAATCGATACGGCGTCCTGCACTCGGGCAGGTCCAGGCGGGCGTTGATCTGGTCGAACAGTTCGAAGACTTCATCGTTCAGGCTGGCCTCGAGGTTTTCGACATAGATCATGGCCCAGTCACCGGTTCCGGGCCGGAACCAGGGCAGGGCATCGAAGGCACCCTTGCTGCTTATCGCGATCACCTCGTTGCCGGAGGCATCGAAATGCAGCCAGCCGCCGAAGCCATATCCCAGATTCTGCACCTGGGCCACCGGCGGGCCGTAGATCACCGGCTTGTCGCGGGTCTGGTCCGCAAGCAGGGCGTCCATGGCTGACTCGCTTAGATAGCGCTGCCCGCGGTAGACCCCGTTGTTGGCCAGCATTTCAAGAACCCGCCGGTAGTCGCGCAGGCTCGCACGCGCTGCCCCGCCGATCCGGTAGTTGCGTGTTGTGCCCAGGCCCTGGAAGTTGATCGAGCTCAGGCCCAGCGGTCCGTTCAGTTCGCGCTCGACCAGGGCTTCCCAGTCGGCGTTGGCGACCACTTCAGCGACTCGTCCGGCCACCTGCATCGAAAAGCCGCCGTAGGAGAACTGCTCACCTGGCTCGCCGATCATATCGACGCAGCAGGCGATCTGATCGACCGACTCGGCCAGAGTCAGCGAGTCGTCGTTGAGGATCCACAGGTTCGGTTCCGGCTGGAGGCTGGCAGTGCGATTGCCCGGCAGCCCAGAGGTGTGCGAAAACAACTGGCGCATCGTCATCTCGGCCTTGGCGCCGGTAAAAGCCGGCAGGTAATCCGATATCGGCGCATCCAGAGCGATCAGTCCCTGATCGACCAGACGCAGGATGACCACTCCGGACAGCAGCTTGCTGGCCGAGGCCAGAGACACGACGGTGTCGTCGTCGAAATCGCCGAGATGCTGGAGCTGGCTGGTAAAGCCACGGGTGCCGGCGGCCATCGAGGCACCCTCCAGCGCCGGGCGAGCGGTCAACAGCTCGCTCAGGCCTGATTCGACCGATGCCCACTGACATTCCGAGGCCTGGGCAGCCATGCTGGCCGCCAGCAGACCAGCGATCGAGGCTGACCGGAATCGGAGGAGGTAAGGGGGCTTTCGTGACATGATTCAGTATCCGGATCGACTGCCGCCACTGTGCCTCAGAATCAGCGGTTCGTCTGTACCGGAGCCCGACGAAATGTGAAAAAAGGTGACGATGGCAGGCTGCGCGAGGCTCGGACACCCCAGTCTCGTTGCTGCTCGATGTCCTGTCGCCATGACCTTGGGCCTAGGCTTCGACGTCGGAGAGGTGCTAGTCTTGGGCCGGGGTGAGACGGGCTGCGTTCGATGAACGACTGAATGAGGGTTTCATGATGATCCAGCTTTCAACTCGCCAGATTCTGGGACTGGCCACTTTTCTATTCCTTTTGACGGCGTCTGCGCTGTGGGCTCAGGATGGTGAGGTCACGCTGGAGCAGCGTCTCGCCGGACTGGAGCTGCGCACCGTGGGACCGGCATTCATGTCCGGTCGGATCGCCGATATCGAGATCCATCCCGAGGATCCCAGCGTCTGGTACGTGGCGGTGGGTTCGGGCGGGGTCTGGAAGACCAGCAACTCAGGCACGACCTGGTCCAGCCTGTTCGATGGTCAGCCTTCCTATTCGGTCGGCTCGGTGCTGATCGATCATGCCAATCCGAACACGATCTGGGTCGGCACGGGCGAGGACGTCGGCGGCCGCCACGTCGGCTTCGGCGACGGTATCTATGTCTCGCATGACGGCGGGCAGAGCTGGCAGCAGAAAGGACTCGAGGACTCCGAGCATATCAGCACGATGATCATCCACCCGGAGGACTCGGACACGCTCTGGGTCGCGGTGCAAGGTCCGCTCTGGTCCTCAGGCGGGCAGCGCGGGCTCTACATGACCACCGACGGCGGCGAGAGCTGGGAGCGCACCCTGGTCGGTGATGAAGGCGACGATGTCTGGACCGGTGTCACCGATATCGTGATCGATCCGCGCAATCCCGATGTTCTCTACGCGGCGACCTGGCAGCGTCATCGCACGGTCGCGGCCTATGTCGGTGGCGGACCGAACTCCGGCGTCCACAAATCCACCGATGGTGGCAGGACCTGGACCCGCCTTGGCGGCGGCCTGCCGAGCGGGAATCTGGGCAAGATCGGACTGGCGATTTCGCCGCAGGATCCGGACGTGGTCTATGCCGCCATCGAAACCAATCGCCGCGAGGGCGGCATCTGGCGTTCGGCCGATCGCGGGGCGTCCTGGCGCAAGATGTCGGACCGGGTCGCGGGTGGTACCGGTCCGCACTACTACCAGGAACTCTACGCCAGTCCGCATGCTTTCGACCGGATCTATCTGATGGATGTCCAGGCGCGCGTCTCGCACGACGGTGGGGCCACCTGGATCAATATCGACGCCGAGTCCAAACACGTCGACAATCATGCCGTGGCTTTCCGGCCCGATGATCCGGACTATCTGCTGTTCGGTACCGACGGCGGTCTGTACGAGACCTTCGACCACGCCGAGACCTGGCGCTACATCGACAACCTGCCGGTGACCCAGTTCTACAAGCTGGCTGTCGACGACGCCGAGCCGTTCTACACGATCTATGGCGGCACCCAGGACAACAACACCCAGGGTGGCCCGTCGCGCACCGACAACGTCCATGGCATTCGCAATGCGGACTGGTTCGTGGTGCTGTTCGGTGATGGCCATCAGCCGGCGACCGAACCGGGCAACCCCGACATCATGTACGCGCACTGGCAGCAGGGCAATCTGGTCCGCGTCGACCGAACGACCGGAGAAATCGTCTACATCCAGCCGCAGCCCGAACCGGGTGACGCGCCCGAGCGCTGGAACTGGGATGCGCCGATCCTGGTCAGTCCGCACAGTCCGACCACGCTTTTCCATGCCTCGCAGCGGGTCTGGCGCTCGGACGACCGGGGCGACAGCTGGCGGCCGATTTCCGGCGACCTGACCCGGGACGAGACCCGGATCGAGCTCGATGTGATGGGGCGGCAGTGGAGCTGGGACTCGGGCTGGGATCTGTTCGCGATGTCGAAGTACAACACGATTACCTCCCTGGCCCAATCGCCGATCGATGAGAACATTCTCTATGCCGGCACCGACGACGGTCTGATTCAGGTCAGCAGCGATGGCGGTGACAGTTGGACGGAGATCGAGGCCGGGGATCTCCCCGGCGTCCCCGACACCGCCTTCGTCAACGACATCAAGGCGGACCTGTTCGATGCCGATACCGTCTACGTTGCCCTGGACAACCACAAGTACGGTGACTTTGCCCCTTACCTCCTGAAATCCACCGATCGGGGCCGACGCTGGCGCTCGATCGCCGACGACCTGCCTGAAAGGCATCTGGTCTGGCGCGTGGTCCAGGATCATGTCGATCCGGATCTGATGTTTGCCGGCACGGAGTTCGGTCTGTTCGTGACCCTCGATGGCGGTGAGCAGTGGGTCGAGCTGACCGGCAATGCGCCGAATATTTCCTATCGCGATCTGGCCATCCAGCGCCGCGAGAACGACCTGATCGGTGCGACCTTCGGGCGCGGCTTCTGGCTGCTGGATGACTACACGCCGCTGCGCAACCTCGATGAGGACACCCTGAGCGCCGAGGCGGCTCTGTTCGAACCGCGTGATGCCCTCTGGTACATCCAGCGCGGCGTGCTGGGCTTCAACGAGAAGGGCTCGCAGGGTGACAGCCTCTACACCGCCGACAACCCGCCCTTCGGTGCCGTGTTCACCTACCATCTCGCCGAGTCCTATCAGACCGACGAGCAGATCCGACAGGATCGAGAGAAGCCGCTGATCGAGGAGCGTGAGGATGTGCCCTTTCCGGGCTGGGAGGCGCTCGAGGACGAGATTCGCCAGCCCGATCCCACCATCCTGCTGACCGTGCGCGATAGCGACGGTAACGTGATGCGCAGGCTCGAGGGACCGGCCAGGCGCGGATTCCATCGCGTGGCCTGGGATCTGGCCATGCCTTCGCCCGTTGCCATCGGTGGCAGTGAGGGCTTCGGAGCGAACTCCGGATTCATGGTCGTGCCCGGCAGCTACACCGTCGAGATGGCAAAGCGGATCGACGGCGAGGTGACGCCGCTGGCCGGCCCGCAGCGCTTCGAGGTCGTGCGGATGCGCCGCGGTGCCCTGGACGGTGCCGAGCCCGAAGAGACGGTCGCATTCTGGAAGCAGCTGGCCTCGCTCCAGCGCCAGACCACGGCAGCCGGTCAGGTCATCAGCGAGGCCCGCGCCAAGATCGATGCCATGAGCCAGGCGCTGCAGCAGAGCCAGGCCTCAGCCGGCGATCTGGATCGACGCCTCTACCGCCTCGATCAGGCGCTCTACGAAATTGCCGAGCAGCTTCAGGGCAAGGCCTCGATGAACCAGGTCGGCGAGCTGCAGTCCCCGACCGTGGGTCAACGGATGTTCGTGGCCATGATCGGCACGGGCCGGTCGACCTACGGACCGACCCCGACACACCGGCGCTCTCTCGAAATCGCCGAGACCCAGTTCGCCACGATCCGGGATGAGCTCAATCGCCTGGTCGAGGAGCAGATCCCGGCACTCGAAACAGAGCTGCTGGATGCCGGCGCGCCGTGGACTCCCGGCGGTGCCATTCCGGGAGGCTGAGGAGCTCAACGGAGGCGGTCAGCGTGATGACGGGCCGGCTCGATATGCTCGAGTCGGCTCGATCAATACCCCCACGGCGTGGCGATTACTCATTGCCCGATGGGGCCGAATCGATCGACCGTCGGGGCAGCGCCGTGCGCTGTTCCGGGCTCAGCGACTCCATGCTCTTCAGATAAGCGAAGGTCAGTCCGCCAACCTGGCGTCGCGCAAGGGGAGCGCCGGCGTAGATGGGCGCTTCGAAGGGCTCAGCATCGGCCTCGGCATGCTCGCTGGCGATCAGGTGGTAGAAGGTCGGGTAGTTGGCATGGATGAAGCAGTGGTCGATCGCCTCCAGGTCTGGATAGAGCGCCTTGATCACCGAATCCATCGACACATAGATGCTCCACTCCGGTGGTGGCGTGATGTCATCGAGCACCAGGTGACAGGGTTCGGAACTTGGCCAGTCGATGGTCGCGGCGATCGCCATCGCCTGTCGGGCCAGGCCGGCGTTGCGGTGGCTGATCTCGGCAAAGGAGCGGGCCTGCTGATAGGAGCCTGCGGCGAACATCAAGACGGTGACCGCACTGCCAAGCAGCAGGGCCGACTGCCGCAGGCGCTGTTCTGAACTGAGGATCCGGTCGAGAAGCAGGGCGGCCAGCATGCACAGGCCCGCCAGGCTCATGAAATACAGGCGGGACTGCATGGCCGCCTCGACGGCCGAGATCTCGGCGGTCAGGGGCATTGCATTCAGGCGAACGACCGGTGCCTGGAGCAGGGCCGGCAGCAGGGCCAGGCAGAGTCCGGTCAGCGCGAGCGGCAAGGCGGAACCAATTTCACTCGTGTTTTTCCTGCGCGTCGGGTTCAGCGGCAACAGGGCCAGCGCGAAGAGAATCAGGAGTGCCACGACCAAAGCGATCGGCCAGCCGAGCTGAGGCTGGAATCCGAAATAGACCGGCGCCAGCTCGAACCATCGCAGCAGGCCTTCGACCAGGGGTTCCAGGAGCCCGTCATTGCCGACAATGCCCGATCCTCCTGTTCCAAGGATGGCCGTGCGCCAGGCCAGGAAACCCAGCACCACCAGGATGTACAGCAGACTGGCCCGCTGCGTTGGCCAGAACGCCGTGCGGTCGCTCCATGCCCGATGCTGAAACAGCAGGAAGGCTGCCGCCGCGCCGATCAGACCGATTTCCTTCGACAAGGCTGCCGCCAGCAGGGCCACGAGGCTCAGAGCGAGGTGGCGTCCCCGATCGGTCAGCAGGCGCATGCGGGCCTGGTGCAGGGCCAACAGTACGAACAGGACAGCCAGGATGTCGAATCGCGCCGACCACCACAGGGCGGTCCCGACGGTGACGGGATGCATGGCCAGTATCAGAGTGGCGACCAGCGCGGCCAGCGGTCTGATCCCGAAGCGCAGCAGCAGGGCGTGGAGCAGCAGCGCGGTCGCTGCAAACAGGGCGAGACTGATCGCCGCGTGGCCCTGGAAATCGGAACCGGCGATAGCTTGTCCCAGCCAGAAGCTGGCAAAGCCCATCGGCCGGAAGACGCTGTTGGGCAGCGGAAAGTGATCTGTGATGAAGAAGGCCCAGGGTGAGTCGACGAGTCTGGCCATGGCCAGCTGCATGTAGTCGTCGCGGCCCCAGTCGGCAAAAAATCCCGGCCAGAAGACGAACGCGCACAGGAGCAGGATCAACGGTGTTGACCACCACAAACGACGGGATTCCTGGCCCGGTGGGTTGATCGAAGGATCCATGCCGACAGAGTACTCGAAACTTCGCGCGCTCCGCGCCGCGTTGTTCAAAGCTTTCGCGGGTCTTCATCGCTGTTGGAGACAATAAGAAACCCGTTATTCCTGCAAACTCTGGAGAGCCCCTGATGAATCCTGTTCTATTGGCCGGTGCCTTGCTCGGTTTCCTGTCTGTGGTGATCGGTGCCTCGGTCGAGCACGTCGTCAAACCCAATGTCGAGCCCGAGATCTTTCGCTGGACAATGACCGCGATCCGATATCACCAGATCGGTGCCCTGGCCGTGTTTGCCATCGGCCTTGGCCTGGCCGCGGGAATCCGATCAGCGCTGGCCCGATGGCTGAAGATCGCGGCAAGCCTGTTTGTCATCGGTACTGTCCTGTTCAGCTTCAGCATCTACCTGACCGCAATCACCGGAATCGAGAAGCTGACCTGGATCACCCCGGTTGGCGGCATCACCCTGATGGCGGCCTGGGTAAGTGCTGCCTGGGGCGCGCTGCGTCACGCTCGGAGTGAGACGCCCAGTGCCTGAGGGTCCGGAAATGTATCGGGTCGCCCGGCACATCCAGCAAGCCGTTGCCGATGCACCGCTCGAAGAGGTCTGGTTTGCCTTCGATCATCTGAAACCCTGGACGCGGAAGCTCGAGGGGAAGCGGCTGGCAGCGGTACGCACGCTGGGCAAGGCGTTGCTGCTGGAGTTTGCCGAGGGGCAGACCATCTACACGCATAACCAGCTCTACGGGCGCTGGATGTTCTGTGCGCCGGATCGCCGTCCCGACACCGGTCGGCAGCTGCGCCTGGCCCTGAGCACGGCAAGGAAATCCGCGCTGCTCTACAGTGCTTCGGAGATCGACGTCCTGGCCGCCGAGGATGTCGACAGTCATCCCTTCATCCGCCGCATCGGCCTGGACGTGTTGTCGAGCGGTGCCGATGTCGATCAGGTCGCGGACTGGATCGGCGGCCGGGCCTATGCTGGTCGGCAGCTCGGACATCTACTGCTGGATCAGAGCTTCCTCGCCGGCGTCGGCAATTACCTGCGCAGCGAGATCCTGTTCGTTGCCGGGCTTCACTGGAGCCTGCGACCGCGCGACCTCAGCCGCGGGCAGGTTCTGAGGCTGGCCGAAGCCATTCACCAGCTGATGTGGCGATCGGTGCGGACCGAGGGCATCACCAATACTTCCGAACGGGTGGTCGCGCTCAAGCGGGCCGGGTGGAAGCGCCGGGATTACCGCCACTTCGTGTTCGGGCGCGACGGGCAGGCCTGTTTCGACTGCGACAGCGAGATTATCAAGGTGACAGTCAGCAGCCGAAGACTGTATTCTTGTACATCATGTCAGCCGCCTCGGTCCTGAGCGCGGCAGTCTTGAGGGAGACACCGCATGAAGTTGCTCGAACGCTATGAATCGATGACCGAGGCCCAGGAGCGGGCGGCGTTTCTGCGCTCGCGCGGAATCGCGGCGCACGTGGAGTCGACCAGCGCACTGCGCCCGGCCGGAGCCCACAAATCACTCTACAGCGCCGCCCTCTGGTCGGTGCTGGAGCACCAGCACGAGGACGCCGCCGCCCTGCTCGAGAATCCGGACCACATCGTCAACGATCCCCTCGATTCCGGCGAGATGGACGTGCTCCAGGAAGAGGGCGGCCACCGGGCACGAGCGACCATCATCCGATGGTCATTGGGGTTGCTCGCCGCCTTGATTGCCCTGGCGGCCTCCCTGCCGGCCTTGCTGCGCTGATGGTTGTCGTTGCCGGGCCCGAGTGGATTCACCAAAGAGACACAGAGAGCACAGAGAAAATCAAAAGCAGCTTGCGTATTGAGGTGCAGAGTTCAAAAAATAACGAATTAAAAATATAAATTCTTTGCCTTTGCTTTTCCTCTGTGACCTCTGTGTCTTTGTGGTGAACCCGCCTAACTATCGCTGGCTAATTCGGCATCGGCTGACCCGGTACCCTTGCTCAGAACTCGCCGCCGGCCTTGAGGCGGCGGTACTGGCTAACCAGGGCGCCGGCCAGCCTCTCCGGCACGATGTCGAGGTAGATGATGCCCATCTGTTTCAGCTGCCGGGTTGCAGAACGTCGCTGGCTGCGATAGAGCTGATGGCCGGCCAGCAGCAGGGCTTCGTCCATGTTGCGCGGGGCATCGGGTGACTCATCTTGTCTGCTGTCGATGTCGCCGAGGCTCTCGCGCAGATCGGCGAGAACGACCAGGTGGCGCTGGCGAAGCAGGGCCAGCGCAGGGTCGAGTTCGTTGTGATCTTCGTCGCGCAGGTTGGTCAGCAGCACCACCAGGCTGCGACGCCGCTGTACCCGCATCAGCTCAGCGCAGGCGCGCAGATAGTCCGGATGGCCGAGGCCGGCCTCCAGGTCGTAGACGGCCTCCAGTAGCGAACCGAACTGCCGTTGCCCACGGCCCGCGGGCAACACGCGTTCGCGGCCGTCGGCCGAGGCCAGGGTCTGCAGCGCGATTTCATCGCCCTGTTTGAGGGCCACATGGGCCAGCAGGAGCAGGGCATTGAGGCACTGGTCGAAGTGACTGATTTCCCCGTCCATCGCGCGCATTCGTCGCGAGCAGTCGAGCAGAAAGACCACGCGCTGGTCGCGCTCTTCCTGGTAATCCTTGGCGATCAGCTTGCGGACCCGGGAGGTAGCGTGCCAGTCGATCTGGCGCAGGCTGTCTCCCTCGCGGTAGTCCCGTAGCTGATGGAAGTCGGAGCCTGATCCCCGACGCTGCTGCAGATGGATGCCCATCTCCTCGAGCCGGCGATCGCCGGACAATTGGCCATACTGTATGACCAGATTGAAATTGGGAAAGACTCGGATCGAGTC